>JAABUQ010002939.1_pt1 | contig 32410 bp, 24 predicted proteins | sample 5560001 | NCBI WGS metagenome assembly JAABUQ01 (sample SAMN10711888, study PRJNA513371) | rock metagenome | isolation source: Antarctica rocks | place: Antarctica: Victoria Land, Finger Mt nord | collected 2015-12-18 | reverse complement strand
CGCCCTCGCTGTCGTCCAGCGCTGTGTCGCGGCGGGCTGCCGCCTCAACCGCCGCAAAACCAAGCCCAATACCTATCAATTGCTCCTTGAGCCCTCCCTCGTAGGGTTAGCCTGATGCATATGGGAGGAACGAGCTGGCTCCCCCTCTCCCACGGTAGGGAGAGGGGGTTGGGGGGTGAGGGTGTTTGTGGTACGCTCACTCTAGAACGAGCACGAGGAGGGCGGGCGCGTCGTTAAGACCGTCCGCCCTTCCTTGCGTTGGTCTTGCTCGCACACTATAGTCAACGACCACGGCGACCGGCGCAAGGATGCAACGGGGCCGATGGGTCGAGCGAAAGGGGGATTCTCGAGTGGCAGAGGCAGTCGCAACAAACCCGAAGGCGTCGGACGCGCCGAGCTACGTCAAGGCGGATGACCTGCGCGCGTTCGTGCAGGACCTGCTGATGAAGCTGGATGTGCCCAGGGACGACGCCTATATCACCGCCGATGTGCTGGTCGAGGGCGACCTGCGCGGCGTCGACTCGCACGGCGTGGCCCGCCTGTACAGCTACTACGTGGAGCGCTTGCAAAAGGGCCTCATCGACCCCAGGGCCACCGTCACGGTGCTGCGCGAGACGCCGGTCAGCGTGGCCCTGGACGGCGGCAACGGCCTCGGGCAGGTCGTGAGCTACCGCGCCATGACCACCGTCATCGAGAAGGCCGGGCAGTCCGGCATGGCCATGGCCACGGTGCGGCACTCCAACCACTTCGGCATCGCCGGCTACTACGCCATGATGGCGCTGACGCACGACATGATCGGCATGGTCTTCACCAACACCCAGCCCCTGGTGATGCCGCTGTTCGGGCGCAAGATCATGACCGGCACCAATCCCATCGCCGTCGCCGTGCCCTGCGGCGCCGAGCGCCCCTGGGTGCTGGACATGGCCACCAGCGTGGTGCCCAAAGGCAAGCTCGAGGTCGCGGCGCGCAAGGGCGTCGAGATGCCGTTCGGCTGGGCCGTGGACAAGGAGGGCCTGCCCACCACTGACCCTAACGCCGCGCTCTCCGGAGGCGCTCCGATGCCGCTGGGCGGGACGCGCGAGTTGGGCGGCCACAAGGGCTACGATCTGGCCATCTTCGTCGACATCTTCGCCGGTATCCTCTCCGGCGCGAGTTACGGCCCGCACGTCGGCCAGGGCGGCGGCGCGCGCGACATCGGCCACTACTTCATGGCCTTCCGGCCCGATCTGTTCATGGACACGAACGAGTTCAAGTCGCGCATGGACGTGTTCGTGCGCGAGCTCAAGGAGACGCCGCCCTCCCCCGGCGCGGACCGCGTGCTGGTGGCCGGCGAGCCCGAGGATGCGGCCTACGAGCGCTACCTCACGTCTGGCATCCCGATCCACCCCAAGGTGATGCAGACACTGACCGACATGAGCAATCAGGTGGGCGTGCCGCTGCCCCCGCACTCGGCGTCGCCGCTGTCCTGAGCGAGTTGCCAGTTGCCAGTTGCTAGTTGCCGGAAGGGACAGGGTAGTTCGGGGAACCCCTAGCCTGCATTATGCACGAGACGAAGCCGTCCTGGGAGCGCCGGCTTCCAGCCGGCAACCCTCCGCAGTCGGCCCGGTCGCCGCCCGCAGGCACACGCGCGCCGACCGGGGCCGGCTAACGGGGCCGGCTAGAAGCCGGCGCTCCCAGGACGGACGGTCGCTGCCCACGCACCCGTCATGAATAATCCAGGCTAGGGAAGGGGCAGCACCGTCGGCGCTGCCCTCCCGTGGTTAGTGCTGGCCGTCTTTCAGATGTGTCGAAATCTCGGGGTTGGTCGACAGGATTGCTTCAGTAGTCGCCCATACCGTCGGCAGGAATCGGATGGCCGACGCGGCCCGCGCGAGCAGGTCGTCGGTCGAGGTAATACCGAGATCGGCGAGGATGTCGTCGAATGCCGGGGCGAGGGCGCGTTGCACGTCCGGTGGGGCGTCGACGGCCAGGATCTTGTGACAGCGCGCGAAGGTGGCGACGATCCAGAAGACCGCTTCGCGGTGGCGCCCGGTCCGGATGAGGTCACGGCTCGCGTCTATCGCGATCGGGCGCGCGTCGGGCGTGATGTCGGAACTAAAGAAGAAGGGGGTCCTGGCCGCTGCTGCTGCCGCGTCGAACGTGCGGGCCAGGGCGAGGAGATGGTGTTCGATGCGCTGGGGGGTCAACTCCGCGCAGCCGAGGAGGCGGAGCAGGTCCTGGTACAGGCTGGCGTGGGCGTACGCGACAAGCACCTCGCGGGCCGCGAGGTAGCGGAGCCGCACGGTCGGATTGCGCAGCGCCGCCACGAGGAGGACGTGTGTGGTCACACCGGTCGGGAACAGCCACGCCGTCACCTGGTCATGCCAGGGTGTTGCGGTGTCGATGCTGCGTAGCCCATGCTCGGCCTTCTGGCGCGCGTCCTCGCATCGGCGACGCACCCACGCCCGTTCGGCAAAGAGGCGGGACACCTGGACCTGTAGCCTGCGTAAATCCCCGGTTGGGTCGGCCATGACTGTGTCCACGCGGAAGCCTCCTGCCAGGTGATACGACGCCAAGACGTCATCGACTGAGGCGATCCGGCGCCAGGGCAGATACGTGACCTCCAGCAATGCGCCGCGGTGCATGAACTTCCCCAGCTTAAGGGGCGGCTCGGCTTGTGAGGTCACGACCACAACGTCGACATCGGAGCCAGTCGGCAACTCTACGTCCGCGGGCAGCCCGACGGTTGAGCCACTGACATAGGCGCCCCGAAATCCGTCCTGCCGGCGGGCGTGTCGCGTGACCCAATCAACCGCTGCCTCTCGCGCAGCCCCTACTTTCATACACACCATTCTTCCGCGTGCCCCTTGAGATAGCCCATGACGCGCCCCATCAGCAGCGCGCCGACCCCACGCCCTTGGTGTGGGGGGACGACCGCCACATCCTGGATGTAGAAGTACATGGCGCCGTCGCCAACGACGCGCGCCATGCCGATCACGGCCTCGTCGTGCAGCGCCACGACGTGATACAGCGAGTTGGCCAGGGAGGCGCCTGCGGCGTCGACGTTGATAACCCCCTCCCAGCCAACGGCGCGACAGAGGGAGCGGTACTCCTCGACGTCGGGAGGGCGCTCCATAAGCCGGTACAGGTCAGCCATGCCTCGCACCTCTCCTGGGGCGTCAAGCTGCAAACAGACTTATTGTATTCGGGCCTCCCGTGGTTGCCCTCACACAATCGCACTCCGCTTCACCGGGAAAGGCACAGAGCCAACATGTCCTGGCGTAGTGCGTGACGAGCTACTCGACATCCTCCGCCGGCATGTCCTCGGCCTGACGACCCACCTGCTCGGCTAGCAGTGCCTGTAGGGCTGCCTCGGCCCGTGCCGCCCGCTCTTCGGCCGCACGGCGCGCTTGCGCCTCCACGGTCAAGTAATCCCGAGCCTCGGTCAGCTCCTCGCGGGTCTCGGTCAGCTCCTCGCGGGTTGCCAGAAGGTCGCGATGCTCTTCGTCGGCGATGCGAATGGGCTGCCCACTCGTGGGGTCGATGACCCGCAGCCAGGTCCCTGCCGGTCGTCGCTCCGTCGCTCCCATGTCCATGGGCCGCAGTTCCGTTCGCAGCAAGGGGCTCATGATCCCCCCACTCGGCAAGAGAGGTAGCGACTCCATGCGGCCCTCCCGTCGCTCGTACCCACGGAACACGGGGTCCATCTCCTGCTGCGGATCGTAGATATAGTACTCGCGCGCCCCTTGTGCGGCGTACAGGCGGAGCTTACCACGTGGCTCCGCGCTGACATCGACATCCTGCGTGCTCGGCGACGTGATCTCGAACACGATGTCGGGGAACTTACCCTCCACCCAGGTCTGCCACTTGGGCGGCGGTGGCGGCGTCACGTCGAACACCACGTACACATCGGGTGAGCAATGGTCCAATCCACTACGCGGGTTATAGTAGACGAACTGATTGCCGCCGACGGCGACCCGCGTGCGCCCTTGTGAGGCGAACAGATTCTGCAAGGCGAACTCCAGATCGACCATCTGGATTTTGTTGGCTAGCGTCTCGGCCATGGGCTCTCCATCGCTCTCGGGAAACGTAGAGAAGTCGATATCAGGTTTGGTGTGCGTGACCATGGTGTCGTACCCTTTCGCAACGATAGGCCGTTGTTGCTTGTGTACAGTCTACCGCATCAGTGCACAGTCTACCGCATCAGTGCATCGGATAGCTGTCGTGTCGCTTGCTCTATTCTACTCGGGGAGTGCTGTCGCTTGCTCAGGCGGCGGGGAGAGAGTGCGCAGTGTGCGCAGGGGAGAGCAGAAGGGCCATAGGACGACCAGACTCCACCCCACGGCCGCCACGAGTAAGGTGAGCCGCAGGCCAATCAGCGTTGCCAGGACGCCGGCCAGCACGGCCCCGACGGGTTGCAAACTCCAGATCAAGACGCCGAGGGTCGCGTTCACGCGGCCTTGGGTATGGCCCGGCACGACCGTCTGCAACAGGCTGATCCAGTTGACATCGTAGATGACGATCAGGATGCCCTGAAGGGCCTGTGCGGCAGCCAGGAGGAGGAATGCAACGAGCGCGGCCGTCCCTGTTCCGCGGCCGGCCAGGGGGACGAGGAGCGCGGAGACGCCGATCAGGAGCTGGGTCCAGACGATCGTTGGCCCCACCCCGTAGCGCCGTGTGATCGGCGCGGCCACGAGCGAGCCGACCAGGGCGCCAACGCCGCCGATTGCGAGCAGGATGCCCAGGACAAGCGGAGTGAACCCGAGCTCTCGTGTCACATAGAGCAGGTAGACAGTTGTTGAGATCGTGCTGATAAAGATGCCCGTCCCGGTCTGTCCCGCAATGGCGCGGAGCAGGGGGTTGCCCAGGACGAGGCGCAGCCCCTCTCCGATGTCGCGCCAGACGCTTTGCGGCTGGGGTGGAGACGCCAGCGTGCGCTCCGGGGTGCGGATCGCGCGCAGGGAGAGAGCGGAGGCAAGATACGAGAGGGCATCGAGCGCAATAGCCATCGGCGCGCCGACGAGGCCGACGGCCACCCCGCCCAGGCTCGGCCCGCTCACCCGTGCGATCGCGCGGCTGACCTCCATCTTGCTGTTGCCCTCGACGAGTTGGTCCGGCCGCACCAGAGTCGGCAGATAGGGTTGGTAAGCGGCGCCAGAAACCATGGAGAGGAAGCCCGTCAGGAAGGCCACGGCATAGAGGTCGTAGAGGCGCAGCAGGTGGAGGAGGGCCGCGACGGGGACGGCGCCGAGCAAGACCGCCCGACCGAGGCTCGCGCCGATCAACACGGGTAAGCGTCGGCGACGGTCCACCCACGCTCCAACGAACAGCCCGAAGAGCAGGGACGGCACGGTGGCGACGCCGTTGAGCAAGCCGACCTGGACCACGGAGGCGTGCAGCGTGTAGAGCGCCGTCAAGGGCAAGGCAATGAGCGTGACTTGAGAGCCGATCAGCGAAATTGTCTCGCCGATCCAAAACTTGAGGAAGTCGGGATGACGCCAGAGACTGGCAAGGGATAAACGCATCGTGGGCGGCAGCCTTTTACTACGCGCTCAGTGTAGCAGGCACGGGCGCCTGGAGACAACAATCAGGGGTGCTCGGGGGTGCGCCACCGCGATTGTGATGGTGGGTGCGATCAAGCCTGCGACCGCGGTCGCATGGCAAACTAGCGCCGACCGCGGTCGGGTGTGGGACGTCTCACCAACTGTCCGCGGCTCCGTCTGACACCGCAGTGTCAGTGGTTTGCCATGCGACCGCAGTCGCAGGCCCTGGCTCACAGTCGTGGGGTGCGCTCGGTACTCGGTCGCCGGTGCGGGTAGCGGAGGTGGATAGGGGGCGCTCAAGCTGTGGATAAATAGGCGCGTAGCTGTGGATAACGTGGATAAACGACGCCCAGACTGTGGGTAACACTGGCGCATAGGGCGACGGCTGTGGATAAATGGGGCCGCAACTGGGGATAATGGGGATAACTGCCGCGCTCACCATGAAAGATGGGGATAACCGGTCATAGTCTGTGGATAGTCTGGACAGGCCGCAACAAAAAATCTTCGGCCAGGTGACGTTAGAAAAGGCCTATGCTACGTTTAACATGACGACGGTGAGCCATGCGCAAGCCGAATGCAAACCGAAGGGAGCGCCTACCGATGCCCGACCAGGGTTACTACCGCAACCCCACTATCCATGGCGACAACGTGGTCTTCGTGAGCGAGGACGACCTGTGGATCGTCCCGGTCCAGGGGGGCCGCGCCGAACGCCTGACCGCCGGAGTCGCCGAAGCCGGATCCCCGCGCTACTCGCCAGACGGGACGCGCCTGGCCTTTACCGGCCGCGAGGAGGGACCGACCGAGGTCTACGCGATGCCCGCCGGCGGCGGCGAGGCCACCCGCCTGACCTACCAGGGCGCCGGCTGTACGACCGTGGCCTGGACGCCCAATGGCGCCATCGCCTACGCGACGGATGATGCCCAGCCCTTCCGACGCCAGACGGTGCTCTACACGGTCTCGCCCGACCCGCGGCCCGGCGCTCTGCCCGCGCCCCTGCCGTACGGGCCGGCCACCACCATTGCCTATGCTCACGACGGTCCCGGCGTCGTCGTGGGCCGCAACACCGGCGACCCCGCGCGCTGGAAGCGCTACCGCGGCGGGACGGCCGGCGACCTGTGGGTCGACGCCAGCGGGTCGGGCGAGTTCCGGCGCCTGATCCGGCTCGACGGCAACCTGGCCAGCCCCTGCTGGATCAGCGGGCGCGTCTACTTCCTCTCTGACCACGAGGGCGTCGGCAACGTCTACTCGTGCACGCCAGAAGGCGAGGACCTGCGCCGCCACACCGACCATCAGGAGTTCTACGCCCGCAACCTCGCCGGCGACGGGGCGCGCCTGGTCTACCACGCCGGGGCCGACCTCTATCTGCTCGACCCCGCCGCCGACCGCGGCGAGCGCCTGGCCGTCAGCTTCACTGGATCGCGCACCCAGCGCGCCCGCAAGTTCGTCCCCGCCGCGGACTATCTCGACGCGTACGCGCTCGACCGCGCCGGCGCCCGCGTTGCCCTGACCACGCGGGGCAAGGCGTTCAGTATGGGCGCCTTCGACGGCCCCGTGGCGCAGTATGGCGAGGCCGATGGCGTGCGCTACCGACTGACCCGCTACCTCGACGCCGGCGCCGGGCAGGGGCAGGACCAAGGTCAAACCCAGGAGGGCTGGGCGGGGCCGCAGCGCCTGGTGGCCGTCTCCGACGCCGGGAACCACGAGGCGCTGGAGGTCTTCGCGGCCGACGGTTCGGTCCCGCCGCGCCGGCTCGACGGCGTCGACATCGGCCGGCCCATCGAGTTGGAGGTTGCGCCAAACGGCTCTCAGGTCGCGCTGACCAACCATCGCAACGAGCTGCTGCTGGTCGACGTCGAGGCGGGAACCGGCCGCGTGCTCGACCGCAGTCCCTACGGGCGCATCGACGGCATCGCCTGGTCGCCCGATGGACGCTGGCTGGCCTACGGCTTCCGCGAGACGCGCCTGACCACGGCTATCCGTCTGTGCGAGACCGAGAACGGCGCATCGCACACGGTCACGCGGCCGGTGCTGCGCGATGCGCTGCCGTCGTTCGACCCCGAGGGGAGGTACCTCTACTTCCTGGGCCGCCGCGTCTTCGACCCCGTGCAGGACAACCTGCAGTTCGCTGAGTTCAGCTTCCCGCGCGGCATGCGCCCCTACGCCGTGACCCTGCGCGCCGACCTGCGCTCGCCCTTCATGCCCGAGCCCAAAGCGCCGCGCAGCGAGGAGGCGGAGGCCAGGGAACGCGCCGATGACGAAGAGCGGGCGCCACGTCCAACGGCAACACCGCTGATGATCGACCTGGAGGGGATCGAGCGGCGCGTCGTGGCCTTCCCGGTCCCCGAGGGGCGCTACAGCCGCGTGCTGGGCATCAAGGGCAAGGCGCTCTTCGTGTCCGAGCCGATCGCGGGCAGCCTCGACGAGAATTGGGCCGACCCCACGCCGCCGGCCACGGGCACGCTGGAGGTCTACGACTTTGACGCCCAGAAGCACGAGCCGCTGATCGGGGGGGTCGGCGACGTCCGCCTCTCGCCCGATACGCGCACCTTGATCTATCGGGCCGGCAATCGGCTGCGCGTGCTCCCCGCCGGCCACAAGCCGCCCGAGCCGGACGACGAGGCCGACCGCGACAAGCCGGGACGGGCCAGCGGCTGGCTCGACCCCGAGCGCGTGCGCGTCTCGGTGCGGCCGGTCTCCGAGTGGCGGCAGATGGTCGGCGAGGCCTGGCGCCTGCAGCGCGACCAGTTCTGGGCCGCCGATATGTCGGGGATCGACTGGCAGGGCGTCTACGGCCGCTACCTGCCCTTGACGGAGCGCCTGGCCACCCGCGCCGAACTCTCCGACCTGCTGTGGGAGCTGCAGGGCGAGCTCGGCACCTCGCACGCCTACGAAATCGGCGGAGAGTACCGCAAGGGGCCCGCGTACGACCAGGGCTATCTGGGCGTCGACTGGGCCTACGACGACGCTACCCAGACCTACCACGTCGCGTCGATCGTGGAGGGCGACCCGGCCAACGCCACGGAAACCTCGCCGCTCAACGCGCCCGGCGTCAACGTCCACCCGGGCGACCGCGTGCTGGCCGTCGATGGCCAGGCGGTGCGGCCCGACCGCTCCCCCGCGCACCTGCTCGTCAACAAGGCGGGTCAGGACGTGGCGCTGACCGTCCAGGACGGCGACGGCGGCAACGCGCGCGTCGTCATCGTCAAGGCTCTGCGGAGCGAGCGTGACGCGCGCTACCGCGAGTGGGTGGAGGCCAATCGGCGGCGCGTGCGCGCCGAGACCGCTGGCCGCGTCGGCTACATCCACATCCCCAACATGGGGCCGGCCGGCTTCGCCGAGTTCCACCGCTCCTACCTGTCGGAGTATGACTGCGAGGGTCTGATCGTCGACGTGCGCTGGAACGGCGGCGGCTTCGTCTCGGCGCTGCTGCTGGAGAAGCTGGCGCGCCGGCGCCTGGGTTACGACCTGCCGCGCTGGGGCGCGCCCGTCCCCTACCCCTACGAGGCGCCGCGCGGGCCGCTGGTGATGCTGACCGACGAGCACGCCGGCTCGGACGGTGACATCGTGAGCCACAGCTTCAAGCTGATGGGACTGGGTCCTCTGATCGGGAAGCGCACCTGGGGCGGCGTAATCGGCATCGAGTTCAACCAGTTGCTGGTCGACAACACGCTGACCACGCAGCCGGAGTATTCGTTCTACTTCGACGACGTGGGCTGGGGCGTGGAGAACTACGGGACCGACCCGGACATCGAGGTTGAGATCGCGCCGCAGGACTATGCGGCCGGTCGCGACCCGCAGCTGGACCGCGCCATCGCCGAGGCCAGGCAGATTCTCGAGACGCGGCCTGGCCATGCTCCACAGCCGCCGCCCCGCCCGCGTCTGGCCCCGCCGCCGTTGCCGCCGCGGCCGGCCGGCAGCTCCCAATCCATGGCTACCAGTCGGGAGCCGGCGCTCGGTCATCGACAGCAGCCGACAGCCGGGAAGGAGTAGTCGCGATGCGAGCAGGGGCCGACCCGGCCCCTGCTCGCATCGGAGGAAGGCCCGCGTCACATGGCATCCAGGAAGGCGAAGATTATCTCGCTCACCGGCCTGACCGCGCTCGTCGCGGCCGCAAGCGTCGCCGCCGTCATACGTCGTGACCCCAATCCGGTACTCCAAACGGTCTCTCTGGGCCAATATGCCGGGCCGATGGTCCTCGACGCGCGATCCAACCGTGTGTTCGTCGCCGTGCATAACGACATCATGGGTGGCGGAGGACGCCTGGTCATGCTCGACGGCGTCACCGGCGCAGTGCTCCGTACGATCTCTCTGCCGGGCAGTCTGACCACGCTTGTCGCGGACGAGCGCACAGGCGCCGTCATCACCGATGACAACCAAATCGGTGCGACACTGACAGGGCAGGTCGTGGTGCTCGACGGTCAGACCGGCGCTATCCGGCGCACGATAGCCGTGACCGGCTACGTCGATAGCCTATCGGTCGACGAACGCACGGGGCGTCTCTTTACCACATCGGTGGGGTTTTCGTTATGCTCGTCCAGTGGCTGCACCGCTGGTAAGAGTGCGTTGACCATACTCGACGAAGCGCCAGGCCGGGTTCCACGGTCGGTCAGCCTGTCCGAGTCTTACAGCCATGTCGCCGTCGATTCCTCCAAGGAGCGTCTTGTCGTCGCCTCGTCCAACTACTATTATGGTGCGGCTCCATTGCGGCGCAGCACGATTACAATCGTCGACGAGCATGATGGGCGCACATTGCATACGTTATCGCTCGGCGGCGTTGTATCGGACGCGCCGTTCATCGACAGCAGATCGGGACGCGCGTTTCTGCTGCTCAACACATGGCTCGCCGGCGCCCCTGCGGCGCAACTCCCCATCGCTAGTCGCTTGCTGGTGCTCGATACAGCCAGTGGCCGCTTACTGCACAACATTCCTTTGGGGAGCGCGTTCAGTCATATGATCCTGGACGAACGGACCGAACGCCTGGCTATCACGACGACCGGCCCCGTTCACTCCGTGACGCTCTCTCACTCCTCGATCGGGGTAACAACGCTGGTTCCCAATGGTATTGGTGCTCTGGATGTGTTCGATACACGGACGGCGACCCTCGTGCGCCGCGTCGCGGTCGGGACCATACCAGTAGCCGTCGCCGTCGGCGCGCGGGCGGCACACGTTTACGTAGCCAACGCTGGCTCTCTCGGCGCGACGGGGCAGTTTACGACTCTTGGGACAGTCAACATCCTGGACGAACATACGTACACACCGCTGACAACGGTAATGGTTGGCGTCGACCCAATCGCGATCAGGGTCGACGAGCACACCGGCCGCGTCTTCGTGCTCAATGCTGGCAGCCTTGGCGTCAGCGTCACGCCGCCCGATCCATGGTCCTGGCTACCTGGAGGTGTACGCCGCCTCTTGCCATTCCTGGCGCCGCCGCGCCCGCACACGATCCCCGCCAGCATCAGCGTGCTCGATCCCTCATAGTTGCCCGCAGCCGCACAGAAGTCCGGGCACGCTATCGGGTCGTCCGCGCTACCGGGGCCAGAGCAGCGCGGGACAGTACGGGCGCCCGGCAGTGAGCCGCTCTCTAGCAACTGGCAACTGGCAGCTCACTTGCGTTCGTAGCGGTCCTTATCGCGGGTCTCGACCTTGTGCATGACGCGCCGGAAGGCGTCTTCGAGGTCGACGCCGTGGGAGTTGGCCAGGCAGATGACGGTGTAGAGGATGTCGGCCAGCTCCAGGCCGAGGTCCTGCGCGGCCTCGCCTGGCTTTTTGGGCTTATAGCCCGCGTTGTGGTTGAGCAGGCGCGCCAACTCGCCCGTCTCCTCGATCAGCCGCGCCAGGTTGGCCAACGGGGGCCAGTAGCCGGCCCGGTACCGCGAGATCCAGGCGTCGACGCGTTGCTGAGCCTCGCGCAGCGTGTGCTCCTGTTCCTGCCCGCTCTCGGCGGTCTCGCCCTGGTCCTGTCCTTGTTGCCCGCCCGTCATCGTCTGCTCCCTGTCTCCTAACCCAACGCCTCAACATCTCCGCAAGACGAAGACCGCGCGGTCCGCGAACTGTTGGGAGGAGGCCGACCTCTACTGGGAGCGCGGGCGGCCCGCCCGCTTCCATTGCGGCCACGCTGCTTGGTGACCTCCGAGGTGTCGGTGGCGAACCCGGCGGGCGAGCCGCCCGCGCTCCCAGTGCTCGTGAAAAGTCGGCGACGGGTGGTCCCAGTGGGTGACCGACGTCCACGGCGAACAATTCAAAGACCCTGCTCGCGCTCCCGGTACGCTCTCTGGATAAGTCCCGGATGGCCTGGGATGAGAGTTCCTCAGCACAACATGAAACGCGGGGCGTTCGCCCTGGCCGTCGGTGGCGTCCCTCTCACCGACAACCCGTGCGTTCACCCCGCGTTACGTCTTCATCCTACAGCAGAGATGTTACCGCATTATGATCCCTTTGTAAAAAGGCTGTAAACCGAAGGTTTATCTCGCCTCCGACGGCCAGCCAGGCCGATAGCCACACGCGGCAACTGCCAGGGCGTATGCAATACGCCCCTACGCCCACGAGCCGCAACCCGCTCAACTAATCCAGCTTCGACCCAAAGATAGCCGCGAAGCCATTGTCGAGCTCGCCAAGCGGCGCCTCCTTGAAGATGTTGACGACGGTGAAGGCGTAGAACTGGCGCTCCTTGGCGGTGACGAGGGCGACCGCCTGCGAGGCGCGGCCACCAATCGTGACGTCGCCTTGTACCGCGAAGACGGCGTGTCCGTCGATCCGGCTCTTCACGGTCAGCGTCTTGACGTTGCTGATCCCACTGCCAAACTCCTGCTGGAGCACGGCCGCGGGGAACGCCTGCAACTCAACGTTGGTGGGGGTGCGGTCGAGCCGGACGCTGACCGCGGTGATGGCCGCGCGCCGCGAGGGCGAGAACATGATCAGCGAGCTCGGTCCCGTGGCCATGCGGCCCTGACTATCACGCTGGAAGTCGATGGTCCAGCCCTGTGGCACGGTGATGCGGAGGTGGGCATAGTGGACGCGTTGCGCTGGGGCCGCGATCTGTCCACGCACGCCGAACAGCGTCGTCGCGGCCAGTTGCCGCAGCCGCCCACCGTACGCGATGACGCCCGTGAAGTAGTAGCCGCCGGCCGAGAAGCCACGACTGGGCACCACGATATCGTAGAAGAGACCCTTGCGGCCGTTCCGCAGCGTGAAGGTCTGCTGGTACCGTAGGAACGGCTTGCCATACAGGCTGCCCGCGAGTTGCCACGACGCCCGGACCGCGATTCCGCCCACCGGCGCGTTCTTGACCAGGATCGTGATCTTGAGGCGGATCGACTGGCCCAACTTTACCGTCTTGACACGTTGCTCGTGGCCGTTCTTGAGGACGTACAGGCCGACCGAGACAAGCTCGACGCGCAGCACGCGCGGCGTCGGCGTCGCCGTTGGCAGCGGCGTGTTCGTCGGGCGGGGCGTTGCCGTGGCGGTCGGGCGCGGGGTATCGGTCGGCCGGGGAGTCGCCGTGCTCGTGGCCGTCGGTGTATGGGTCGGACGCGGCGTGGGCGTATGGGTCGGACGCGGCGTGGGCGTATGGGTCGGACGGGGTGTCGGTGTGCGTGTCGGTCGCGGCGTTGGCGTGCGCGTCGGTCGGGGAGTATGGGTCGGCCGCGGCGTCGCCGTGTTCGTGTCCGTCGGTTGCGCGGTCGCGGTCGCGCTAGCTGTGGGAACCTCCGTCGACGTGGGAGCGGACGTGATTGTGCTCGCGGGCGTCAGCGCCGGGGACACCGGAGATGTCGCCATCCCCGGCGCGGGTGTGGCGGTCGGGGGATTGCCGAAGAGCACCGCGGTCGGCGGCGCGTCCCGCGGGTTTGCAAGCGGGACAGAGCGAACGGCAACGGCGGAGACAGCGCGGATAGGAGCGGCCGCGGCAAGGCTGCCACGCCGGGGCGCTTCCGGCATGGAAACGGCTTCCCGCAGGACGCTCCCCACGCCGTGTAGGCTCATCTGTAGAGACGCCGTTGGAGAGGTGGTTCGCACGCTCTGGGCGGCCTCCACGCCACGTGTCCCGAGCGGCGGCATCCCCGCCACGGCCACGGCACACAGCACTGTCACGGCGATGATGGCGCCGCTCCGTCTCGTCACACCCATGCCCTTCGTTCCCTTTCGCCGCGTGCGCGACCGCGCACGCCCAAGCCGCCTTACGCCCCGCGCATCGTGACGGACCCTATCTATACAGGTCTTCTAAGGGTACAGCGTCTCGCCCTACTGCGCTAGCTGCCCCCACCATGCTACTATATGGGGCATGACGCCCGCTCTCTTCATCGCCCTCGAAGGTACCGACGGCTCCGGTATCAGCACCCAGACCGCGCGTCTCGCGGCCTGGTTCCGCGCGGAAGGGCTGCCCGTCCATGCCACCAAGGAGCCCAGCAGCGGTCCGGTCGGGCTGCTGCTGCGCCTGGCCCTGACCCACCGCATCGGCCACGTCCCGGACGTGGGACGCGCGACGGAGGCGACGTTCCACCCGCTGGACGAGACGGCCATGGCGCTCCTGTTCGCCGCCGACCGTATCGACCACCTCGCCGTCGACGTGCTGCCGCGCCTGGAGCAAGGCGTCTCGGTCGTCTCGGATCGCTACACCCTATCGTCGTACGCCATCCAGGGACTGAGCATCGAGCTCGACTGGCTGCGCGGCATCAACTCCCGCGCGCGAACGCCCGACCTGACGGTGCTGCTCGACGTCCCACCTGACCTGAGCGTGGAGCGGATGCAGGCTCGCGGCGCGGTCGAGCGTTACGAGCGCTACGAGACGCTGGAGCGCGTGCGCGCCAATTTCCATCGCCTGGTCCCGCTGCTGCGCGCGGCAGGGCAGCATATCGCTGTCGTCGACGGCTCCGCCCCCGTCGACGCGGTGTGGGAGGCCATCGTCGCCGCGGTGCGGGAGCGACGCGCGTCGCTCGCCGGGTAGCGTCACTTGCCGGGCAGGTGCGCCCGCAAAAAGTTCGGATTGCGCGTGACGACGAGGTAGGGGATGTTGTCGTCCTCGCGTAGTTGCGAGAAGGCCACCTCGATCCCCAATTCCTGTGCCGCGCGCGTGAAGTTGGCCTCCTCGACCGTGGCCGAGTCATCGCCGTTGATCATCATGCGCAGCATCTGGCCATCGTCCAGCCCTTGCAGGAGCCCCTTATATCCCGCGATGTCCGGTATCCCATTACCCCGCAGCCGCGCGGCGTCCGCCGCATTCAACATTCTGTCCGCCATCAGCTCCCTCTGGTCGTCGTAGTCAGTTGCCAGTTGCCAGATGCCGGTAAAAAGCAAAGGCCACGCCACTCTATCGTGATCGTGCGCACCTTCTCCTCACCGCTACTACAGCCTACCAGTCCGTACCACGTCATGTCCGCGGAGTAGGGGTGTCGTGCATACGCCCAGTGGCGGCGTGACCTGGGCGTATGCACGACACCCCTACCCCGGTCCAGCCGTCCTGCCCCGAGAACTACATGACCCTGTCCGAGGAGGCCTTCCAGTGCCGGGAGGGCAAGAGCAGGGCTTTGCCCTCTCGCCACTGGAGACCATCGGGCTACAGCGAGATCGCTTGCGCTTCCTTGGCCGTCACGACATGATCGTCGTTGCCGAAATCGTCCAGGATCTCGTTGTGATACGCGACCATCCGGGCGGCCGGCAGCGTCCTGGTGTCGGTCGTGGTATGCGCGTCGGCGACGAGCGTCACGTCGTAACCAAGGCTCACGGCACGACGGCTTGTCGTGTCGACGCACATCTCCGTCTTCATCCCGGTGACGATCAGGTGGCTGACATGCCGCGCGTCCAACTCCCGCTGCAAGGGTGTCTCGTAGAAGGAGTCCGACGAGCGTTTATGCACGACGAGATCCGTTCTCCGGGGGGCAAGGGCCGGATGGATGTGCCAGCCAGGCGATCCGATCGCGAGGGGATCGCCGGCCTCATCGGTATCATGCTGGACGTAGATGACCGGGAGGCCCGAGGCACGGGCTTTAGCGATGAGGTCGGCGATGCGGGCGACCACATCGTCGCAACGGTAGGCCCCATCCAACAAGCCTACCTGGGCGTCGATGATTAGCAGTGCGGTCTGTGTACTCACTGAGCAGTACTCCCTTAACTCCATGGCGATGCATCGTTTCATGCCTACCCCAACACAGCGGCGCATCAGCGCGCAAGGCGCGATGCAGCAGCCGCCATCGGGTAGGCGTCCGAAGATGGTCGTGGAAGAAACGCTACAGCACCAAGGGAGGTTACCTCAGATCGGTATCGCACGCGGATGCCCCGAGAAGGTGTGGGCACGCGACGCGCGCGGAATAAGCATAGCACACCTGGTCCTGGTAGTGGTAGGACACCTGGATCAGAGAGAGTGTACCCCACGATTGTGAGTGCCGCCTGACCATAAATGGTCATGGGAGGGACGGACCCTGAAACGCTTGTTGTGAGTTATTTCGCCCCATTTCGTGACCGAAAGTGATGGTTATGACGCTTCTGACACGCAAAGCGCCTGTCGTTTACCACGGCAAGCACGTTATTCGAACGCATGACCCAGATCGACGACCATGCATCATCTCTTTTCGGGCCAAACAAGCTTGTCGAGGCCAAAATCAGCCAATTTAATTCACAACAAGCGTTGAAGGGTCTCTCCTTGAGCGTCATCCGGCGCGAACACCGCTGCACAGGGCTCTCACGCCGACCTTCTAAGGTTAGGCCCACGGCTTGCGCGATTACAATCGCGGGGCGCACCCCTGTCGGTCGTGGCGACGCCTATCAGCCGTGAGCCGGCGGCGCCTCCCGTCCAGTGCTGGACGGGAGGCGCCGCCGGCTCACGGCTGGCATCACGCGCATATATTCCGAGCGATGGGGCGGGCAACATCGGTCGTTATGCTGGTCTATCCATGGGACCGCAGCGCATGCGGCGCGGGCGCGATAGATTATGCGGTGTGACCGAGGCTCCCGCTCATACCCGAGCAACCACTCCTCACGCTCGGGCGGAGTTGCTATGGGCGCGATGCAGGATTTCATCCTGGGCGATGCGGTCCTGGCACTGCAGGATCAGGCGATCCCAGGCTTCGACGGCCTGCTGCGCCTTGTCGCGCTGCATCTTGAGGTGCTCTAACTCGGCGTTGAGACGCTTGCTGGGGAAGCGGCGATTCGTCTCGTACTGCTCCACGTGCTGCCGCATGTGCTGTTCGCGATCACGATGGTCCCGCTCGCGACCCTCGGGGCTGCGGTCATAGTAACAATGGAGGTGACGCTGTACTTCGTCGTCCCACTCCAGGTCGAAGCAGTGGTCTCCATGGCACAGGGTGTAGCGGGGCGCATCCTGCAACTGGTCGAACGCACGCTCCAGGACATCGACGGGCATGCCGACGAAATAGTCGCGGATCAGGTTCTCGTGACTATCGGGCTCATAGTGATGGAGGCGGTTGGGGAACTCGACGTGCACACCGTGCCACGACAGCTTGTGCCAGAAATGGCCGTGGTCGATGTCCAGTAGATCGTACTCCTTGATGTACATGCAGCGGTCGGCCAAATCGTCTTCGTTGTAGTGGGACGACCCGACGCTCCGCGCGTCCCACTGGTACGGGTGTGCCGACGTTGACGAGGTATCTGTATCTGCCAGGTCCATCATGCAGGGTATCCTCCTAGAAACGGTGAGACACGAGCCGCAGCGCCGCGTTCATGTTTGGTTCATGATACTCCTGCCTCCAGAGCCCGTCAACCGCAAGTGGATAGTGATTAGTGGCTAGTGACGAGTGAGGAATGTCCGCACTCGTCACTAACCACTAACCACTATCCACTTCAGTCACTTCCCCGCGAGGGCGGGGATGAGCGCGGCGGCGCGGGGAGTGCCGAGGCCGGTGGCGGCGTTCCAGCCGGGGAGCGCCCTGTACGTCGCGCCGCCGAGCCGGGCGCCGTTGTCGAGAGGCCCGACGATGGCGCCCGTGGTGATGTCGTTCAAGACGGCGTGATAGCGCGGCGAGGCGGCAAGGCGGTAGAGGGCCGGGTTGATGTTGCCAAGGTCATGGCCCGCGGCGCTGTCGGCCAGGGCCACGATGGCCGCCCACTGCGGCGTCCCGGCGCTTGTTCCGGCGGCATAGGTCCACCTGCCGTCCAGGTAGATTAGCACCGGGCTCTCGTTCGCGGCGTTGTAGGCCACGTCGGGCAGGCCGCGACGCCCCGCCAGCAGACGCTGCGCCGCGGCGGGCAGCAGGCGCTGGTACGATGGCTCGGCGAACAGCTTGCTGAGGCCGCCGCCGCTGTAGGACCATGCCGTCTCGCCCCGGACCTTACCGTCCGCGGCGACGTCGAGGCGGGTACCGCCGACCGCCAGCACGTTGGGGTCGGAGGCGGGGTACTGCACGGTGCGGTAGGGGAACAGGTGCGTGAGGCTGCTGTCGATCCCCCCGGCGCCCTCGTCGCCGCTGGCGCCGATCACGGTCGTCCCACGCGCCGCGGCGTCGGCGTAGAACGCGCCCAGTTGGGCCACGATGCGGCGGCCGCCCGCGTCGAAGAGCGTATCCTCGGTCGCGGCCCAACTCTGCGAGATCACATCGGCCAGGTGGTGGGCAACGGCGTAGCGCTCCAGGGTCAGGAACTCCGGCAAGCCCTGCACGCCCTCGGTCTCGTCGACGGGGCTGGTCAGCAGCACGATGCGCGCGCCGGGCGCGATGGCGTGCGCCCACTCCACGTCGAGCGTGGTCTCGCCGAGCCAGCCCGTCCCCTTGGGGTGCTTCTCGCCCAACGGGGCCAGGACCGTCAACTGCGGGTCGGGCAGGCCAAAGGCCTGGTCGAAGGCATGCAGGTCGGCGCGGATGGTGGGCGAGCCGAAGGAGTCGACGATGGCAATGGTGCGCCCTTGACCGGTGATGCCGCGGCGCAGCACGGTGTCGATGCCGTACGCGGCGTAGACCTGGGCCGGCGTCAGGCATGGTTCATGGATTTGCCGGAGGCAATCGGCCAGGGTCGGCGGGCCGCCGGAGTCCCGCCCCTGCGCCAACATGTGCCGCGCCGGCAGGCCGACTATACCCATGCTCAGGGCCGCGAGCGTCAAGAGCGCCGCGCCAAGCCCCCCTCTTTTGATACCCCTGCGTCGGATCATCGCCGTCTCCTCGATTCCCTTTGTTGCTATCCCCGACGGCGCGAACCGCGTGCCGTCACGTCCTCATTCAGTCTATCCGACCCCGGAATCCCATATGCTCTGCTCCCGCTGTTTGGAGGTTGCCACGTGATACCCCGCCCTACTGGGAGCGCGGGCGGCCCGCCGCTTCCTTCGCAACCACGCGATGTGGTGTCCCAGACCATACCTGATCGTCTCCAACCGTGTCATACGTGGAACAAGGCGGGCGGGCCACCCGCGCTCCCAGTCGACCCACGCATCCAGACGACGGTCTCCTGGGAGAGATTACATGAATGCGGAGGAGGTCCCCGACGGATCGTCGGGGACCTCCTCCGTGCAATCATGGGCGCCGCGATGGCCGTGCGCCAGCGGGTACGGAACAACCTCTACGGCATGGTCGTTGCCGACGGAGTCGCCGGGACCGAGGTGCTCGTCGCGGTGGACGGAACCGAGGTGCTCGTCGCGGTGGACGGAACCGAGGTGCTGGTCGCCGTCGCGGGGACCAACGTGCTGGTCGCCGTCGCGGGGACCAACGTGCTGGTCGCCGTTGCGGGGATCGACGTGCTGGTCGCCGTCGCTGGCGCCGAGGTGCTGGTCGCGGTGGCCGGGACAGCGGTCGCCGTATTGGTGGCCGGGACAGCCGTCGCCGTGTTGGTGGCCGTGGCCGTCGGCGGGACAGCGGTGGCCGTGGGCGGGATCGGGGTCGCCGTGGCCGTCGGCACGGGGCCGCGGTCGACGTCGACGCGGACGTCAAGGTCGTTGGCCAGGCGGCGCTCACCGAAGCCATGGCTGCCGTCCAGCGTGGCGAAGACGTGCAGGTCGGCCGCGTACGACGCGATACGGGCGTACGAACCCGCGTGGATCTGGAACGTCACCGAGACCGGCGTGTTGGCCGGCAACCGGGAGCCTTGCAGCGAGGTGGAGACGATGCGGATGTTCAGGCCCGACGCCTGCGCATAGTCGCCCAGGCCGCGGAACACGCGCACGCCGCGCAGGTCCGCGCTGCTGACGAAGCTGGCGGTCTCATTGAGGGTCTGGCTGCGGTCCACGGTGACCGTCCCCAGGCTGGCCGGCGTCCAGTGGATGAACGAGACGCCCGGGCCCGGACGTCCCGGCCGCACGACGCGCACCGCGAAGAAGTAGGGGGCGCCGAAATCCCTCTCGCGGCCTTCCTGATTGAGGCCGCGCAGGCGCAGGTCCGCGATGTAGAGGCCAGGACCGGTCGTACGCGGGATCCTGACGTACAGGAGCACATCGTGCGCGCTATGGGCGCGGAAGAGGCCGTGCGGGGCGTAGAGGATGCGGGCATTGATGCCGCGGTCCAGGCGATGCAGCACGACGTGGGCGCCGCGGATGGCAAACGGGGTGTAGACGCGCTCCAGCACCTCATACTGGGACACGCGGCCGGCCGTGGCGGTGCGCTGACTGTAGGCGGGCGAGAAGTGGACCGCGGCGGCGGCTGGTCGAGCGACACGGGTGTGCGCCTGCGCGGGCAGGGCGCCCGCGGCGGGGAGGACGCTGCCCAGGGCAAGGGCGGCGGTGGCGGCGGCAAATCGGACACGCGGTGCGGACATGACGATCTCCTTGAGCTGCGGCTGTTGTCTGGGACGGCTCTCCTGGATGGCGCGAGCACCACCCAAGAACAAGCATAGGCCGCGCATGTTAGCGTCATGTTGCCAGAGTGTAAACGTCTGTTAGCGAGATGTAAACTATCAGTAAAATGTGAAGGGACACGGCGATACAGTGACGACGATTGTTTTACACCCACCGGGTCCGACGCCCAAAACACCCACGCCGACGAGGCCATGGGTGATGGACACCGTCGGCGAGTACCGCGTGGATTGCCCCGTGCCCCATCAGCTGGACGACCTGGCCTACCTGGGCATCGTCCTCGAACGCACCTGGCGCACGCCTGTGCACCATCACGACCACTTCGAGGTGTGCTACGTTGCCGAGGGGCAGGGGTGGTTCGCTATCGACGACACCCTGCACCCCGTGCGGCAGGGCGATCTCTTCTTGACCAAACCAGGAGAAGGGCATCAAGGGGCCGCCGCTGGCGACACGCCATTCCGCCTGTCATACGTCGGCTTTCAACTGCAACACATGCACGGCCTGGAGGTCGGCTACCACCTGGTCGGGATGCGGCGCGTGACGCCGGATCGCTTGGGTCTGGTGCGGCAGGCATGCGACGCCATCTTCGACGAACTGCGCGCGGGGCGCCCCTACCACACCGTGGTCGTCGAAGGGCTATTCCTGCAGTTGCTGGTCCTGGTCCTGCGCGCCTACAGCACGGATTCTCAGGCCGACAGGGGACGCGGCGCGCCGCTCAGGCCGGCCGTGCGCGAGGTCTTGCAGCGCCTGCATGCCGATGTGGGCCATCATCACGACATCGACGAGTTGGCGCGCGACATCCACCTGAGCCGGTCGCATCTCTGCCGCGAGTTCAGGCGCCACATGGGCGTCCCGCTCGGCCACTACATGCGGACTCTGTGCCTCGATCGGGCCAAACACGATCTGCACGGTACGACCGCGTCGGTATCGGCCATCGCCGAACGGCTGCACTTCAGCTCGATCCACACCTTCAGCATCTTCTTCAAGCGCTACAGCGGCCTCGCGCCGCTGGAGTATCGCAAGCAGGCGCGGACCGCCGAAGAACGGCCCACTTCTTTAAATCCAGAGCCATGATAGCCAAAGACATCGTCCACGTATCCCCCTATCATAGAGTCAGGGTCCGGGAATCGACGCCGGGCGCCTGTAACAGGGAGGCAACACGATGACGACGTACGCAGAAGCAATCACGGAACTGACGCCGGCTCAGCAGGCCCTCTTGCCCGGCGACGCGGATGTCGCTTTCTACCAGGAGCACGGCTACTATCTCTCCCACAAACTCTTCACCGATGAGGAGATCGACGCGGCCGTCGCCGGTAGCGAACGATTCTACGCCGGAGAGCGCGACGCCCCTCCGCCAAACGGCCACGAGACGCGAGGCTGGACGCCCGCCGACGGGTCCGATGTTTTGCGCAAGAACGACTACGCCTCGCTGCGCAACCGCGAGCTATCGGCGCTCGTATGCAAGCCCATCCTTGGCGCGGTGGCGGCGCGGCTGCGCGGCGCGCCGCTACGCCTGTGGCACGACCAGCTCCTCTACAAGCCGGTCAGCCAGGCGGGACAGGCCATCAATGTGGGCTGGCACACCGACCGCCAGTACTGGATGACCTGCGCCTCCGACCGGATGCTGACGGCCTGGATCCCCTTCCACGACAGCTTCGAAGAGATGGGCACGATCATGATGATCGACGGCAGCCACACCTGGCCCGACAATGCCGCGGGGCTCGACTTCTTCAGCAACGACCTGGCCGGTCTGGAGCAGCGGTTTCGCACCGGCGGCAAGCCGGTGGCGCGGGTACCTATGAACGTGCCCAAGGGCCACGTCAGCTTCCACCACTGCCTGACCATCCATGGCAGCGGCCCCAATCACGGTCAGGGTCCCCGCCGCGCCATCGCCGTGCACCTGCAGGACGAGCCGAACCGCTACCAGGCGTTCCGCTTCCCGGACGGCCGTCTGGCCGCGCACAACAACGACGTGTTGTGCCGTCAGGTCGACGGACGCCCCGACTACACCGACCCTGCCATCTGCCCGCGACTCTGGCCGCGCTCAAGCCGCTTGAAGCCATCCTCCTGGGAGGTGGTCGGCTCCAAGCGGAAGCGGTAGGTGCGGCGAATCGTGGTGGTTGCGCTCATGCCTGTAGTGTACGATAGTGTACGACACTGATGTAGATGGATGCAACGTATCGACATAAGCGCGCCTCGGTGACGCTGATACACTACCATTTCGTATGGATTCCGGTGAGGCGGCGAAAAGTGCTCATCGGGGCGGTCGCCGACCGCCTGCGCGCCTTGCTCGCGGATGCCGTGGTCCCGCTTGATTGCGCGATCCTGGCCCTGGAGGTGATGCCGGATCACGTCCACTTATTCGTGACCGCGCCGCCAACGCTCGCGCCCGACCAGATCATGTTCCGCTTGAAGGGGTACACCGCGCGGGTCTTGCGCCAGGAGTTCCCGGTGTTGCAGAGGATGCCGAGCCTGTGGACGCGCGCCTACTTCTGCGCGACGGCGGGCAACGTGTCCAGCGAGACGATCAAGCGGTACATCGCGGAGCAGACGGCGCACTGACGCGCGCGACGGACGCCGATTCATCCGCACGGCTAAAGCCGTGGGCTTTCTCGGCGGATTCCTGTAATCTCTCCGGAACCACGCCCAACTGCTCAAACAATGATTGACGAGCGATCAGGCGGCGGTGACGGTGACCTGCGAGCCGTCGAGGCCCTTGACCACGTCGATGCGGGTGGGGAACATGTCTTTGAGTTCGTCGATGTGCGTGACCACGATGATGCGCTCGAAGTCGGCGGAGATGCTGTTGATGGCCTCCACCAGTTGCTCGCGGCCCTGGCTGTCCTGCGTCCCGAAGCCCTCGTCGACCACCAGCATGCGCAGCTGCGCCCCGGCGCGCTCGGCCAGCAGCTGCGAGAGGGCGATGCGAATGGCGAAGTTGACCCGGAAGGCCTCTCCCCCGCTGAACATCTCGTAGGGCCGCGTGCCGCGCGCGTCGGCAATCTTGATGTCAAGCGTCTCCAGCAGGTCGCCCTTGGAGCCCTGTGTCTGCGTGGCGAACTGCACCTGCATGCCGCTGTCGCTCATGCGCGCCAGGATGCGGTTGGCGCCCTGCTCCAGCTCGGGCAGCGCGTTGTCGATCAGCATGGCCTGGATGCCGGCCTTGCCGAACAGACGCCCCAACTCGGCGTAGGCGTCGGCCTCCTGCTCCGCCACCGCCAGTTCCGCACGCTTACCGCGCAGCCCCTCCTCCTGCTCGTCAAGGTGTTGCAGACGCACGCTCAGCCCCGTCACCTGGTCGTTGAGCAGTTTCTCATCGCGCCGGCGATCCGCCAGCGCCTGCTCACAGGCGGCCAGCCGCGCCTCGACCTCGGGCAGGCCCGCCAGCGCCGCGCGCAACGCGGCCACCGCCGCCAGACGCTCGACCTGCTCCGCCTGGCGTCGCTCCAGGTCGGCCTCGACGGCGGCGATAGCGGCCCGCGCGTTGACGCGCCGCTCGCGCGCCGTGGCCAGCCCCGCCTCGGCGGACTCCATGGCCTCCAGGCTTTTGGCCTGCCCCTGCAGGGCGACGTGGCGACCGGCATCGTAGCCGGTCTCGCGCACCGCCGCCCGCGCGGCGATGAGGCGGGCGCGGGCCTGGTGCGCGTAGTCCTCCTCGTCAAGCAAACGCCGCGCGCCGTCGGCCCGTGCCCGCGCTTCGCGCTCCGCCACGACCGCTTCCTCGCCGGCTTCCAGACGCAGCCGCGCCACGCCCAACTCGTAGATGTCTTTCCGTAACGTGGCCAGGGTCGTCTCCAGGCGCGCGGCGCGGCTGCTCACCTCTTCCAGCCGGGCCTGAAGCTCGCCGGACCGTACCTCGTTGCGCTTGACCCTATCGCGCTTCTCCACCCCGTCGGCTATGTAGCCGTCGTGGATACGCCGCCGCTCAACCTCGTCCATGGCCTTGCCGCAGACGGGGCAGGCCGCGCCGGGCTCCTTGAGCAACTTGATCCTGTCGCGCAGCGGCTTCATCTCCGCGTCCAGATGGGCATTGGCGGCGTGCAGCGCCGCCGCCTCGGCCCGCAGTGTCTGCTCTTCGGCCGCCAGCGCCGCGCGCTCGGTCTCCACGATGGGGACGCGCGCCTCGGCGCCGCCGTTGTCCTCGACCTTACGTCGCAGGGCGGGGACCGCGGCGGCGGCGCGAGTGTGACGTTGCGCCTCGTCCAGCGCCGCCTTGATCTCGCCACGCAGCCGCGCCGCCTCGGCCTCGATCTCGCCCTGCACGCGCGTGACGACCCGCTCCAGCTCCATGGCCTGCCCGGCGCGCGCGCCCATCTCGGCCAACTGAGCGCGCACCCGGCGCGATTGCTCGGCGCCAGCGGTGATCCGCTGCTCGTCCTGCAAGAGGGCGTCGGCGTCGCGCGCCACGCGCGCGGCATCGTCGCGCCGCTTGCACAGCGTCTTCATCTCCTGGTCCAGTGCCTCGATGGCGCCCTGCGCCTCTTTCAGCGCCTTGCGCTCCCCTTCGAGGCTCTGTCGCTCGGCCTGCGCCTCCCGCAGGGCGCGTTCGGCCGCGCGCGCCGCCTCCGCCGCGTCAGTCCGCTGATCCTCCAGCATCACCCGCTCCGCGTTCAAGCGCGGGCGTTGCGCCAGTTCGGCCTCGCCCATGGCGACGCGCTCGCGCAGGCCGGTCACCTTGCCGTTGCCCTCGCGCGCCAGGTCGCGCGCCCGCTGGGAGAGCCGCTCGTACTCCTCCAGGCCCAGGATCTCGGCCAACACGGCCTTGCGCTGCGAGGACGGCTTGACCGTGAACTCGTCGGCGCGGCCCTGCAGCAGAAAGGCGGAGTTGATGAAGGTCTCGTAGCCCAGCTTGAGGATGTCATGCACGCGCGCCTGCGTCTCGTTGATCGTCCCGCCGGTGATCGAGCTGTAGCCGCCCTCGCCGAGAGCCTGCAGCTCCAGCGCGGCCGTGCCGCCGCTGCGGCGTAGGGTGCGCTTGCGCAGCACGCGATACTGCCCGCCTCCGCAGGCAAACCGTAGCTCCACCTCCATCTCGGTCGCCCCCAGGCGCACCAGGTCGTCCTCGCGCTTGGCGCGGCTGCGCCCCCACAAGGCCCAGGTGATGGCGTCGAGCAGCGCCGACTTGCCGTTGCCGTTGCCGCCGGAGAGGCAGGCCAGGTGGACGCCGGTGAGATCAAGCTCGACCGGCTCGTCGCCGTAGCTCATGAAGTTGCGCAGGCGCAGGTGATAGGGGATCATGCGTCGATAAAGGTGGCGTCGCGGGCCACGGCGTCGGCGCGGTCAATCTGCGCATCGGTCAGCGCGCCGGCCTCGCGCAGCAGGTCGCGCTCGCGGTAGATGTCGGTGGCCAGCATTTCGGGGCCGTCGGTGTTGATGCAGTAGCGCACGCCGAAGCGGTGGAGATCGTCGAAGATAGGGCGGAAGTCGTCGAGTGAGCCGACCACCCCGGTGCTCAGGTTGGACGTGGGGCAGATCTCGAGCACGATGCCCTGCTCGGCCAGGCACTCCAGCAGCCAGGGGTCGCCGGCCGCCTTGACGCCGTGGCCGATGCGTTGCGGGCGCAGGGTCTCGATGACCTCGCGCATCTCCGCGCGCGTGCCCTTCTCGCCGGTGTGCACGGTGATGCCCAGCCCGGCCTCGCGCGCCTCATGGAAGACGGGCGCCAGGCACCGCACGCCGCCGAACGTGGTCACGTCGGGTCCCGCCAGGTCGACACCCACCACGCCCCACCGCTTATACTTGATGGCCTTGCGCACGATGTTGTCGTTGGCCTCGGGGTCGAGCGAGCGGTCGGCGCACAGGATGAGGCCGGCGCGCACGTTGGGGTACTCCAGCAGGGCGCGCTCCATGCCGTGGGCCGAGGAGACGATGATGTGGTCCAGGTCACGCTCGCCATCGCGGTTGCGCTTCATGGGGCAATAGCGCAGCTCGATCAGGTCGATGTTGGCGTGGCGGTAGCCGCCGGCGATGACCGACTGCACCGACGCGTACATGGCCTCGGGCGAACTCTGCACCAGTTCGGTCCAGTGGAAGAGGGCGAGGTAGTCCTCGAAGGTCTTGACGCGGTCGGGCGCCACGGTGACCATGTCCACGAACTCCCAATAGTCCTTGGTGGGCAGGCGGATACCCTGGTCGTGGGCGATCGAGAAGAGGATGGCGGGATCGACCGCCGCGCCGACGTGGGTGTGCAGCTCGGCCACGTTCGGCCCCGGTCGGCGTCCATGCTTGCGATGCTCCATACCCCAGTATATGAGAAGTTGCCAGTTGCCAGTTGCCAGTTGCCAGTTGCCAGTTGCCAGTTGCCAGTTGCCAGTTATCAGTTATCAGTTATCAGTTATCAGTTATCAGTTGCCAGTTATCAGTTGCCAGTTGCCAGTTGCCAGTTATCAGTTGCCAGTTATCAGTTATCAGTCCCGATGATCGTAGGGCTTGACGCTATCGCGCCGGTCGGCGTGCCAGTCGTGAGTGGCGCCGCGGCCATGGTGGTCGTGGTGGTGAGCGGCGCCGTGGCCGTGGCCGTGATGGTCGCGGTCACGGACGCGGACGGTGTGATGCTGCCTGTCGGGAGCGGCGTTGCCGTGTCCGTCGGAGTTGTGGTCGGGGGCACGGTTGGCGTTGCCGTCGGGGTCGGGGGCACGGTTGGCGTTGCCGTCGGGGTCGGCGTGGGGCAGTCCAAGCCGGCGCATACGATGCTGATGGGCGTGGGCGATGGCGGCTCCGGCGTGATCGTGGCAGTGGTGGTGAGAGTTGGCGTGGCCGTGGCCGTGCTTGTGAGTAGGGGCGACGGCGTGAGCGTGCTCGTGAGGGGCGTCGTGGTCGTGGTCGTACCGGTCGTGGCCGTGGCCGTGGTCGTCGTCGGTGCGCCTGTGCTCGTGCCGGTCGCTACCCGCGTTGGCGTGATGGTGTTGGTAGGGACGGGCGTTGGCGTGATGGTGTTGGTAGGGACGGGCGTCGGCGGCACGATGGTCGTCACCGGCGCCCCTGCCCCTGGCTCGGCGAGGAGGGCTTCGACCACGTCGTGGCCGCTTGCCCGGTCGCGGCTGACCACTAGCACGGATTTGTCCTCGGTCGGATAGGGCTCGACCGGGTAATAGTGCGCGTCGCGCCCTGTATCGTAGCGCCAGATGACGTGCCCGCCTCCGTCCAGGCGCTTGGCGTAGATGTGCCCATCGCTGGTCCCAACGTACAGGATATCGCGGTTGTCAAGCGTGGGCGGGCCGGGTACGCCGGACACATGGGCATCCAGGATCAACCACGTCGCCGCGCGATGATGCGACAGGGCGATGACGTAGACGCCGCGATCGCTCGACACGCAGCCAAGGGCCGTATGCTCGGGGTCGTTCCTACTGGGATGCGCCAGGGCCACGCCGCCGTTCGTCACCACCAACGAGTGCCCAACGGACCATCTGAATCGCTCGCGCCCCCTGCTATCGACGGCGAAGACCCAGGACCGCCCGGAGGGGCTGGTCCTGCTCACCGCGACCCAGGCCAGCCAGTGGGATCTGGCATTCGGCCCGTCGACCGCGGCATAGGAGGGGATGCCGGGGGCGAGGTCGCGCGTCCACACCTCTCGTCCCTTCCCATCCAGGGCCCACAACGTGGCCTTGCCGCCGGGTCGCGCCGCCTGGGCCACGACAAGCAGCGTCCCATCGGGGGCAACCGAGATGGGCGTCAGCCGACGCGCCCTGATCGGCCGAGCGTTGAAATCCGCGACTGGCTGCCCCGTCTGGTCGAACTCCCTCACCTGGTAGCGCGAGCCCGGGCCAAGCCGCACCACGCCGTAGAGGGAGAACGGTTGGAGGTACGACGGCGGAGGGGCGTTGAGGTCGGTCTCGTCCTGGTACTTGCTGGCCACGAGGCCATCCTCGGGTATCAGCGCATCGCCAGCCGACGAGATCGGGGTGGTGAGTTGGTTGGAGTCGGTCGGGCTGAACCTTTCAAACTCGCCGCGCGGGGTGACGACATACACATCCTTGTCGGGGCCGGCAAGCACGCTGGGGATCGTGTTGGATGGCGGCCCGGCGACGGAGCCAGGGCAGTCGGGATCGGTCAGCGGCTGGAGGGCATAGCATCCTCCCGACACGCCGTCTTTCCGCAGCATCAAGAGGGCGCCATCGCCGCGCACGTAGTAGGCGTTGCCATCGCCGTCGATCACCGGCGGAGCAGCGATTGTCTGGCCGGCGCCTGTCTGGCCGGCGCCGAGGTCGACGCGCCAACGCACGGAGGCCAGAGTGTCCAACGGCGTGGCCCGCGAATGCCCGCTGCGCGCGTTGTCATAGCCGGGGACGGACCAGGCTGGCGGTGACGGCGGTTGCGGAGCGACGAGGATAGGCTGCCTGGCCAGCGAGACCGCACCGATAGCCCCTGCTACGAGCAACGCGATCAGCGCCGCGCTCGACGGCGTGAACCGCCCGCCCTGCTCCCACCCCACAATCCCGTCCATCCGCGCCACGTCTCGGTCGCCGCCTCTCCACGCTATTAGCTGTTAGACATGGTTCAGTTGGAGCCAGTTCTGCTTGACAGTTTGAGCCCTTGATAGGCACAACACTGTCAAGTCCGTTTGAACCTTGTCTTAGCCATCAGGCAGCAGTGTACCGCGTCCGACCGTTGCCGACACGGGCAACCCTCACCCCCAACCCCTCTCCCGTGCGCGGGAGAGGGGAGCCGCCGTAGGCGAGGCGTCTGCCGTCTGCCGTCTGCCGTCTGCCGTCTGCCGTCTGCCGTCTGCCCTTTGCCGTCTGCCCTTTGCCCTTTGCCCTTTGCCTTCTGGCCAGTGGCCAGTGGCCACTGGCCACTGGCCACTGGCCACTGGCCACTGGCCACTCACAACTCGTACGCGTCGGCGTCGGGCCAATGGGCGATCAGGTGAACGCCGGCGCCGTGTGCGTGAAGGGTGTGGACGCGGGCGCTGATGGCGTCGGCGGTGGCGACGCCGATCCAGGCGCGGTGCACGATGACGTAGCCTACCCCGCGCCTGCGCAATAAACGCAATGCCGCGGGAGCGGGGAAGCTGTTGTAGAGGGGCACGTCGTGGTCGTAACCGGGAGGGGCGAAGCCGCCCGTGCCGTTGACGATCGGATGCCAATGGTAGGTCGCGGCGTACATCATCTGGGCCTGCTCGGCCCACACCGTCTTATTGCCCAAGCCGATGGGCAGTTCCAGGACCGCCCGGCCAGCCGGCTGTGCGGCTAGCCAACGATAGACGGGGGGCATCGCCGCCCCGACCGGGACGGCGACGACGGGGATCGGTCGCAGCCAGGACTCGGCCATGACGCCCGCGCACAGGGCAACGGCGCCGATCCTACCCCAACTCGCTCGCATGCCCTGCAGGCGCGCCACTAGCGCCGCGGCGCCGTAGGCGGCCAGCACGGCCAGGCATAGCCCGTAGATGGCGCCGAAGCGGGCGGGATCGCGCAGGCCGGCAAAGCCGGGCGCCTGGTACAACAGCAGATACGGCAGCGGCAGCCCCGTCCACGCGCCCCACACTTTCAGGACAGGGCCCAGACACAGCACCGCCGCGACGACACCAAGCACGGCGTAACCTCGCTGTACGCGTGCTTCTCCCGGCACTGTCACTGTCTTGTGCACATTTGTTTGACCATCAATGAGCCTGCGACCGCGATCGACGTGGTTTACCATGCGCTCGCGGTCGGAGGTGGGACGCGTGGCGCCGCACTCTTCCCCCCCATTCAGTACTGACGCCGTCGGCGGTGTCATGGCTGCCGCCGTTACTGAACGACGAGGCCGTCCTCGACGACGCGTCCGCGATCGCGCGGTCCACAGACCCCACGCGGCGAGACCGAGTGTCACCGCGCCAGGCCATAGATACTGCAGGGCATCGTTGGGACGCGCGCCGAGGGCCTGCCCCGTCCAGCCATAGAGCACGCTGAGGTCGATGTTGTGCAGGAAGTCGCGCAGGTCGGCCGCGAAATGGACCGTCTGCCCTAGCCCGCGGCTGCCTCCCAGTTGGCGCTCCACGCGCGCGTACGGCGCGAAGAACGGATACAGCACGACGAGGCATCCCGCCGCTGTCAGCACGGCGCCGAATACCAGGAAGCCTTTACCTCCCCTCTCCCGCGGCAGGGAGAGGCGCGCTGGACCGGCGATCCCGCGGCTAGGGATCGGGGGGCCAGTCAGCCACGGGGCGGGGGGGGTGAGGGCCCGGTGCAGCACCTCGAGCGCCAGCAGGAGGGCCAGGGCGACGGCCAGGAAGGCGGCGTAGTAGAGCGCCGAGAGGGCCTGTAGCACGAAGAACAGGCCGACGCCTAGCCAGGAACGCGCGTGGCCGGACCGCACGCGCTCCCAGCACAGCAGGGCGAACGGGATCCACATGGCGCAGAGCAGGTTGAGGTGGTAGAGGTGCACCATGCGGTACGGGCTGAAGCCGTAGACAAGCCCGGCCAGGAACGCGGCGCGCGGGTCGCCAACCAGCCGGCGCGCCAGCAGATAGGCGCCCCAGGCACAGAGCGCAAACGAGAGGAGGAACAGGACGTTGTAGGCGAGGACGGGATTGTTCGTCAGCAACAACAGCGGCGCGGCGACGGGGAGCAAGCCGAGCAAGGTATCCTGGTAGGCCAGCACGTCGTGGAAGGGGTAGAAGATGTTGCCATCGTAGAGGTGCGCGGGGTTCGTGGCCAGCGCATGCGCGTCCCAGGCCAGGATCCAGGCCTGGCTGGGCGGGTCGCCCAGGTCGCCGGGGAAGCTGTCGCCCAGGCGCCACACGACGGTCGGGAACAGCAGCAGCGCCAGCGCCCCGTAGAGGAGCAGCGCCAGCAACGGTCCACGCATCGTTGCGAGGCGGCAGACAGCGCGAAGCGTCCCTCGCCGCGCCAGGTGGGGGACAGGAGGGACACCAGCGTCCCCGTTCGTTCCCTTTGCTCCCTGTGCGGACCTTGTCCCCCTGTCCGTGGCCGTTTCTGTCGTCGAGAGTGCGCACATACGCCCATGCTAGACGACGGATGTGGGACCTGCCAGGGGACCGAACGGGCTATAGGCTATGGACGCCGCTAGCGCCGGTACTTGGGGCGGTGGTAGGAGTAGGTGCGCTCTTGCGTCCGCGCCTCGTCCGCCTTCTCCTGGATGGTCGAGTTGGAGTGGCAGACAGGGCACTCCACGCGGTAGATGCGCCGGCCGATCAACTCCATGCGGTCGATGATGTGCTCCGGCATCAACTGCACCTGTTTGCAATGCGGGCAGCGCGTACCGTTGGTCTCGAAATACTCGATGTTAATTGTGATAGTCATGTATATCTCCCTTGCTTTGATTGTATCAACTGATCACTGATCGCTGACAACTGCGCGAAGTCTTCCTGCTGTTGGGCGAAGGTGCGGTGGAGTTGGGCGCGCGGGCCGGGGTGGTAGAGCGGGACCAGCGTGCGTCCGTTCCACGCCTGGGCTGTGGCCACGTCGCGACGCAGGTCGATGTCATGCGGCGCCAGCAGGGCCAGTGCCGAGAGCGCGACCCGTCCCAGCGGCGCCACGAGGGGCGGGTCGAGCACCGCGAGCAGGTCGCGCAGATGCGCCGAGCAGTGGCGAATCTCCCGCGCGGAGGGCGGCGCGTTGCGGCCGTCGTCGTCGCGCGGGTTGCAGAGCACGGCGTTGCTGACAAAGACATCCTCGCGCCGCCAACCGATGCCGTCGAGCAGGCGGGCAAAATTGCGCCCGGTCTGGTCGCTCGTCAGCGGCCTGCCAGTCCGGTCGCCTCCCAGGCGGCCGGGCGCCTCGGCCAGGAAGAGCACGCGGGCCTGCAGCGGACCATTGCCCGCGCCCAACACGCGCCGCCGGCCCTCCATGCGCGGGCACAGACGGCACGCCTGCACCCGTGTCACCAAAGTATCATAGGCCCCATTCCTCCCCTCTCCCGCGGCAGGGAGAGCCGGTTGGGCTGTCGGCTCCGCGGAGCCGACAGCCCAATCCGCATGGGGTGGGGGTGAGGGATTTTCGCTATTCATGTACCCGTCATCATCGCCTGTTATGCTAGTCAGGGCAGTGTGTGGATACACCGCGCTCACTGCCAACCACTAATTACTATCTACCAACCACCTGTTACTCGTCACGCGGGCGTAGTGCAGACAGGCCTGTCTTATTAAATAGTAGGGCGGTTGGGGGGAGAAGGGCAAGGCGAGTTGGACGGCGGCGGGCAGCGCGGCGGCAGTCAGGTCCTCGGAGTC
>JAABUQ010002938.1_pt1 | contig 32422 bp, 44 predicted proteins | sample 5560001 | NCBI WGS metagenome assembly JAABUQ01 (sample SAMN10711888, study PRJNA513371) | rock metagenome | isolation source: Antarctica rocks | place: Antarctica: Victoria Land, Finger Mt nord | collected 2015-12-18 | reverse complement strand
AGAAGGCGGAGAGGGGGAGGCCGAAGAGGGGGGATGGGGGAAAGGGTGGTGAGGGTGAGGGGGTGAGGAGGGCGGGGGAGGTCTGATGGGGTTGTAATGGGTGGGGGTTGTGTTTTGGATTTGGGGGGGGGGGGTTGGATTTGACGTAGTAGAGGGGGGAGGTGGTGTCTTGATATGGGGTGGACGGCATAGTGGGATTGATATCAGGGTATATTTGACTGGAGGCGGCAGTGGTTTGGGACATGTTTGGCAAATTGTACTCCATTGATGCTGCTCCCTCTAGACCACCACTTCGCCTCCTAAGTATCTGAGCCCAACCAAGCAACCCACAATTCCATCATATCGTCAAGCGTGAAGTCTTCACTCCGCTGCAGTCACTGCTCGTGCTAGAGAGGAAAAAGATCTTAGCGTCTAAGAATCAAACCATTCCCGAACATGCCAATCCACCCCTCTTTCTCACACTACATCTTCTCCCCCTCTACCCCCTCCCCTACCTCCCCCCGGCTCTCCCACAATCAAACCAAATCAAAAGAAAGCTGCACTTACTATACACACTCAATTTCGAATGCCCCACGACCTTCTTAATCTGCCCCTTCTGCTCCAAATCGTTCAAGGCCTTCCGCGCCAGACTTCCGTTGATCTTCAGTCGATCGACCAGCGTCGCCACCGTGATGAGCCGGTAGGATTGCACGTCCTTGTAGAGTTTGTCACTGGTGGATTTGTCGAGGATGACGGCGTGGTTGGCTTTGTCCTTGACTGGTGGTTGGGATGGTTGTTAGTCTGGGTGTTGGGGAAGCGGTTGGGGGGGTTTGATGAGAAGTGGAGCGGATTTGGAGCGGAAGAGGCGGGACGTGGCCATGGAGAGGCAAGGACATCGAAAGAGGCGAGTGTGTGATTGTTTGCGTTGGGAGGAGTATGGGAATGGAAGTGGAGAGGGAATGCGTACCCTTTCCTTTGGACCACTTCTTCTTCTGTTTCTTGCCCGCTGAGGCCGCTGCTGGCGCCTGTCATATTAGGCATAAGCAAAATTTCTGTATTCCCCTTGAATATGAATACAATTACCATCTTGTGCGGATTATGTGCGAATGGTGCTTGTTGTTATGATCTGTTGCGTCTTGGTGGAGAGGATGGCGAGAAATTTGGTGTGCGAGCTAAGACGGCGCCAGGCCTTTCGTAGTTTAGTGTGATATTCCTCCTCTGAAGATCTCGAAGAGACTTTTCTACTGTCTCTTGTATGAGGTATTGATACAATGCAGGGGCAGATTCGATTTGTTGTGGCTCTGACTATTATAGACTGCTTGTCCAAGAATTTTGGCAAACAACAATTCCGTCCAAAGGATCTGTGGTCATTCTGGTATCTCTCCGCTTGATTGACAAAACGAATCAATCGCCCATAATCTCCGGGTTCCCAAGCTCTATCACAGCATCTTCACATACCATTCCCAAATGCCACCTCCGCATCCCCGACCACCAGTTCTCCTCCCCCTTCTTCAGCAATGAAGCCCCTTCCCCGTCTCCCCCACCCTCGGCCATCTCTCCACTTGGAGGCTGCTTCATATCCATCCAAACAGCTCTAGCCTTCGAAGTCTTCAGACTCGGCTTCGATCGCAACCATTTCTTCGTCCCGACCTCGAGCTCTGCTGGTTTGCCTGTTGGGAGAGGCGGCTGGAGGATAGAGGTCGGGAAGCCGAGGTAGTCTATCCAAGAGCTGGAGCATGGGAAGGAGGGCGTGTAGGATATTGGCTGGATAGAGGCCGCGAAGAATGGTCGGGTAGAAGATGGGTCGGAAGGGTAGACTTCGATTCTAGTGGTACCTGGATTTTGAGTGGAGGGCGTGAATTTGAATCGAGCAAGATGTCTTGATGTGGTGGTCAGCGAGAGGTAGGCTCGCAGGATATATATGCTTACTTGGGAATGTTCCAATTTCTCCTGCCTGCAGACGCTATCAGTCTCCACTCAATCGACTTTGACCACTCCGTTGGAGAGAAGCGCTCACCGTTCAACAGCGAATCTTTCTGGCTGACCCAAATGCCAGTAATCCTCATATCCGTGCTCTTCTTCTGGCCAGCCACTGCCGTCTCGAAGTACCCTGGCAGGATTGCTAATTCATCATATGATCCAACAGGCGTATCGCTATATCGAATGATCTGCGCAAAACAAAGGCCACCTGTATACTTGCAAGCGCCTTGATCGGAACCAAAAGACGTCGGATTGGTTTCAAGGGGGGCGAAGGCAATGTTTTTCGGTAAACCAGAGGAAGCAGGGTTGTAGAATGCAAGAACATAAGCTGTGCATGTACATTTCCATGGTGGTGGAGCCAGAGGTAGAGAATATGCAGATTCGGAGTTGGCCATGGTAATTTGCAGGCTTCGCGGTAATTCAAAGAGATGATTTACAGAGCACGATCTGGTCCCAAAAGATCTCTATTTGTCTTGATGGGCGTTTATACGGACCCTTGCTGGGTTGCGTTGGGCTGCCTGATTCAGTCGTAGACCTTTTAGGATGCAGTGGGACGATGGCTCCGTGGAAACAACAGACTGGCTCGTTAGTGGTTTTCAACGAGGGGTCGGAGGCTTTTATCTTTGTTTGACAAGGTACCGTATGTTGTGAGTAGTAATCGAGGTGCAGTCGGGAACGCGTCGAAAAGCTCCATTCTGAGCCGAGGACCCTTTATGCATAGCGCTAGTAAACACTCGACAGCTTTTTAGCAAAGCGTGGATTCCGAATAGGCAAGAAGTCGCCTGCACCATATGCACTGTCTATCCCTATTTGTGAATGTAGTCTTGACGGAGAGTTGACAATCATCTTTCACTCGCAGTATCACGCACTGGATTTCCCCGTAAAAGTCCACGCTAACCGTATCGAGAGCCACTAGCAACACGGGCTCTGTCAAGCCAGGAACAAGACCTACCAGGCTTTGATCGAAATCTAGCAACGTCAATGCTTGTGTGACAGAGACGACTGATTGACTTGCTTGCAAAACATTAGGTCCTACGACGGATGGAGAGCAAGCCTTCGAGGGCAAGGACCACGCCGTCTAGTAGTAATTAGCTTCTGCGCTCAGTGTAGAAATCGGGGTTAGTGGTTAGCCAGACGCAATACGTACATAGAGGTTAAAGGGAATATCAGAGCAAGCTCTCAGGCTCCACTCGCTGAGACCTACGAGCAAAGAAGCAAATGTTTCCCGTGGCACGTGTAATCCGAGGAACCAGACGAAGGGGATTCGAAGAGCACCATTTGGGTCGATATGCCTGGGATTCATGTCTGAGTGAGGGGGAGGATGTTCGAATCTACCCTGTGACCTTGACATGCCTTCGATAATGAAAAGTATCATTGATCGCTTCGTTGGTCATTCCAAAGCCCAATCGAGATTCATTGAGATCATTCTCACGACCATCAATCTCCCCGGTCTCGTGCGAAATCCTAATGGGCGAAAGGTCAAGCGAATTTCCTTCGTCGAACATGTTCTCGGGACCTGTTCCACTCGACTTGGCTCCTTCATTTGCACATGATGAGAGCTGTATGACTTCACCGTTGCGAGATATTTCCACAGTGGTAAATTGATGTGCAGAGCCGATGGCAATGTTCATCGAATCCTCGTTCCGGCTCTGCAGCCAGTGAATGTCTAGCCTACCATTCGCTCTTTCAAGAGGCAGGGTGGCCACGTGTGGGCGCTCCCATGTAGGGCGCCACAAATGGGCAACAGGCTGAGGAATGGCGCACTGCACAAGTAGGACATCTGACACAGTCGGATGCCAGGCCAATTGCCTGACTGGCGAATGGTGGATCAGTACGGCAAGTGCTCTGCCGGTCTGAAGAGACCATATCCATACAGTTGTTGGCACGGAGTCATTTCGAGTAGCCAGAAGCGATCCATCAGGATTATAGGCCATTAAGGAGATTCCAGATCCAGGGGCTGTTGCCATTGCAAGTGAAGTTGATGTGGGAGGATTCGCAGGTTGAAGCGCTGCAACGTAGCTCCTATCTTTGGTGACATTGATCTGCTCTTCCCATATGGCCACATCAGGCATGTTAATGGTGGTTGGATGGCGTAATAGCACCACAGGGGAAAACTGTCCATGCGTCAGCCAAAGCCACGTTGAAACTTGCTTTTGGAGTGTCACACAATGTTCTTGTTCAAGATAGTCACAATTCCCTCATAACCTCCAATCAAGAGAAGCCCGGCAGGAGTCCAATGAAGACACTTAACGCCTAGGGCGACGTCGCCCAAGTCTTGAGATCCAGTATACGTCCTAAAAAGATGTCCATCCGAAGTGTACACGTAGACTTTGGGACCAGCGCTCGCAGTGTCACGTACGGCAAGCCAATGGCCGTCCATACTCCATTTAACCTCTTGTGCATCAATGGATGCCAATTCGACATTTCTTACCACTTCGTGCGATCCAGGCTTGAGAATCAACAAGGTTTCTTGAGCCATGGAACGTGTAAGGAGGGCTAGATGCCCGGTCCGAGGCCGGTAGTCGTAGCATTGGACCGCATACTTCGGGTCCCGAATCTCGATACCTCGTTTTGTCACGAGAGACCATATTGTGACCTTTACCCCAAAATCCGAGAATACCAAGATTTCGTTGGACGAACATCCAAAGCCAACGTTGGCCACTTTTCCCATGCCGCATGCCGCCCCATCAACGCTCCCATGCCACGTAGGGTCTGCAACATCATATATGCGGATGGTGTCATCCCCTGCGAGCAACACCCGATATGCCCCGAACTGGGTCTCAATATCCTGAGCCCTCTGAAGGTTGGTGTCTGTAGTGTGAAGGGCTCGAGACCAGCGGATACATTTGCATTGTGACACACAATCGATTGGTAGGCTCCATGCATGCAACGGGTGGTCGCTCTTGGTTGAATGAATTATCAGACTGCTTCTCCGAAGTGTAGCAACAAAGACACCATCGGGAGACGGAACGAAGTGCTGAGCTGCTGCGATCACGTTAGAGGCAGTAAGAAAGCATATCTCATATACTCACAAGTAACGGGCTTGCTTCGATCCATAATGAGTTGTTTGACATGAAAATCGAATGAACCTTGAGATTGTAGGACAATGTAAATAAAACCGAGTTGGGGTTAGTGTCAGGGTAGCAGTCATGAGTCGCAGGCGATAACCGTTTCCTCGGTTCACATCGTTCTCCATCCAGTCGGACAAAGGTCGAGACTCAACACTCCATTTTCTTTCTTGACTTCTTCGAATCATGATCGATTCGGATCCCTGTTCCCTGTATCTTTCCTACCATGGATACGTTCCTCCATCGGAGAATGGCCGGGCAGGTACCAGCCAAAGCAACAGCATCTTTCTTATCAAAAGGCTTCCAGAGGCAAAGACGATGCATTGCCTCCGCAGCAGTGACGACTCAAGACATCCCCCCAGTACATGAACCTCCACCAGACCTAGCACGCGCGCAGCCCCAACCATACCCATTTCCAGACCGTCCTCGCCGCCGGATTCCTGAGGCCAGACCCTTCTCTTCGTTCCTTACAGACAACTTCTCTCGCCATCATGACTACCTCCGCATCAGCATCACCGAACGTTGCAATCTTCGCTGTACATATTGCATGCCTGAAGAAGGCGTCCCGCTTTCTCCAGCCTCATCTATGCTTACAACACCCGAAATATCCTACCTCTCTGCGCTTTTCGTTTCCCAGGGCGTTACAAAAATACGACTTACAGGCGGGGAACCTACAATTCGAAAGGACATAGTCCCGCTGATGCACTCGATCGGTGCACAGCGACGCAATGGCTTACGTGATCTCTGTTTGACGACAAATGGCATCGCCCTCAACCGCAAACTTGACAGTATGGTGGAAGCAGGTCTGACCGGAGTGAATCTAAGCCTGGATACCCTCGATCCCTTCCAATTCCAGATAATGACCCGCCGCAAAGGCTTTGAGGCAGTCACCCGCAGCATCGAGCGAATCCTGGAAATGAATAGACTTGGCGCTCGGATAAAGCTCAAGATCAATTGTGTGGTCATGCGCGGGATCAATGAACGCGAGATCATACCCTTTGTCGAAATGGGCCGAGAAAAGGACATCGAGGTCAGGTTCATCGAGTACATGCCTTTCGATGGCAACAAGTGGAGTCAAAACAAAATGTTGAGTTATAAGGAAATGCTGGGGATGATACGACACCAATACCCAATATTACAAAAAGTGAATGATGATAAAAATGATACCAGTAAGACGTTTCGGGTCCCCGGCTTCCTGGGGAGGATTGGATTTATCACGAGTATGACACACAATTTCTGTGGAAGCTGCAATCGATTACGCATCACGAGTGATGGGAATTTGAAAGTCTGCCTTTTTGGAAACGCCGAAGTCAGTCTGAGGGATCTTTTGAGGAAGGATAATGGAGGCGAGCCGATTGATGAGGTCACTATGGAGGCAATCAAGAGAATTGAGATCGATAGGCAGCAAGCCCTTCCTGGAGGTGATGGATCACTTGGGTATGGTGAGAGGGAGAGAGAACTGCTCGAGGTAATTGGCATGGCTGTGAAGAGGAAGAAGGAGAAACATGCGGGTATGGGACAATTGGAAAAGATGAAAAACAGGCCTATGATCTTGATTGGTGGGTAGGTTTATATTCTGGATTCTTGGAATCGAGGAGATGATACCAAGCAATACAAGAATTCCGCCCAGCTATGCCATTACCCCCCCATGGCTCCCCTATGATCCCAATTTTTACGATACATTTCTTACCGCAACGACTAACCTACCTCCGTCATAGATGAGCTTCCAGCCCTTTCTGCAAATCCTCTCCAAATCCCCAGCCCACCAAGAACTTTTTCACGCCTGTTCCATTCAAGCAATCACCACCAACCAAATAGTCACATCATCCCACTCCACCTCCTGGCGCATCCCGCAGTCCCTGCCCTGCGTATCCGCTACCATTCCACCAAGACCCCTTCCTTCTCTACCACCTCAACCACCACCTCATCTTCCACGCCATCTTCCCTTCCCCACCTCACCCCGAGCCACGAAATCCACCTCGTCTCCACCACCTCTAAAGCTCCCACCCACCGCACCGCTCTCGCAATTGGGCACATCACCTTCTCCAACCCTGCCCCCTACCCACTTCTCCGCGCCTCAGCATTTCGCAAGGGCGACGTACTAGCCGTAGCCCGCGTGGCCGGCATTCAAGCACTCAAAAAAACCTCCGATATCATCCCCCTCGCGCACGGGGGTGTAGGCGTCGAAGGCGCGGTGGTCAGGTGCGAGGTTGTCGGCGGTGACCCTAAGGGAGATGGGACCACTGGGGATGAGAAGCACGCTTTCAACGAAAGAGATGGGAATGCAGATGTAAACACTATAACCGATGAAAACGCAGGAGATGGAACAAGGCTCCAAGAAGCGATGGGCTTGGACAAATCCATCCCACCCCACGGCGGCGTGCGGATCGCGGTGTTGGTGGAGACGACTGCGAAGACGGGTGTGGAGATGGAGGCGCTAACGGGCGTGGTGGGCGCGGGACTGACCGTTGTGGATATGGTTAAGGGGGTTGATCGGGGGGTTAGCATTGGGGGCGTGAAGGTTGTGGGGAAGAAAGGGGGAAGGAGAGGGGGGTGGGGTGTTTGGGGTCATGGGGGGATGGAGGGGGAGTGGAAGGGGACTTAGGATATGGATTGGGGGAAATCAGATGGAGCGAGGTTTCGGACGGCTGTTTCGAAAAACAGGTCACGGCTTTGAAGATCGATCTGTGTGTTCAGAGCAGGATTTGTTCTCGGATCCCATACCGAGGTGTCGATGTTGGCTCGTGGTTCTTGACGAAGAGCTTGGGCGAGGGGTAGAAAATCAGGGCCTTCACGTTAAACGTGTAAGTCTGCCATTTCAGAAAACGAATCTAGGAATCTCTACACGTCCAGTCGAAATGGGTCATTGCAAGTTTCATGCTGTGGGGTGAAGTTTGCGGGACTTCAGCCGGCACCTCGAGAAGCTCTGGAGCTTGAGGCGTTGCGGATGGAGTTCCACCCTCGTACGGCATCGCTCGATCTAATATCTTTACTAACAGTGAATCTATGCGAACGAGTCAGCCTGCTTCGTGCGTCTTCACGAGCAGGTGATTCTTTAAGGTCAACAAATGCCTCGATACTATTTAGAAGATGAGCGATCGTAGTGGCTGTGTCTCGGTGTTTCCTTCGCCAGAAATAGTATAATTGAATCTGAGTCAGAGATGCTTTTTTAAGCAATCAGAGAGGGAAGAAAGGAATGAGTTACTGAGACATGGACACTGATGAAGTCATTCAGTATCAAAATGGTTCTCGGGTTCCGAGAGTGAGGTACGGAGTAAGCACAGAGGGTCTTCAAATTTGCTGCCAATTCATCATACTTCTATTTGCGCACATGCCCACCATCACTGATAAATACCTTACGTAGTCCGCTCGATTCCATATCTCGTAAGGTAGATTGAAACCTCGGAAGAACGACCTTGGCGCTAGTTCAAGATTGTCGACCCTAGGATTTCCTTTCTCCTCTTTCTCACTCAACGACAATGACTACCAAAGTACTTCTGACAGCTGAGACTTCACTTTCCTCAATTCTCATGCAGGAGGCAAGTCCATCTGAACAAGGTTGCACAGCAAGTCCTTCTTGTCCGTATCGTGAAACCGCCAATGTCTGCAGGGGGGGCTTGGAAACACGGCTGGAGCATCTTCATCTCCATTCTTTCCGACCCCGTTGGCCCCAGCCGCCCCACGCGTTAGAGATGTCCTTGTACATCGCGAGAGAAGTTACAGGCTCCAGAAACAATCCAGAAGGCTCCGGAACTTCCTATGAAACCTTATCTTCGTGATACGGGGTTCATGTGCAGAAAGAGTGTCTCCGTATGTAGCGCGTGCATCATGCCTCGCCCTCATGAACGGCGGGACAGCTCCTTTCTTCTCCTTTGTCACCTAGTCTTTCTTTCATCCTCTGTCTTCATCAAAAAATTATTCTCAAAATGAGGCTATCGAAAGACTTAACATGACAACCAATGTCAGCTCTCCTTTACATTGAAAATGTCGTTGACGACTCAAGCGCTCGGCCAACTCTTTGCTCCTAGTCCATATCAGAACTGGACTAGGCGAGCATATCACGGAGGTTGGTCGTCTCTCACCATAACAGTCATGTGAAGCACTGTTGACCAGAGACAGGTGTCGTGGCTGGTGACTATCTCTACCTCGATGGCGGTTTGTATATTTCGGAGACTTTATTCTTCCCTTTTACGAAGGAATGAGCTTGGATATGTGCTCAGAGAGCATTCCCAGATCACGATCCACTGCTCTTCTCGTTGCTTCAGAGGAGCATTGCTGACTCCGGGATGTGCAACAGGGGAAGTTGCAATTGGCGACGAGCCATTCTCACTGGGTATTAAGGGACCAAATTATACACCTCTTCCAGGTACGATGTTGCTAAATTATGGTTTATGGGTGTTTAAATATCAACGCTGTGGCATACTAACTCCATCAATGATTGCTCCATTTGATTATGAGTGCTGGCTTACATGAGCGCTATGCACTTCGAAATATCTTCTTCCTTATTTATTAGCAAATCCCGCTGACGAATCATCCCGCAGTGAATTGTACTTTGACTATACATCTCGGTAACAGCTGGACAGATCCCAAACAAGTCAAGTTCAGCGCAATAGTGAAGCCTTCATCGCCAGTGTTTGACAATTCGGCACTGTGGTATGACAGTGTGGGAAATAGCATATACTCTTTCGGGGGTGAGCAATCTTTACTAGACAATGCTCAATTGGATCTCTCCATATGGAGACTCGATCTCGACGGCAAAGGTGGAGGTAGATGGGCTGTAAACACAACCTATCAAAATCCACCATTTTCTCAGGATATGACTCGACCATTTGGTGGCGCCTCGGCTTTCACAAACAGCTCGGCCTTCTACATCGGAGGCGCATCTAACTATCGCTCGAGTCCGTCATTACAGAAGCAGCTTGCCTCTGTCGTGCTCCCAGGTTTAGTATCTTATAGCTTTGACACTGGCGCCTGGAAAAATTCATCGGGCCTGGGCGCCCTATCCTCATCCGGATCCTTTCAATATGGTGGTGTGGAACCTGTTCCATTTGGTCCGAATGGTCTTCTGGCCATGTGGGGAGGGGAAACTTCAAATGCTTCCAGCTATGCTTACGGCCTTGGGAGGGCTATGGACCAAATCACCCTTTATAACCCCACGACCAATATCTGGTATCAACAAAATATTACTGGTGCCGCCCCCATCGCACGCAGTAAATTCTGTTTCGTCGGAGTGGCAGACTCTCGGCCTGTCTCTACAGCGAACCCTATCGGCTCCTACGAGATATATATTTACGGCGGGTATTCGGGAAGTCTAGGGCAGGGCGCAGAGATGTTTGACGAAATCTGGGTTTTGAGTCTACCGGCCTTCACCTGGCAACAGCTAGACGGGAGCCACAGTTCGGCAAGAATAGGACATACGTGCCACGTGGTTGCAAATAGGCAGATGCTATCTGTCGGGTGAGCATTTCTTTGGCAATTGCCCCTTTCCTTGTAGAAGCATGACTCAAGAAGCACACTCTGGAGCCTTTCCGTCTCGAGACTTATCTCCTCTTCCTATCCTCTGGGCCAAAGCTGACTCCGAAGCTTGATAGTGGCCTAGACGCGACGCAGATGGATCCGTTTTCGATCCCAGATTACACGAATTGGAATGGGCTTGGGGTCTTTGATATGTCAATGGCGCAGTGGAAGGCATGTTGTTCTGTAACCCTTCGTTGTGGATTGAGACTTGGAGTCTCAAATTGTACCCACGGAGCCGATCTACACGTTATCTCTGACTCCACGGGCTATCGTAAACAGACAACACTAATTCTTAAATTTTGAACAGTCTGGATATGACGCAGGAGCTGCCCCTTACCGACGGCCACAAGCTGTGCAGGCTTACTATGATCAAAAGTATTATAAACGTATCCCTGTCAGATGAAACATTATCTAACACCCCGTCGCAGTGGCGCTTATCCCAGCACTTGGAATCAAGCAACCCTGCAACAACTCTTCGCACAGACGCCTGTATCGGTATCCAATTCATCATCAACCACACCAGCATCCGCTACCACACGACCACACCAGCACCCTTCGCCCAACCCAGGTATTATAGCCGGCGTTGTGGTAGCAAGCGTTTTTGGAATTCTCGCTGTTCTCATCCTTCTCTTCTGCCTTTGCCGCCATCGCCGCCGCCGCAATCACATACCTGTTTCGGGTCCCATGATGCCGGAACTAAGTACCTTGTCCAAGCATCATCCGAACGAGATCCAGGACTCCAAGGGACTCGAGAATACATATTCCAAGAGTCCACCGCCAGTGTACTGCATTCAGGTGGATGGGGGTGAGCTTGATGGATCAGAAGTCGCTAAGGAATTGCCCAGTCCCGAGGAAGTACCTCCTCGAGCACGAGCGGAGAAGGGGCCATACGTCCGAAGGAGTGATGTTGTGAGCCCAGTCACTGCCGAGGAGGCGGATCAAACGAGGATGGATTTCTGGCGAAGACTGGGTCAATCATAGTGATTGTCAGATGTCCCTTTTTAGAAGATTTCTTGCAAGGACATGAAAGGACTGTTATAATATAGCTTGCTGCTGATAATGACAATAATATGAGATGGAAGCTGGCTTTCATTGGACTAATATCGTGATAATACTTTCTACCTATTGAATCGGCTTTCAGTCAAACAGATATTTGACTCTCATAATACTTGATCCTCCTCTTTTGGTGCTACCAAGACCCATGATGACTAGAGATTGTAAAATCAGGAGTAAAACTTACCCCTCGCCTCTCAAGCCCTCGACTAGAACTAGCGCCTACGGAAACACTCCGCCTGAATGTGGAAGAGCTTGAGCTTCTCGCGCTCTACCACTCGCTCACTTTCCATCTTCTTCATGCTACTCATATTCTGGAGTTTTGTGAGTGCGAATATGCGCCCAGAATCTTGTAATAGTCGGGGAAACTGGTGATACTGCAAGCACGGTGAGTGGCCTCACTCACTCAACTTTCCTCGAAGTTACATTTAAACGACCGTTGAGACTGCTCGCATGCTCAAAGATTCCTCCCACTCTCTTCGTTCTCAATGCTAACAGGAGAAAGAGGATGCTGGTGCTCTCGGCCGCATATCTACGATGAAAACACACACCAACCATGCAGCTGAGGAGGAGGCTCATGCCAATGCATTGACTGGAACGAGCAAAGCCAAAGACCAGTCTCGTTTTGACCAGAAGCCACGCCTGTTACTAATGGGTCTGAAGCGGTATTCTCCAACCTCCTCATACACCCTGTCATCTGCTGACGACAATCCCACAGAAGCGGAAAATCATCAATCTCCAATGTCGTCTTCCGCAAGATGACCCCCTCAGACACACTCTTCCTCGAGACAACCACCACTATACAGAAAGAGGCCACACAGTACGCAGCGCTCTACCTGCAAGATTACGAAATGCTGATAGGGCCATCAGCACCTTCATGGACTTCCAGATATGGGACTTACCGGGCCAAATAGACTACCTCGACCTAAACTTCGACGCCGAAAGCATCTTCGGTGGAGTGGGCGCAATGATATGGGTCCTCGACGCCGGAGACAACTATATGGAACCTATAGGTCGCCTCACAGAAACCATCGTGCACCTACAACAATCCTACCCCTCGATCAAATACTCAGTCTTCATCCACAAAATCGACTCCCTTGGCGACGACTTCCGTGACGATACAGTCAGAGATATAACCCAGCGCATAACGGACGACCTTTTCGACGCCGGTCTCGAGAACCCGCCGATCAGCTACCACAGCACGTCCATCTACGAGCCGAGTATTTTCGAGGCTTTCAGTAAGGTCATGCAGGGCCTTGTTCCTCAACTGCCGACGTTTGAGGCGCTGCTTAATACTATCAGTGCATCTTGTCGATTCGAAAAGGTGTATCTCTTCGATGTATTCAGCAAGATATATATCGCTTCGGATACTACGCCTGTGGATTATAGAGCATACGAATTATGTTCTGATTTCATCAACATCATTGTGGATTTGTCTGAGGTTTATGGTTGGCCGCGCGACACAGCGGAAGAGGACGTCCGCAACGCGAGGGAGGTGGAATCGCAAGGCGCCGAGGCTTTTGTCAGCAATATTAAGGGGTATAATTTGTATTTGCGGGAAGTCAACCGGTATACTGTCATTCCTGCGTAGTGACTTCCTTCAGCTGATGATTTGCAGAAATCTCTCCTTCATCGGCATCTCCAAAGATCCAAATTTTGAAAAGGAGAAAGCACTCATCGACTACAACGTCACTGTGCTCCGAGACACCCTACTTGAAGTACTAGCACGCGGATGAAGTGTTTCCGCTACCGTTGCACAACACGTGAGATACAAACTTCAACCCTCCCCACTTCCAGCCTTGGTCAAGATATCTGCGATTCCAAAATGCCCATGCCTCTGCGCCCATTCATACGGCGTAAGCCACCCCTCATCCTCCACCCTGACATCAGCTCCACGCTCAATCAATATTTTAACAGCAAATTCCTTCCCTCCAGCGGCCGCCCTATGCAGAGCAGTCTGGCCCTCACCATCCTTCGACTCCATATTCGCCCCCTTATCCAGTAAAACCCTCAGCGCAGCAACCCGCCCATGCCACGCCGCCCAACTAGCCGCAGTCTGGCCACGCTTATCCCGCACCTCGATATTTGCCCCCCTCTCCAAAAGCAACCTAACAGCCTCCTCGTTCCCACTGAGCGCAGCCCTTAGGAGCGGCGTCTGACCCAGCTCATCCCCCCTCTCAATCTGCGCGCCTTTCTCCACCAACAGCTCGATCATCTCCAAATCGCCATTGTTAGCCGCGCCCCTCAACGCCGTCTTCCCAAACCTTGTCGCACTGTTAACGTCCGACCCCGCACTCAACAAATATCTCACAACACCCACATGCCGATTACTCGCCGCCGCATACACAGCCGTCCCTGTCCCCTCCCCTCCAGCTTCGATCAGCGCTCCATTTTGCACCAACGCCTTCACGACCCCCTCATGGCCCCCGTCAGCCGCATACCACAACGCAGCACTCCCATTCACATCCACATCCTCGATCCTCGCTCCCCGATGCAGCAGCAGCAGACACGTCATCTTATGCCCATAGTGCGCTGCCGCCCTCAACGGACTTCCATAGAACCCGCCCTCGGTATTGGGATCAACGCCCTTATCCAACAGCCGGCGGACTGCATCCCGGAAGCCGATGCACGCAGCGTAGTATAACGCGGAACCCATATCATATTCACTATCCGCCTCGAAGGGGCGCGCCCACGTCATGTCCGGACGGTGGATCTGCAGCCAATCCAGCGTTTTGGAATCGCTCACCAGCAGCCTCAACAGGAGGGCATCGGCGCCCGCTTGAGGACTCGTGGGCGTCTTCTCATCCGACGAGAACACCCGCTTGTGCACGTACCAGTACCTGCACGCGTAATCGAGCAGCGGCCACGAGCGCAGGTCCGTGGGCGTGTTGGTGCGCGTGAGTGCCGTATCGTATTGCAGGACGTACACCAGGCAGGCTTCGGTGATGAACTGGTTCGCTGTGAGCGGGGTGGTGTGGAATTGCGCCGTGTTCTGCTGGGTTGTTTTGAGGGAGAGGAGGTAATCTTTCACGGAGGCGTGCGCGAGCCGGATTTGCGGTTTTCCTGGGGGACTTGGGGCGTGGAAGAAGTCGTCGTCAAGACCCAGACTTGCGGCTCTGCTGAGGCCGGTGGGTTCGGTTACGGAGATCAAGCCCGGCAGAATCTGCAGGATGTTGTACGGGTCCGAGAGGCGGTCATCGGGGTTGAAAGGGGGTTCGCGGCCGGGGTTTATGAGGAGTGCTTCGACCAGTTCGTCTAGCTCTAGGGGGCGCTCTGAGAAAGTGAGCCAGCGGAGGGCGGTGCAGGCGTCTTCGTGGTAGTCTGGGTGAATGTTGGAGAGGATGCGCGAGTAGGTTTCCTCGAGGTCGCGGGGGAGGGATTTCAGTTTTTGCCGGACCAGGGAGGGTTTGAGGCAGGATTTTAGGGCGTCCAGTTGGCAAAAGACCCAGCGGAACCTGTCCCACCGGGTGTGTCAATTTAGTACTGGGATGGATGGAGGCCGATTGAGTGCGTGCGATGTGAGGGAAAAGGAACATGGTAAGGGTGGAAGACGTACATCCCATTTGACCCCCCTACCAGCGCTGCCTCAACCTCCGCGACCAGATCTCCCGACCACCTCTTCTTCCTCGCTATAACACCCACCTCGCACTCAACATGGATCTTAATATCCGCATTCACCTGCTCCTCCTGTATCGCCACCGCCGGCCTCGTCAACAGCGGACTGACCACCGCTTCGATATCCAGCTCCCTTCGACTGGTCGCGAGGAGGTGCACCGCCTTCGAATCCCACGCATGGATCGCCTCGATCATCTCGAGCAGCTCCTCCCGCTCCCCGTGCGCCTCGGCGCACTCGTCCAGCGCGTCAACCACAATGTACACGTCCTCGAACTCGCGGTGCAGCCACCCCAGCAGGCCCATCAGATCCTGCAGCAGGGGCCGCTGCCGGCCCTCGTGGCATTTCAGGTACAAGCTCCGCGCGCGCTCGGGTAGGTAGCCCGTTTGCGAGCAGAGCTGCGCGATGATAGACGAGAGGAAGTTGGTTGCTGTTTGCTTCTTGGGGTCGTTGAAGTCGAAGTAGTAGTATGCGAGCGCTTTGGTGCCGAAGGAGAGGTGGGTGTCTTTGACGTGTTCGATTATGGTGGAGCTGAGGACGGTTTTGCCGCAGCCGGAGGTGCCGTGCAGCCAGAGCAGCGAGTTGGGGGCGCGGGTCCAGTGCGCCATTTCGGCGGAGCAGAGGAACCAGGTCCCAGTCGTGGGCTGGTATTTGCGGCGCTGCTCGTCGTGGTTGGTGGACGGGTCGGTGATGTAGAGCCAGGAGATGACTTCGGCGCGGATCTTGTGGTTCTTCTCCTGTTGGCGGTCCTGCGTGTCTTCCACGCGGGCGGCGTCGAATTTTAGCCGGAGGGATTTGACGCGCTGAAGAGCTTCCAGTTGCAGTCCCGCTTGGTCCGCGTTCAACGCCAGTGCGAATGTCGTTTTGTATCTGTCCAGCGCGAGGACGGTTTTGTCGGTCTGGTCCTTCTTGAACGGCCAGTTCAACGCTCTCCATCCGCTCTTGCGCATCCCATCGTGCGAATCCAGCTGCTCTTTGATCTCCCAAAGCTGTTTGGCGCATTGCTCCGCCGGCCCCTCCGGTGCGAACAGGAACGCCAGTGTGGAGAACTTGGCGGCGTCGGAATTGTTGAGCAGGCCGGCTAGTTTCTCCAGAATGCCGTGAAGGGCTAGGATCTCGTTGCTGACGCGTTGGATATCGGACTTTGCTTCTTTCACATCTTCGTAATATTTTTGTAGGACGGAATATATTGCTTTCGCGCTGCCTGCGAGTGCGAGGATGGAGACTGCGGCGCTGACGCCGTCCATTGCGACTTTGATAGAGATGTAAAGGCTTCTCAGCGACTTTGCAATGCTCAAGAGATCGCCATAGGCGTAGATGAATGAAAATCTTAGACGCAGGAAAGACTAGTGGAAAAAAATGATGTCCATCGTTGACAAATTTCTCGCTTCTTTACAATGCCTTTTTCTTCGTGCTGGCGGTCTACTCGAGCTCTTCACCAGACACGCCTGCTACATGGCTTTCGACCATCAGTCCCTTCAGCGGAATCAGGTCCAGAAATGTATAAACACGCAGACAGATGTCAAAAATGTTGATCTCGCCTACAACAGGAGCCGACGACGTTAGCCTGTCAGCTTCGTCGTGGTGCCGTAGGGTAGGCTAGTCGATCGCACTGTTATTGGTCATTGAAACGTCGACATTGTCATTGTGCAGGATTTGAAACAGCATGTAAGCATCCCATGTTGGTATGATAGCAACACAGAACAACTGACGAGGTGGTCGGAAAACAACAATATTATGAGAGCTGGTGGTGAATGAGTCTACCACGTTGACCTCGCTTGGCAAAAACGAGAAATTGTCGTCCTCGAGCACACCGCGTTAGGCGAAAATTGCGACTTACTCTAGGTACCGTAACTCGATCTAGCCATCAAATGCCAGGCACCATGAACAAGCCTCTTCACATACTTGCATCAGTATAGCGAAAGAGCAGAATCCCACAACTTGACGCTACGCAGTCCAAATTTGGAGTCTCGAATAGGGAAAGTAATGCGACGACAGACGAATACGTATCACAGACCCACAAGCCGCCTTTTGAATCGTGATGTCTTCAGCGCTCCACCATGGCCAGTGACACAAGCCCATATCTTGTAACCTTCTTCTTGGTGTCTTTGATGGTGCATTACCATTTCAAACAGAGGTCTATCGTTAGGGAGAAGCCTTCGAGCCGAATGCTATGTAGCGGCTCTCATCCCCTGAGCAAGGTCTGATACCTGTGTTATTAGATGATCCTCTGTCAACCACATCATTGAAGGAGTAGCAAACGCGTGACCGGCGGTTGAATAGTACTACTTCTATCCGCGATGGTTAAATGGTTTGATATTGACTTTTCCTCATCCGGCTTTCACTCATCCACAAAACAGGGTTTGGTGGGGTGGAAAACAGGTCAATCGGGGGTTTCTTTGTCGCAGCCTTGAATTTGCTAGCTACTGAATGATGCTCTGCTACTCCGTACAGACAACTATGCAGATTCAAGGAAAGTGGAGAGTGGACAGCTGGGTTCCGAAATGAAGGTTGAGAGGGTGCAGGAAGTTTGGTGGAAAGTCTGGCGAGATTGGTGTGCAGGTACGGAATACGCAAAGCAGAAACCAGTATTTGCAGGCTGCAGAGTCCTGTATGCATTGTCGCAGTTTGGACCTGAGATTCTGACTGAAATGAGAGACAACTATGTCATACACCACCTCACTGTATCGAGATCACCAGCACGGGAAGGATGCGGTGTGGCGATATGAATGCTGGTTCTCGTTTTGAGGCAGGGCATTTGCGTGGCGTTGGCCTTGCAATTGCAATTTTCGTGCTTTCAAATCGGCCACTCGGATCATTTAGGTCTCTGACGTCCAATTGTGCTTGCCTTATCCTCATGTTGCACACTCATTATCGAAGTACTCTGTACTCCGTACCGGCAATGTATGTAGGTATCTGATGCCAGGGGCGACAGAGTAGCATCAAGGGGTCCTGCATTGATCGCCCACCACGACGGCCCCTAAGATTACGAACTGTCCGGATTTAGAAGCGCGGGCATAAGTCCGCTGGAAGAGGTAAAAGGCCAGCACAGGGGCCAGCGAGTGATCAACCCCATGGACCCTAAACCCAACCACCCACTTTCCCACTCATTACCCTGTTGCTAAATGCCTTGCAGTCTGCAAATGAGCGAGCGACAACTCATCCACCTCTTGAGCCGGTCATTGTACTATTTTCAATTGCGGGGATGATTGCCAGTCGTTTGGCTTGAAAGGGTTGACTTGAAGATTGGTTTGAAGATGGGGCAACAACGCGTCTTGAATGAGTCCAATTGGCAGCTGCATACCAATGATCCCTCCCAAGGACCCGAACCGGGCACTGCGGTTGCCCCCAACCTGAAGTCCTCAAACAATCTCCAATAGATCCAATCTCGTTTTAGCGTCGCTTTTAACTCTCTCTGACCCACTCACGTTGCAGGTTTCGCAGCCTCAGTTGACTTTGGTCTTTAATGGCTGAACGCCCAAAATGTGCATGTGCCTGTGCCCTGCCCTTCCTTTATGTACCCCACGCACCGTCGTCAATTCTCCTTCATCCCTCGATAAATCCCCGAACATGCAAGGATCTCCTTATAGCTAATCTCTGAATCACCGTGTAAAGCGAGAGCGTCGATGGTGCCCGATTGCAAGTCCGCGGACGAAGTCACTAATTGTGGAGATAATCAATCATTGGCTCGGTAGGACTTTGCTGGAGAAAATGCCTAGTAGATGATTGCGAGAAGAAGAATTGTGTCTGCTGGCCTGCAGGTGGTGCAGAGTGCATTCGCCCGTGAGGAATTGTTATTGAGAATCGTGAATGGAACAAATTACTCGAAACCGTCGAATTGCAACTTGTAGTCACGAATCAGAGGAGACTAAAATCTCGAAGACATTGAAAAGGCGCATGACAGTACGAACGCAACTTCCTCACTCGCTGGCCTCCGAGAAGTAGGATCAAAGGGTTGCATCTTGGGCATCGTCCTCATCCATTCTCCCCACCTTCCACCGGCTGGTCTATCATACGTCTTTTCTACTTGCATTGAAAAACATTACCTCGCTTTATTTCTTCTATAATCTTTTCACGACCATTGATCAGTAATACGATAATGCCATCTCCTCAGACTCTCATCACCTTCCTGCTGTGAGTATCTCCTTCGCCCGCTGTTCAGCAATTATATGCTTATGTTCGTGAAGGGAGCAGCCACCAAGCGTCTACGCCGTCGAATTATTCGGATCATGGGACAACTTTGACCAGCCCTACAAGTTGCATCAAGACCGGCGGACGCTCCCTGGTCATTGGCGAGGGTTACATACATTCGAGAACATTACCTGTGATGGTGATGTCTCAGACGCTTCAATCAGGCGCGACGGTGCCTTGATGATGGGGGGACAATACTGGTACTTTGTGCGTCCACGGTTGCCGGGTGGATGCGAGGGTCTGACTGCTAACTTGAATACCAGTACCGGCTGAATGGCGATCAAGAATACTATGATCCAGCTGAGCCAGTTACTAACTCATGTCCACTGCTTCCTGGCCAGACGGTCAACGTTCTTGACATTCCCGTGCAGCCAAGAGCGCCGACTCGGAATGGGTCTTCAGATTCAATTGACTCAACGCTAGTCTTCACGCTCGATCCTTCGGCCAAATATCTAAACCCTGGCCCGCGCCGTGCGGCAACGACGTCTGTAATCCAATCTCGCAGGAGCCGTCTATTTGGAGGGCCGAAGAAGCCTCAAAAGGACCTCTCCAAGGACTCGGAGAGGCAAGACGAGCCTCCACAAACCGCACACTCTACGCGAGAGGGGCTCACATTGGAACGGCCACGGTCGGTGTTGTCTGTCTTTAACAAGCTGCGAAGGACCAAATCCGCAGGATCGAGCCTAAGAGAAAGCCCTTCCTGGCCGAGAAAATTGTTCTCGAGAGCTGGATCGTCAAGAAAAGGGAAAGTAGTAGACGAGCACATTCCTGAAGTGCCCAAGATTCCGGACCAATTACTCTATGCCACACCGCCAGCCGCTCCTCAAGGCTTCGATCTGCCATCTCAACATGCATCCCCAGAACCTGGATCAATACAGGATCTGCCGGCTTCGCCCACCAACACTGATAAACCTTCAGCCAACATTCCCACGGGATCTGTCTATAAAGCCGCTGGGGAATCAACTTTGCCGATCGAAAGTGAACACTCTCTGCCAGACGCATTTGCCCCTTCACCCATCACGTACGATGACCCTGTTGAATCAACGCAAGGCGAATGGCATGAGTATGCGCCCGTGTATGCCGCTCCCACTCTGCCTGGCAATGATAAATCAGACGATCTTGACTTGCCGTCGAGCCCACAGCTCGACGGGCAGCAGGCACGCACAATACAGTCCAACAGTCACATCGACCAGGTCACCAGCTTGCTTGATAATGCCACGATATCTTATGACCCCAACACATCTCAAACTTCAGATCTCGATACCATTGCTACCGCCTCTTCACTCACTAATTCCTCTAGAGTCTCCTATTCTGCGAGCGAAAACTTTTCACCCTATGTCACATCCAACACAACTCACTCTGGTGCCATGTCTCCTATGCATCTCTCGCAACCCGAGACGCCAGTAATGAGCGACTATGAGGAAGATATCTCCCCCTTAAGACGCGACTTGGATCAACCTTTCGAGATCGGCTTAAGCGCCTATCATGAATACGAGCATTTTCATGTTCGCCAACCATCCCGTGCCGCTCCTCCACCCCCTTCATCTACATGCGAGCACGAGGCTGGTGTTCCAGCAGTGGGAGGTTTCCAGGGCTATAGTCTCCCAGAGATAGATCAAGGCTCGGCTCTGACGCTTCGGAAAGCACCCAGCACGAACTTCAAGTCCAATGACGGTGGATCGCAAGATCTCGTGCAGGCCTGGAATGATGGCTCGAAGCACCGGATGAGTGCTCTAGGGGAATTGGTTAATGAAATGGGATATCTTGGCCAATTGATCAATTGATCTCCTCACGCTTCTGCGATCTACCCTTATCCTCGCAGCCATCGCATCTGCTACACTACCAATGTCACCACGATTGTCATCGCCAACACAACACGACTTGTCACCGCATCACGCATATACCCCCACCTTTTAGAGCGATCCCATTCATCTGCACCCACACCTCACACCTCCGACCTCGACATCAGGAACCAACATATACCCTCACAGCCCACAACTACATTTGCTGCGCTTTGCCCCAAAACACGAAACAGAGCACTACACGGAAAAAGAACATGATTATTGCAGCGACGGCGCTTTGCTGGGAACAGAAACAGGGGTGGCATGAGTACATGATATTGATATACCCCACATATATCCACGACGGAAGAAAGGGAGTACCGCTGTTATGTACTAGTGCACGCAACACATAATGTACAAATAATGTACACATAATGTAATAACAAATCACTTCTAAACCCAAACACAACCCTCCACTTGGATTCCCTCATCACAATCCCTCTATCAACATCCCCTCTCTCGCTCATCGCAACACCTCCACCAACCTGCCCCAGAATGCTCTCCTCCATCCCCACAATCCCATCCCCCAGAGTCAGACTGCTCACCCACAGAATCTACGTCTGAACTCAGACCAGCCAAGTCGCCCTCAAAGCACCCGATCAAGTCGGGAAAACTCCATGGACAGTTCTTTGTCGCTTTATCCCCCTTCATCCCCTCCCTCAGGCCGTTGTAATCTTTGCAAGCCAAGCTGTCCATACAAGCCGCGAAGCCCGTAGTGGGGTTTTCCTTCTTCCTCGAAGGGCATCTGTCGAATAGAGCCCATGTATGATTCGTGCAACAATGGCTGAATCAGGCGCATCGCTCTATCCACGACTCAGGGATCCTGCCGGTCCCGGCGCGCATTTCTGATGGCGCGGATGGCTTCGCTGGCGCAGCTGATGGGGGGGGGGGTTGGTGCGGGGAGCCTGAGGTTTGTTTTCCTGCTGTAAGAGCGCGTGTTTGTGGGCGCGGGGATGAGGATGAGGATGAGGATGAGGATGGGGTGGTGGGGGTGTTGATAGGCTTTTCTTTGACCGTAGTGTCGAGATGTTTATTTTTGAATCGCTAGCGTGGGATTGGGGTTCTTGGACTATTTCTCACCACAGCCGCTGGGGGCTCCTTTTTTCGTCTTCTTCGGTCCAGGGCTCGATGGGAGGGGAGGGGCCGAGGGGCGTGATGGCTTTGGGGTTGATGTCCGGGTGGCTTTTGCTGTAGTTTTCTTTGATGTGCTTGAAGTCGACGGTTGAGGCTATGCCGGGGATGTTGTGGTACATGTTCTTCATCCAATGGTGGAGGTTTGGATAATTGTGGCGAATGCTTTTGAGCATGAGCTTAAAGTGCTGCGCGTAAATCACGTCGAAGCGGATGATGGTTGTGAAGAGCTTTATGTCGAGGGTTGTGGGGTGGGGTGTTTGGAGAAGGAAGGGTGTGGGGGAATGGGGTTTGGTCCGTGCGAGGATGGCTTCGAGTTGGTCGAGAGTGTCGAAGACGATGAGAGCGGCGTATTCGTAATCTGCTTGGGTGGAGGCGAAGCCGGCTTTGTAGACCCCAGAGTTGAGGTTTGGGCCCAACCAGGCGCTGATTTCGTCGATGCGGATACGAGAATTGATGGGGTAGAAATTCAACTCCCGCTTTGGGTCACTGGGGGGGAGGAACTCGTCGAAGGCGTGGCAGAGCATTTGCATTATGTCTTCGCTTTCGTTGTTGACGATTTGTTCTGTTTCCTTGTCCCAGAGGACGGGGACGCTGTATTTTCCTCTGTAATCGCTATCACACTTGAAGTAGATCTCGTGGAGATAGTTGGAATGGTAGAGGTGGTCGATTGTCGCACTGGGGTATTCGTCATCGGTGGCAGGAAAGCGCCAGCCGTGGGGCTCTTTGGGGTAGGGGGCGACGACACTGATAGGGAGGATGGATTGGAAGCCTTTGAGCTCACGTGCGATGAGGACGCGGTGGGCGAAGGGGCAGAAGAGGCCGACGTAGAGGTGGTAGCGGTCCGGCGCAGGCGGGAAAGAGGGCGAAGGGATTTGGTGACGCCATGCACCGTCTGTAGGGGGGTGGTTGGGCATGGTTTCGGAGAGAGAGACGTTGCCGGTCCGGGAACGAAGTAGCGAGGATTGTATGCGACGATGTGGAAGACTAGTGGGAGTGAAGATTGAAGGTATCGGATGGTGGTAGTCTTATCGGCTGGGCCATGTGGTTTGACGCACGTTGTCCATGCTGATCAGATGCGTGAGACAGAAGAGGTCGTCCAGGCGGTGAGGTGGGGTAAGAAGTAAGCGCTGTTGGCTTGGACCAAAGCAAAGCCTTAAATTCTGGTCGCCGTTGGAATTGGGGGTCGAGAAGCGACTAGGAATAGAGAGGAGGATTGATCGTGTGCGATGCCATTGCTCGGATGTGATACCGAACAGCCCTGATGAATGGCGTCACTTTGCGCTAGGCAGCGGGAGAAGGAGAAGGCTGAAAAGGAGAAGGCTGAAAAGGAGAAGGCTGAAAGGGAGATGGAGATGGGTCCATGGAGATGTTCAGATGGAGAGGGAGACGGATAGATAGAAAGGGAAGATGGAAGAGGAATATGCTACAGGGATGTGTTATCTATGCGACCGCCACCATGCACACTATATACAATAGAGACATAATCTAATGGCACATCACCAACAATTCAACTCCCGCATTTCATACCCTTTTGATGCCAGATTGAATTCATGCTTTATTCCCAGTATAGCCATTTGCAATTTGCGGTCGCCTCTAACAAAATGCACTTTCACGCAGATCATGTCCTTCCGAATGCGCAAATGGGATCCCTGCATCTGCCATGTGAATTGCGTGCCTCTTCTAGATAGATAGGTATGTATCCTGCCCGGTTGTTCTTCGTCGTAATCATCCTATAATCCTATCCCTACGGCCATGAAACCAACCAGGGCCCCGGCAGATAATGTTAGGCGACCCCTTAGACCCTTCGGAAGTGCGGTGATCTTCTTTCCAGTCTTCTAGACCTAATCTGGTGGAGACGAAGCCGTTGATCCGTCAATTCTACCACCCGAGTTGGGCAACAGCGTTCAGGGATGTACTTCCATACTAACAGAGTATGGAAGTTAGTCAATGTGTTAAGGTATCTTTGGGAAAAGAGCCTGTTAGCATGGAATGTGTGGTATGCAACAGTGCAACGTTGCACATTGCATTGACTTTCCGCCTCTATTCTGCTCCATAAGGTACCTACCTACCTTTCTTTCCCTTCCTCCATCTTCTTCTCTTCTCCTTGTATATAGTCCTTGTCTCCAACATCTTCTTCTCGTTATTCTCGTCTCCCCTATTTTCCTTTCCGCTACGTCCAATGTCGTCCGCAACCTTGGGCGTATCCCGAGCCATCCATAGATAATCGGAATGTTGAATACTTTCACCTCAACAATTCTCGAAAAATTCTCTTCGTTATTTTTCTACACCATCTCCCTTGCATCTATTAGAAGAGCGATAGCTCCAACATTCACCGCCATCTCATCAGCAACTGCGCCATCGTATCTCGATTCGCAGGACGATTACGGCCGCCCCACCTGCAGGGTCACCTTATCTTGCCTCTCCTCGTCCCACCATTTCGAACATCAGGCACGCAGATCAGCAAATCCTCTCGTCGCAACCCTTCCCACTTCCACACCAACTTTCCAGGAGCAACATACATAACCAAAGCCGCATGAGCACGACCCTCAAATATCCGTGAGCCCTTCGCAATGGCTACCGCGACAACAACCCAACCCACCAGCTTCGTCGCCAGTCAAGGCCCGCAAGCCTACTCGACCCCGCCAAACTCCCAGGGCTACCAATACCCACCCCAGCATTACACACAGTCGCAGTACTCTCCCGGCCCCTCCGCCGTCGACACCCCAATGAACCAACCCCCCCAATCCCCCCGCAACACCAACGACTTCCCCAACCTACCCCTCGCAACTCGCCAAATTCGCCCCCTAAAATCTCCAATGTACATCCCCGCCGCCCTCCGCCCCACCGACCGCCCTCAGCGCCCACCTCCTTTGACGCCCCCCCGCTCCAACCACGGCAGCACAGACAGCCTGGACAAATCCACCAACCGCCCCCTCTCGCGCCGCTCCACCCACACCCTCGACGGCAAAAAAAAGGGTCTCCTCACCCTAGCCACCGAAGCCGAAATCGCCGCCATGGACACCAGCGACCTCCCCCCCATCACCAACGCCCCCAAGCGCGACCACTGGAAACCCGACGCCAACGCCTCCATCTGCGACGGGCCCACCTGCCAGAAATCCTTCGGCCTCTTCGAGCGCAGGCACCATTGCCGCCATTGCGGGAACGTCTTCTGCGGGGAGCACTCGCGGCTGCAGGTGCCTTTGGACCAGGAGGCGGATTTCCACCCGGGGGGCACGTGGTGCCGGTGCTGTGAGCATTGCTGGGGGCAATTTGTGGGGTGGAAGGAGGAGAGGATTGCGAGGGCGAGGGGCGTGAGTGATGAGGTTGAGGTAGGGGGGAGGAGCGAGGGGAAGATGATTGAGGGTAGGGGAGGCGGGGAGGGACAGGTGGCGGGGAGCGTGAGTCGCGATTGGAGCACTTTCTGACCTCCTGGTCTACCGCCTTCGCCCACACAGCTGGACCGGGTGCGCACGCTGCTTTACCATCATGGCTGTCGCACAACGCTACGCAGGCCCTTCACTGGGATTGGATGTCACCTTCGGATTCCCTTCCCGCCTCATTTACACGAAAGCTGCCCCCGCGGCCCGAATCACTACTTCCACTCACCATTACCTACCATCCCTCCAACTTCCCTCAACACCATCCTCCACCAAACCACGCATACAGCCCCGCCCCCCGCTTTCGCACAACACCGTCCTACGCCCTCACCTTCTCCAAGCTACTCACTACCCTCTAACCACCACCCTCCACCCTCCAACCCCCCCCTTTTTTTCCGCTTTCACACAGGGTTGGTTACCATCCCCTAAAGATTTCCTTCACAAGACCCGTTCTCACTGAGACGGTACGGCATGATACCCTATACCCCCTTCATTTTCGTTCGGGATGTTGATAGATGGCGTCTGGGCTCGGCTGTGCTGGGGGGGTTTTTAAGGGGAGGGGAGGGGAGGGAGGGTTTCATACGGTATAGATATTTGAATATGTGGTACTTCTGTAGGGTGTTTAGCTAGATGCAGTATGCATTTATGCGATGAAGTATCTTATATATGGAATAATGCATGGGATGATAATGCGATGGGAGAACATGATGCTGAGGTATACCAACCACGATAACGCCCCCATTGCGGTGAAGATACTGCGTACAGCAAACGCCACCTCCCCTTTTCCCAGCACCCACTCCCCCCCAACCCCCCCCCCTCACAACCTCGCACTCACCCCCCCAACCGCCCACTCACCCTTCCCCTCCCCCCCAATACCCCTAGAGATAAAATCCGCAATCGCCATCGTGCTAACCATAGGATTGACCCCACTCGCCGACGGGAACACACTCGCATCCGCAACCCACACTCCCTCGCACCCCCACACCTTCCCTCTTGGATCCACCACCCCTCCGCGCGGGGTGGCCGCCATGCGACAGCTGCCCATCTGGTGCGCGGTGCCCCACGCCGTGTCCGAGAGGGGCAACCCGCGCTTGCGGATCTGTTCGAGCCAGGCGGTTAGGGCAGGGGCGTTGGGGTCGTTAGGATCGGTTTCGGTATCGGGAGAGGAAGGGGAGGGGGATGGGGGGGAGGCACGGATGAAAGGCGGGATGAAAGTGTTGGCGAGGTGGATCTCCTCTGCGCCCTCGACGTAGGCGATTTTCGCGGCCGCGATCACGCCTTCGAGGGCCATTTTCCGGTCGAATGCGCTGGGCGTGTAGGCGATGCGGGTGCGGCCGTCGACTGGGTCGGGGTATACGCGCCCTGTGTCCCGGTCCCGTACCAGGGCGATGTAGCTTGTCATGTAGGGAAATCGGGCTGCGAAGGTCTTGAAGTGCAGCGCTGAGCGCCAGGGCTGGAAGGGGAGGATCCAGCTGGGGAGCATGGTCATGGCCTCGACTCTGCAGCCGTGCCCGGCCGAGTCTTGCGATTGGAATTCGTCGACGAGGGTTGTGAGGATGGCCCCTTCCCAGGGGTTTAATGGTTTTTTGTCACGGGAGGGGTGGATGGCTGTGACTGTGGTTACAGGGTGGAGATGCAGGTTTCGGCCTATTTGGGGTGAGGTGAGGCCGGAGCGTAGGAGGACGAGGGGCGTGGAGAGCGTGCCTGCTGAGATGATCACGCGGGGGGCTTTTATGGTGACCTGCCGGGTGGTGCGAGGGCCGGCGACCCCGCCGTGGGCGTCGCGGGAGGTCCAGGTGCCTGTTATGCCCGTGGCGGTGAGGGTTTTGTTGATGGTTTCAAAGATTATTTTCGAGCAGGAGAAGCCTTCGATGAATTGAGCGCCGGCGCGTGAGGCATCGGGGAGGAAGGAGACGGCGGGGCCTTGCTTTTCGGCGGAGCCACAGCCGAGGGTGCAGTAGCCGCAGTGGTGGGCGGCGCCACCGGTGTTTTGGGGGACGACCTTGTGGCTGTAGCCCAGTTTGCGGGCGCCTTCGGCTAGGACGGAGTTGTTGGCGCTGTGGGTGACGTGGCTGGTTGAGACGCCCATTCGTTGGCAGATGCGGTCCAGGCAGGTTTGGTAAGAGGAGGAGGTGAAGAAGGGGAGACCGCTGTCGGCCCATTCTTTGCGGACATAGGCTTGCGTTTGGAGGCTCGCACTCCAGTTGATCGATCCACCGCCACCGAAAGCCTGGCCGGCAATGACGGAGATGCTAGAGTCGTCTGACGTGAGGACGCCGCCGTTGGCAAAAAGATGGATTCCTGAATCTTTCTCTGTCATTGGCAGATATTCCGGTCCCCAATGATATGCTTGTTCGACAACAATCACCCGTTGGCCGGCTTCAGCAAGGTTTTTGGCGCAGACGCCCCCTCCGCAGCCGCTCCCAACTATCACGACATCGGTCTCGAGAACCTCGGGCTCGTCTGCCGGTGGAAATTGAATGAAGCTGTAGTTGAACCCTTTACCTGGCTTTCCGTGCACAGGGGCTCTTGGAAATCCTAGTATTGGGCCAATCGTCGGACTCGTCTTTATCCACAGTGCCACCATCATTGTTTGGAAAGCTTTTGAGCTTTCTCTCAAGGGCGGCAGGTAGGATTGTGACCAGCTCTGGAGGATCTGATGACGTATATTGACGGGCTGCAGATGGAAGGAGGTGGCATAGCCTGTTGTAAGGAGACATCCGGCGCGTGTGCTGCTAGGAGTCAAACATGTTCACATTTAGATATATAGAAGGCTCACTCTAGCGCAGACAGGATCACTCTGAGACCTTTTCTAGCATCTTCTCGCAAATATTCCCCCAAGGTCCTGCTAAGAAGGTCTTGAAAGCCTGGCAGAGAACTTGCCTTTTCTCGAAGGTATTGAGTAGGCAGATTGGAGGTCTGATTGGCGGTCACTCGACCCTCGATATGCGCGATGGCGGTCGAGTATTCGGATGCTGGTAGGGAAAGAGTAGTGAGAGACGGTTCCGAGGAGACTTCGATGGAAGGGACAATCGTATCCGCGATTGCCATCAGCGTCACCCATTGCGATTTGGTGAAGAATTCACCCTCTTGAGGGGAAGGGAGGGGCGTGTCCAATGGGGCGATAAGATTCAATTGAGAGCTGGTCATGATGGGCGTCGAGTGCAGTTGTTTCTTGGGTGTAGAGAGGAGTGTTGGAGAATGGTCAAGAAGTCATTTGCGCCCTGAAGCTGTTCCCTTCCTCGAGGCCAGACAGCAGGAGCCTGATGCTGGAAAGAGGCAGCACTCAATTATGCAGGTGGAGGAAACTGTGATGCCGTCTCGCTTCCCCACCTTTGTTTGGACTCAAGCGCCGAGGTCTGATCGATCTAGATCAAAGCAGCATCCCTGCGTCGATCTGTGGACCAACTAGGTAGGTACCTTAGCGGAAGGCTATGGAAGCTCAGTACAGTTCTGTTACCGTTTTCAAGATTGACACCGTTTCAAGATCGTAAATTACCATTTTATATAATTAAAATAGTAATATAATATATATATTTATTTAATTATACAACATTTTTAAAATAATTATATAATTATAATAATAAATAATTAATATATTTTTTAAAATAATTCTTAAAATTATATAAAGTATTAATTATTTAAATTAATTTTTTAAATAAGAAAAGAACAAAAAGGTTAAAATAGTATAAAGATTAAAATATCAATTCTAATTTATAAGCCGCGGATTGACTGGAAAATAAAAAAGTTAATAATAATAAATTAATTAATAAGTAAATATATTGAAAAATCCGGGACTTATATTTAAATAAAAATATTAAAATTTATATTTTTTTTTATAATATTATATGTAATTTTTTAATTTTTTAATTAATTTTTTAATTTTATAATTATAATATTATAATATAACTTCGATAATTATTATTAAATAAAAAATCGGATTTATATAATAATATTTTTATTTTTATTTATTTTTAAAAAATTTAATTATTATTTTATTTTTATATTTAATATAATTATATACTTTATTTTATTTATGTTTATATTTTATATTTTTTAATTTAATATTATTATTAATTACTTTATTCGAAAAAGTTAATAATATTTATTTTATTATTTCATTATTAAATCTTTATTATAAAATTTGATTTTATATTAATATTTTTTTTTCTTATAAAATTAAATAATATTTTAATATTTTAATATTTATTCTTTATATATTTAACATTTTATTTTATTTTATTTTATTATTATAGTTTTTAATTTTTTAATTTTATTATTTAATTATCTTTATAAATTAATTAAAAGCGGTTAAATTAAAAATTATATTAAAACTCCTTTTTTTTTAATTTTTTAATTTTTTAATTCAATTATTAATTAAATCTTTATACAAGTTTTAAATCTTATAATTATATATAATATTATTAATATAACTTTTAAATTTTATATTAATTTTAAAAATATTTTAAATAAAAAATAAAAAATATATATTAATATATTATTTAATAAGTTTAGAAATTAAATTTAAATTATAAAATATTTAAATTTCGCCTTTTAATTATAAAAAAAGTTTTTATTTATTAAACTAATTTCGGTATATTTATAAAAATAAAAAATAAAGTTAATAAAATATTATTATTAAATATTATTATTTTAATAAAAAAAATATTTTATTTTATTTTATATAAATATTAATATTAATTAGAAATTTTAAATTAATTATAAATTTAAAATATTATAAATATTAAAATACCTTCTTAATATTAATTTTTTAAAAACCGATTTATAATTTAATTTATTTTAAAAATGTTTAATAAACTATTATTTTATTATCAATTTAAAATATAAATAATTTATATATAAATTTAATATTATTAATAATAAATTTTTTTAAAATATAAAAAATTATTATATTATCTGAAGTATATTATTATTAATTTTTTTTAATAATAATTTTGAATAATTTTAAATAATTTTATCTTCTTTTTAAATAATTTATTTTAACTTATAAAATAAAAAAAATTTTATTTTCTTTATTTTTATAATTATTACTTTTTAACATTTTTTTATAATTAATTTGCCTTTTTTCTAAATTACTTAAAATATAATATTTATAAAGAATTATTAATTATAAAATATTTATTTATTTTTACTTTTCCTTTACTTTAAGTTTTAAAATTAACTTTATTCTTAAATAGCTTTAAAATATTTATATTGAAAATAATAATTTAAAATTATTATTTAAAAAGAAATAATAAAATAATAAAATAATTTAATAAATATATATAACCCTTTAATAATAAAGAAAATAATATCGAGAATATTATTTTATTTTATTTATAAAATAAATAAATAATTTTATAAATACTTTTATTAAGTAAATTATGAATATTATAAAATATATTTTATTTATTATTTTATTTTATTCTTTATTTTTTTTAATAATATTAATATATAATTTAAATATTTTTATATAATTATTAATATATAAATATTAAAAATTGAATTTATTATTATTTATAATATTAATATATATTTATAATATTAATATATATTTATAATATTAATATATATTTATAATATATATTTTAATTTTATTAAAATATTAAAATATATTATTACTTAAAATTAAATTTTTAATAAAATAAAATATTTTAAATTAAAAATAATAATATATTTTATATAATATAAATATTTTATAAAAGAAAATAATTTTATATTTATATTAATTATTGAATAATTAATAAATTATATTAACAAATTCGGAAAAATCTTAAATTAATTTTAATAAATTAATTTTCTAATTAATAGGATTTTACCAAGAAATTTTTTTGCTAAACTTTTTTTAAAGTTAGGAACTAAATTTTTTTTTTTTAAATAATTATATTTTTATAATTAATTAAAATTTTAAAAATTAAAAATTTTATTAAAAATAATATTTATATTATTAAAATAATAAAATAATAAAATAATATATATATAATTAATAATATATTTTTATAATTAATAATAATTAACTTTTTATATTATTAATTTTATATTCTTTTTTTATATAAGTTATATAATTATATATAATTATTATTAAAATAATATATATTTTAATATTATATTTATATTTCGTTTTTTTATTATTTATTTAATAGTTTATTAAATATTTATAAAGTAAATTTAATTTATATATTATTAAAATTTATATAAAAATATAAAAATATAAAAGATTTAAATAAAATATATATAAATTTTTAATAATTCTTTATTATTATATATTATAATAATTTTATAAAGAATATAATTTTCGAGTTTAATAAACTATTTTAATTTATAATAACGACTTTTTAAAAAGCCTAGTTTAAATTATATTAATTATTAATGTTCTTATTTCTATTACTTATTATTATATTATTAAATATTTTTATTATTATAAGATTAATATTTAATAATAAGAACTTTTAGAAATAAAAGAAAAAATATTAATAAAATAATTTTTATAATTAAATAATTAAAGATTCGGTATATAATTATTTTTATTTTAATTATTAAAAATAAAATTTTAAAGGAGAAAATAAAAGTTGAAATATATATAATAAATTATTTTATTATTAAATATTATAAATTTATTAAAATTAAAAATTATATTATAAATAATAAAGGAATAAAGATAATATATAA
>JAABUQ010002937.1_pt1 | contig 32426 bp, 34 predicted proteins | sample 5560001 | NCBI WGS metagenome assembly JAABUQ01 (sample SAMN10711888, study PRJNA513371) | rock metagenome | isolation source: Antarctica rocks | place: Antarctica: Victoria Land, Finger Mt nord | collected 2015-12-18 | reverse complement strand
CAGGCCGGGGGATGCCGTCTCCACCTCGGCCTTGATGCGGTCGAGGACGGCGCTGAGGTCATTCTCCAGGACGGTGTCACTCAGGTTGATGAAGCGAACCGCGTCTTCCACTTTGCCGGCGTCGAAGAAGTCGAACTGCTGCTGGTAGCGGAACATCTTCAGGGTCGGCTCGCCGAGGATCGTGAAGTAGAGGGCGGGGCGCTCCGGCGTGGCGTTGGCGAACATGATCTGGTGCGCCAGCGTGGTCTTGCCGTTGCCGGGCGGTCCCGCGATGATGTTAAAGGAGTACTCCGGCAGGCCGCCGCCCAGCACGGCGTCCAGGTCCGGCACGCCCGTGGACAGCGTGTTCAGGACCACTTTCTTTGGCTCGTTCATGGTCTCTCGTTCTCCCACCCGGCCGCGTCGTCCGAAGCAGCCGGTAAAGAAAGTGTGGGCGACACCGTGCTGAGTACGCGAAGCGTGAGGTCTTCGCCGATAAAGGTGATCAGCAGTTCAATCAGGTGCGCCGCGAGAGCCGTGGTGCCTTCCACGGCTTCCTGCGGTGTCACGTCGTCCTGGGCTTCTTGGGGGCTGGCGTCTGCGGCCCGGCGTAGGCCGGACAGCGAACCGTCCGCCTCGACGCGGACGGCTTTCAGGCGTGGGAACCGGGGCGTGGTCAGTGTCAGGGCGCGGGCCAGGAGCGTGCGGAATCCCTCTTGCCCGATCCTCTGAGACAAGTGCGCGCGCAGCTTGTCCAGGACGCGCTCGGCCGCCGCGACTAGGGCTTCCTGATCCTGACTTCCCACGGCTTCCAGTGTCAACAGCCGCCGAACCAGAGCCACTCTAGTGATAGCCCGCATTGTGTGTACCTCTTCCTTGGGTATTGTCCGGGCATTGGGGCTTGTCGAGCGCGGGACCGGAACAAAGAAAACCCATATGAGAGGGGTCTGTGACCGTTAACCCTCTCAGGCGATTTTGCAAACAAGCCGGGGGCGGTGCCCGGCACGGGCGGCGGGTCCAGCCGGAACGGACTCAGAACTCCAGGCCCGGCAGCATCCGCTCTACGAACAGGAGGCCGCTGATGGTCTTGGCATCGGCGATCTCGCCAGCGCTGATCTTGGAGATCGCGTCCTTCAAGGGCAGGGGGATTACCTCCAGGAACTCGTCCTCGTCGGTGTGGCCCTCAGTCGGCGTCAAGTCCAGGGCCAGGAACGTGTGGATGACCTCGGTGGAGTAGCCCGGTGCCTGGTAGGAGTGGAACAGCTTGACCATGCGGCCCGCCGCCATGTTGATCTCCTCGGCCAGCTCGCGCCGGGCGCACAGCTCGATGTCTTCATCGCGGTCGCGTGTGCCGGCGGGGATTTCGAGCATCAGGCCCGCAGCGGCCCGGCGGTACTGGCGGACGAGAATGACGGTGTCCCGGTCCAGCAGCGGGACCATTGCGACCGCGCCCCGGTGCTCGACGATCTCGCGCTGGCTGGTCTTGCCGTTGGGCAGCACGACGGTGTCCAGCCGCAGGTTCAGAATGCGCCCATCGTAGAGCCGCTTGGAGCTGGTGACGTTCTCTTCGATGTTCTTTTCGGTATCGATCATGGCTTTCTTTCTCAGGGTCTGTGTCGAAAGGGAACGGGCGGTTACTCTGCTTCGACCAGCCCCGCCGTTGCGGCGGCCAGGAAAAAGGCGGGGTCTTCCGAAGGCGTCCGGCCCATGCTGGTGACGAGAACGCCGCGCCGGGCGAGCAAGTCCAGGGCAGACTGCGCCCTGTCGGCATCGACGTAGCGCACGTCATGGCCCGGCGGCAGGACCGACGTGTCCGTGCCCGCCGGCAGGGGCACGACGCAGCGCGAGTAGGCCAAGTCCAGCGTCGTCCGCGTGTGGTGGCTGATGCCCCGGTGCCGCTCGCGCTTGTCCGACTGGGACATCCGCACGATGGCGACGGTCGCCCCGCCTAATGCCTTCGCGATATCGAGATTCTGCGCCTGCTCGACCCCGCTGAAGCCGTACTTGGTCCCCGTCCCGGCGTTACCCGGCCCCTGGCAGACGATGACCGCGTCGCAGCCCAAGATGTGCCTGGCTGCGAGCAGGGCCGAATGCAGGGTCACGGTCTCGGACGCGCCGCCCCATGCCTGCCCGCAGGTCAGCGTGGCGTGGATCAGGCCCGCCGCTTTGAGGTCGCGGACCAGGCGGCTGAAGGCCAGCGGCAGGGCCGCCGCGTCGGTCATGACATAGGCGACGCGCCTCTTGCCCGCCAGGTGCAGCCCCGCCGCGGCGGGGGCGATCTGCGAGTGGAGCTGCCCGACGAGTGTGGGCAGGCCCTCCAGCGTCCGCTCCCAGACCGGGGCGTACTCGGGCTGCTCTTCCAGCGTCAGCACGGCCTGCTGACAGGGCAGGTAGCGGCCCTTGACGATGTGCCCCGGCGCGGGACCTTTCGGCCTGGGCTTGGCGCGCGAGAGGTTTGCGACCACGAAGTCAAAGCCGCCCGTCCCCAGCTTCAGCCCCAAGGCCGTCGTGTTCAGCAGGACCTCGTCGCCGACGAAGGCCGGGCCGGACAGCACGGGGTAGTTGACCGCCCGGCGCGTCTCGGCTTCGAGCCGCACGGCCAGCTCCTGTGCGTCCCGGTCCCACTCGGTCACGGCCTGGACTCTGCCCGCCGCCTGTGTGAGCATACTTTGCCCCGCTGACATACCTCACCCCGGCGCAAGCGCCGACCCTCTCCTTCGGCAAGGAGAGGGTGAAGACCAGAAAATCTTCTCACTCCGGCTTCCTTCTCCTTCCACAAGGAGAAGGGCCGGGGATGAGGTCTCCGAATCCCCCTACCCCCGATGCTCCGCCGCTGCCTGCACGATGGCGACGACGAGCTGGGTGCTTTTGACCATGTCGGAGATCAGCACGAACTCGTCGTGCCGGTGGATGTTCTGCATCCCGCAGCCCAGAACCGTCGTCGGGACACCGACGGCGTTGAAGATGTTCGCGTCGGCCCCACCGCCCGTCACCCGCAGCAGCGGCTCCAGGCCGATGCGCTCCGCCCCCGCCGTACCGACCGCCAGGACCGGCGAGTCCATGGCAAGCTCATAGGTCTGGTAGGCGTGCTCGACCGTGACATCGACCGTGACGCCCGCCGCCGCGGCCTCTTCCTGGAAACAGGCGATCATGTGCCCGCGCTGCTTGTCGAGCTTGGCCTGAGAGCGCGACCGGGCCTCGCACTTGAGGTAGCACTCGGCGGCGATGATGTTGGTGGCCGTGCCGCCCTCGATGACGCCGACGTTTGCGGTCGTCTCGTGGTCGATACGGCCCAGCTTCATGCGGGCCACGGCGCGGGCGGCCACCAGGATGGCCGAGACACCGTCCTCGGGCTGCGCCCCGGCGTGGGCGGGCCGACCGTGGACGTGGATGTCGAAGATGTCTTGGGTGGGCGCGCTGTAGACCAGCGAGCCGACCGGCGGGCCGGCGTCGAGCACGTAGCCGAAGTCGGCTTTGATGCGGGCCGGGTCCAGCAGCTTCGCCCCCACCAGGCCGATCTCCTCGCAGATGGTCAGCAAAAGCTGGATGTCGCCGTGCGGGATCTGCTGCTCATCCAGTATACGCATGGCCTCCAAGATGGGTGCCATGCCGCACTTGTCGTCGGCCCCGAGTATGGTGTCGCCGCCCGACCGGATGAGATCGCCCTCGACGACGGGTTCCAGCCCCGGCGTCGGCTCAACGGTATCAAAGTGGGCCGAGAAAAAGATGGCCGGGGCGTCGGGCACCGACCCCTTCTTGAAGGCGATCAGATTGCCGACCTGCCCGCCCACTCGGTCGCCGGCGTCGTCGTACTCGCAGGCGAAGCCCAGGCCGGCCAGGATGCCGTGCCCGATTTCGCTGGCCGCCCTCTCGTGGCGTGGCGGCGTGTTCTGGCGGGCCATGTCAAGGAAGGTCTGGACGAGGCGCTCCTGGTTCACTGCGACTCGGGTTTCAGGTACGGGGTCGGCCATCAGGTGGTGTCTCCTTGCGCGGCGGTCGCGTCCTGGCTGTTCGACGGAAGGGACGCGGTTTCCTGCAAACAAAGGCCAGGCGTTCCAATGCCTGTTTCAACCCGTGAGACCCCATACCCGGAACCTCGGCTCGCGGCCTGTGCCGCATGTAACGGCATTTTTCAGGTAAAATGCCTCCTGAGAACGTATTCGGCTGGGGAGGCGCAAAGACGCAATGGGCATTTTGGACGGCAAGCAAGGCATCATCTACGGGATCCGCAACGACAAGTCGCTCTGCTGGGGCTGCGCGCAGAGCCTGGCGCGCGAGGGGGCGCGGCTGGCGCTGACGTTCCTGGGCGAGCGCGAGGAAAAAGACGTGCGGAAGCTTGCCCCGACGCTGCCGGGCGGCGCGGGGACGGTCGTGCAGGGCTGCGACCTGACGGACGCCGCCCAGGTGGACGCCCTGCACGAGACATTGGCGCACGAGTTCGGGCGGCTCGACTTCGTCATCCACGGGGCGGCTTTTGCCCGGCGCGAGGACCTGAGCGGGCGGTTCCTGGACACCTCGCGGGACGGCTTCGCGCAGGCGCTGGAGGTCTCGGCCTACACACTCACCGCCGCCGCGAAAGCCGCCGAGCCGCTGATGACGTCCGGCGGCAGCATCCTGACGCTGACCTACTTAGGCTCCGAGCGCGTATTGGCGGGCTACAACGTGATGGGCGTCGCCAAGGCGGCCTTGGAGTCGTCGGTGCGCTACCTGGCGAGCGACCTGGGGCCGCAGGGCGTCCGCGTCAACGCCATCAGCGCCGGGCCGACCAATACGCTGTCGGCGCGCGGCATCCCCGGCTTCACGGACATGATGCGCGAGTCGCGCGAGCGCGCGCCGCTGCGCCGGAACACGGTCATCGGCGAGGTGGGCGACACCGCAGCGTTTTTGCTCTCCGACTGGTCACGCGGCATCACCGGCGAGGTACTGTTCGTGGACAACGGCCTGCACATCTTGGGATAACGTGCCGAGGCGGTCCACCGCCCCGACGACTAGAATGTTTTCAGGCTGACCGTATTTAGCCCACCGCAAGCACCCTTGCTTTAGCGGGGCGTTAGGCGGGCTTCTCCAAGCCCTGCGGAACAGAGGTTTTAGCCCGAACGAAGTGAGTTGGCCTGTCGTATCCTGACGCGGTTTAGGGTAAAATGCCTATGTGAACAGCGATAGCGTCAAGAAGGTGCATAAAGCGTATGTGTTGCGCCTTTACCCCACGCGGGCGCAGGAGACGGCCCTGAGCGCTACGCTGGACACCCTGCGACTCGTTTACAACAGCCTGCTCAATGAGCGCAAGTTCCTGTACGAGACGACGGGGAAGGGCATCAGTCAGTATGCACAGGAAAAACACTTCGCAGGCTGGCGCAAAGAGTTTCCCGAACTCGCGGACGTTCACAGCCATCTGCTCCAGAATGTTGCCCTGCGCGTCAATCTGGCGTTCACGGCGTTCTTCCGCCGAGTAAAGTCGGGTGACACCCCTGGCTTTCCACGGCTCAAGGGTGCTGGGCAGTACGACAGTCTCGGTTTCAAGGAGTTCGGAAACGGTGTCTCTTTCAAGCACGGAAACCTGTACGTCAGCAAAATCGGCGAAATCAAAGGTAAGTTTCACCGCAAGATAGAGGGAACGCCTAAAACGGTAACGGTTCGTCGGCAGTCGGGTAAGTGGTTCGCTTGCATTGCCTGCGAGGTCAGCCCTGAACCGTTACCGCCGTGCGGGGATAGTGTTGGCCTTGACGCTGGCTTGAACTCGTTCATGGCTTTGTCTAACGGTGAGTTTGTAGATAACCCGCGCTTCTTTCGCAAGGACGAGAAGGCACTGGCGAAAGCAGGCCGTAAGCAGGCCAAAACAAAGAAAGGCTCCAAGCCCCGTAGGAAAGCCAATAAGGTTCTGTCCCGTATCCATGAGCGCATTCGTAACTGTCGCCATAACTTTGTTCACCAGAACGCCCGTAAAATAGTCAATCGGTTCGGCGTGATTGCCGTTGAAAAACTGAACGTCAAAGGCATGGTACAGAACCATTGCCTCGCCAAGTCTATCTCTGATGCATCCTAGTCAATGTTCCGCTCCGTTCTCACGAGTAAGGCTGAGAGTGCCGACCGTGAGATTCACGCCGTAGACCCTCGGTACACTTCGCAGGACTGTCACGCCTGCGGGTATCGGGCCAAAAAAAAGTTGTCCGAGCGTTGGCACTTCTGTCCAAACTGTTCCGCCTCTTTGGATAGGGACACCAACGCCGCTATTAACATACTCAATCGCTGTGGGACTACACAGCGCAGTCGGTATACCGACTTAGAAGCCGTTGGGCTTTAGCCCGTGCGGAGTAGTCACATGCGACTGGACTGGAATCTCGGCGGCGACTACGGCGGGGCGGGGGACGAGGGCGCACTGCGCGCAATGGTCGAGGAGGCAATAGCCGCCCTGCCGCGCGAGCACGTGCGGCAGCTCGGCCATATCTCCGTGCTCGACGACGACCCCAAGGGCGTGTCGCTCGGCATCTGGCGGCAGGACCACGCCGGGGCCGCCATCGAGATCTATCTCAGGCCGCACGTTGCGCCGCTGCTCGGCCTGCCCCCCGCCGTGCGCGGCTTCGCCCTGCGCCTGCACCTCGCCTATACCATCTTCCACGAGGTCGGCCATCACGTGACGCGCGTCCTGAACCGCCGGGCCGTCCCGCCGCGCAAGGCCGCCCGCGTGGACGAGAAGATCGAGCGCTGGGCGGACGACTATGCCGAAAAGCGGCTGGCCCGCCTGGCCGCGCGCTGGCTCCAGCCCGGCGGCGCGGCGGACGCGCCCGCCGAGCGCCGCGCCCTGAGCCAGGCCCTGCGGGCGCTGCGGTTGGAAACCGTGGTCGGTCTGGACGACGCGGCTTCGGCGTCCACGGCGGCCCCGGCGAGTGCGCCTGGGGGAACAAAAGCCACCGGCGCGGCGTCCTAAGCACAGAACATGGCGACAAGGCCAGTGACCATAGCACGAAGAATCGGCCCCGGCGCAGTGATGCGCCGGGGCCGGTTTTTGTCTGCCTTCTTCGTGAGGGTGTGCGCTATTTACCGCCCAGGGCGGCGACTTCGCGCTCCAGGCGGCGGGCCTCGCGGCGCATCTCGGCCAGCCGCGTCAAGGCCGGGTCGCTCAGGACGAGGTCCCACTCGTCGGTATCGTAGCTGGGCAGGAAGAGGGGCTGGTAGGGGCCGGTCCGGGGGGCGATGTGGGAGGCGCGGGCCGGCACGGAGAACGGGACCATGGCGACCTGCGAGTCGTCATACTCGGACTGGATGCGCTTGCCGCGCCGGTTGGCATAGGCCGGGTCGATCTGCGAGACTTGGCCCCACTCGCGCATGGCGTCCTCGGCACGGCCGGCGAAGAAACACGCCAGCCCACGGTTGGAGTGCAGCATGACGTTGCGCGGGTCCAGGGCCAGCGCGCGGTCAAACATGTCGATGGCCTGGTTGTGGCGGTCCAGCGCCTGCTTCGGGCGCTGGTCCTGCGCCTGCGGCCTCTTCGAGTTGCGGACGGCGTCGTGGAGCATCTTGCCGGCCTTGGCATAAGACAAGCCCAGGTTCGAGAAGTCCTCCATGCGCGTCTGCCGCAGGGCGATGACGTGCCGGAAGGCGGCGATGGCCTCTTCCGTCTGGCCCTTCTGGTAGAACACGACACCGCGGTTGACGTGGCAGTCGGCGTTGCCCGGCTCGTGCTTCGCGGCCAGGTCCCACTCGCGCAGGGCCGAGTCCTGCTGCTTCATAGCGGCCAGCGCGCAGCCCCATTGATAGTGGACAGTGTGGAAGTCGGGGTTGAGGTCCAGGGCGCGTTTGAAGTGGGGCGGGGCCAGCTCGGGTTTCCCCAAGGCGACATAGCAGATGCCGTAGTTGTTCTCCACTTCGGGCAGGTGCGCGTTCATCTTGATCGCGATCCCTAGCTCCTCCATCCCCATCGTCAGGTTATCTTGGATCAAGGCCAGCCAGCCGAGTTGGGCGGGGATGTGGGGGTCGTCCGGGGTCAGTTCACCCGCCTTTTTCAGGTGCAGCGTGGCCTCGGTATAGACGCCGGCCAGCCCCTGCGCGATGCCAAGGTTCGTCCGGGCCAGCGCGTCGTGCGGCCAGACCTTGATGACCTCCCCGAAGAGCTGCACGGCGGGCGCGATCATGCGCTGCCGCGTCTTGATCACGCCCAGGGCCGTCTGGACGGGCGCGGAGTGCGGGCTGATCTGCAAGGCACGGGCGAGGTAGCGCTCGGCGAACTCCAGCGCGTCGCCGTCCGTATAGGCTTTACCCAAGTTGTAGAGCGCCTCGGTCAGGCGGGAGTTGATGCCGATGGCCTCCTTCAGCTCCAGGATACCGTCGTTGACCGCGCCGACCTGGCACAGGCCGTAGCCGTAGTCCGCGCGAACCCCGCCGTCAGTGGGATCGAGCCGGGCGGCCCGCCCCAGCCGTTCGACACCTGCGCCGACCGCGGAAGCTTCGCGCATCTGCATCAGCGCCGAATTCGCCAGCGCGCGGGCGTGGCTGGCGCTCCGTCCCAGGGCGTCCGCGAATGCCTTGTCGGCGGCGGGAAGGTCCCCCGCCAGACACAGGGCCAGACCCAGACCGTTCTGGGCGTCCGCCTGGGACGGCTCATCCGCCGCCAGCGCCAGCGCCTGCCGGGCCTGCCCTGCGGCCTCGTCATAGCGGCGCTCGCGGCAGAGGATCAGGGCCAGCCGGCTGTAGAGCGTCGGGGCCTTCGGCTCCAGCTTCAGCGCGGCCTGGATCTGGGAGATCGCGACGGCGGCACCCTCGGGATCGGGGTCGGGTGCCACTTCAGCGAACAGATGGGCCAGGTTAGCGGAGGGTGCCGCCTGGGCAGCACCCAGTCGGGCGGCCTTGCCGAACATGTCGGCGGCCTGGGGCAGGGTGCCGCGCCGGGCCAGTGCGACCCCGGCGTTGTTGTGGAACTCGGCGTCCCCGCCACCCATCTGCCGTGCCTGCTGGAACCAGTGAACGCTCTTCTCGATCTCACCGCCGATCAGATAAAGCGCCCCCAGCGTCAGGCGCGCGGCGGCGGCGCGCTCGGGCACCTTGAGGCCTTCCTCGGCGCGCTCCCGAATCGCGGCGCTCTGCTCCTCCAGGCGCATCTGGAGCGCGGCGAGTTGGCCGCGCAGCCGGGTGCCGGGCAGCAGGCCGCGCATGAACGCCACACCACCGCCCCCACTGCCCTGGGGGACGAGCCGGCTGGTGCGCCCCAGTTTCAGCAGGATGCCACACTCGTTGCAGACGAGCGCCACGGGCGTGTTCTTGAACCCACAGTAGGGGCAGACCATGAAGCGTCTCTTTCCAAGGATAAAAAGAATAAAGAGGCAAAGGACGGAGGCTGGAACGGGGCGCTAGTTGCGGCGCGCGCCCTCGTTCGCGAGCTGGTCGGCGCGGGCGTTGCCCCCGCGCAGGATGTGGGTCAGCGTGACGCCGCCGGGGAAGGTGCGGCACAGGGCCACCGCCTCCTGCTGTAGGGCACGCAGGTGGGGCGCGTTGATCTTGTAGCGGCCTTCCATCTGGCGGGCCATGAGCTGGCTGTCGGTATGCACGAGGACGCGACCCGCGCCGCGCGCCCGTGCCTCTTCCAGTCCCCGGATCAGCGCGCGGTATTCGGCCACGTTGTTGGTGGTCTGGCCGATGCCCTCGCCAATCTCGGCTACGATGCCGCCGTCGGCGTCGGTCAGCAGGACGCCGATGCCCGCCGCGCCCGGATTGCCCTTGCAAGCACCGTCGATGAAAAGAATAAGCTCGGTTTCAGTCAGATCAGTCACGCCCCATTATGGCACAAAAACGACGGGACGCGGTGCCTACAGGCTCGGCGGGGGGGGCCAGACGCCGGGCGTGGTGCCGGGGGGGATGGCCGCGATCTCCTGGGCGCGCAGGGCCGCGAGCTGGCCCGCCGCCTGGAAGCCCTGGAAGATGCGGAACAGGGCGTAGGCGTGAACGGCGGCTTCTAGGTACTGCTTGAACGAGAGGCTGAGCAGGCCGTCCAGCGCATAAACGGCCATGCCGGCCACGAACGCCCACCGCGCCCCCCGGCTGGCGAACACCCCGAACAGCGCGATGACCCCGGCGAGCACGGCGGTCACCGCCAGCGCCACGGCCAGCCCCGCCCCGCCGATGCCGGACCCGACGGCGGTGAGCGCGTCCGTCGCCCCCAGGCCGAACATCAGGCTGACCGGGGAATGGGTCAGCAGCAGGACCGCGTTGATGGCCGACAAAGCGGCGATCCAGTAGAACCAGTTCCCGCCCTGCTGCGTCTGCCGCGCGGCGACGGCCTGCGCCGTGGTGGTCGGGGGCATCCCGTCCGGAGAGTTGATCATGCCTAAAGCCTTTCGGGGGTGCCCTTCCAGTGGGTGAGGGGCGTGAGCGCGGGCGGATATTCGGCGGCGGGGCGGGAAACTCCTGCACAGCCCTAGCGCTTGCGCCGCCCGTGCGTCCGGTAGACGAAGGCCAGCACCTGGGCGACGGCCTCGAACAGGTCGGCGGGGATCTCGCGGCCGATCTCCACTTCGCGGAACAGCGTCCGGGCCAGAGGGGGATTGGCGACCAGGGGAATTTTATGCTCGCCGGCAATCTCGCGGATACGGGCGGCGATCTCGTCCTGGCCCTTGGCGACGACTTTGGGGGCGGACGCCCCGCCCGCGTAGACCAGCGCGACGGCGAAGTGGGTGGGGTTGGTGATGACGACGTCAGCCTTGGGCACGTCCTGCATCATGCGGCGCTTGGACATCTCGCGCTGGGTCCGCCGGATGCGGGCCTTGATCTGCGGGTCCCCGTCCGACTGCTTCATCTCCTGCTTGATCTCGCTCAGACTCATCTTCATGGACTTCTCGTGCTCGTACTTCTGGTACGCGAAGTCCGCGACGGCCAGAATCAGCAATGTGACCGACACGCGCAGGCCCAAAGTCCAGATCAGCCCGCCCGCGACCGAGACCGCCTCGGGCAGCGGCTCGCGCATGGTCCGCAGCAGGTCGCCCCCCTCGATGGCCCCGCGCAGGGTGGAAAAGCAGATGCCGCCGACCAGGCCCATCTTGACCAGGCCCTTGAGCGCCTCGACGCTGCTGCGCGCCGACAGAAGCCGCTTCAGGCCCGCGCCGGGGTTGACCCGGCCCCACTGCGGTGCCAGTGCCTCGGGCGTGACGGCGAACCCGACCTGGCCGATGCCCGAGATCAGCCCCAGGGTGACGGCCAGCAGGGCCACCGGCAGCAGAATCCGCGCCCCCCACAGCACGCCGCGCGCCTGCCACTGCTGGACGGTGGCGAACGTGAAGGCCGCGTCGTGGGGGCTAAACCGGAAGGCGGATTGGAGGTCGCGCAGCAGGCTCATCCCGGCGTCGCCCGGAAGCTGCGCGTGGAGGGCCACGACCAGGGCGAGCAGAGTCAGGGCCGCGCCGAACTCCGCCGACCGGGCGACCTGCCCCTTCTTGCGCGCCTCCTGCCGCCGCTGGGGCGTGGCGGGGAACGATTTTTCTTCGCCGTCTGCCATAGTGAATTAGAAAGGCCCATGAGGAACCTCATCCCCGGCCCTTCTCCTTCCGCAAGGAGAAGGGAGCCAGAGAGTGCTTCTCGTCGCCACCCTCTCCTTCTCAAGGATAGGGTATGCCAAGAGGGGCATTACTTCGTATCTGCCGTCCTCGGCGGGGTGAGGTTCAGGGTCGGGTGAGGTTTCGAACTCACCTGTGCATCCCGCGCAGGAGCTGCGTCACGTCGTTCGGCGAGCCTGCCACCATCTGCGAGACCACAAAGGTCATCAGGGGCAGGACGGCGATCAGCACGACCAGGCCGACCAGAATCTTGACCGGCATCCCGACGTAAAATACCTGCATCTGCGGCATGGCCCGGTTGAGGAACGCGAACGCGATGTCGGTCACCAGCAGGACGGCGGCGGCGGGGGCGGCGATCTGGAGGCCCGCCACGAGCATCTGGAACGTCAGATCGGTGAACGCGCCGGACAGGCCGCTCAGCGAGATCTGCGACACGGGCAGCCGCGAGAACGAGCGCCCCAGCGCCGCCAGCAGCAGATGGTGGCCGTTGCCGATCAGGTACAGCACGAGGGCATAACGGTACTGGAAGCTAGCGATGGGCGAGACCGTCTCGTTGAACTGCGGGTTGAACGTCGCCGCCTGCGTGAACCCCATCTGGTAGTCGATCAAATCGCCCGCCACGCGCACGGCGACGAAGATCAGCGACACGACCAGCCCGATCAGCAGTCCGATCAGCGCCTGGCCCAGCAGCACGACGGCCATGCCGAACACGGTCGCGGGGCTGCCCGCCCCCAGCGTCGCCCTTACGGGCGGTAGCAGCACGAGGGAAAGAATGGCGGCAAGTCCGGCCTTGACCTGGGTTGGAATCTCGCGGCTGCCGAAGACCGGGGCCGAGACGAACAGGGCCGAAACGCGGGTGAAGACCTGCAAGAAGGCCCACAGCGACCCGGCGGAGAATGTCGCAAGGTCGGGCATAGGGGGGACGTCTCGGGGCTGGACTCTCAGCGTTAAGGTTTCAGTGGATGGTCGAGGGCAGACTGGCGAACAGTCCCGCCGTATAGCCGACCATCGTGTGCAGCATCCACGGCCCCAGTCCGACCAGGGCCAGGACCAGCACGATGATCTTGGGCACGAACGTCAGCGTCTGCTCCTGGATCTGCGTGACGGCCTGAAACAGGCTGATGACGACGCCGACGACGAGCGAGAGCACCAAAATCGGCATGGAAAGCTGAAGCGCAATGAGAATGGCGTGGCGGGCCAGGTCCATCGCCTGTTGTTCGTGCATCGGGGCCTCCGGGAAACAGGTACGCGGACTTTGTACCATGTTTCGGCGACGCGGCCCCATGAAAAATACAGAGGGGATCAAAGCGCGGCGTGTACGGATTCGGCGAGGTGGACACAGTTGCGGCCGTCGGCTTTGGCGACGTAGAGGGCGTGGTCGGCGGCACGCAGGAGGGCCTCGCCCGTCTCGCCCCACTCCAGGCAGGAGGCGATGCCGGCGGACAGCGTGGCCCGGATGCTCCGGCCATCATGGGGGACGCGCAGCGCGCCCAAAGCCACACGCCATTCCTCGGCCCGCTGGCAGGCGGCATCCGGCGTCGTGCCCGGCAGGATGACGACGAACTCCTCGCCGCCGTAGCGGCAGACGACGTCCCCTTGGCGCGTCTGCACACTCAATAGCTGTCCGAAAGCTTTCAGGAGGGCATCCCCTCCCCCGTGTCCGAACGTGTCGTTGACGCCCTTGAAGTGATCCAAGTCGATGACGACGAGGCTGAGCGGGGCGCAGGCGTGGGTGGCCCGCGCCAGCTCGCGTCCCAGAGCGCGGTCCAGGTAGCGGCGGTTGTACAGGCCGGTCAGCGGGTCCCGGAGCGCCTGCTCGCGCAGCTCGCTTTGCAGGGCTTCGATCTCGTGTACCCGGGCCAGCAGACGCTCGTGGGCCTGCTGGAGCCTGGCCTCGGCCTGCTTGCGCGCGGTGATGTCCCGCACTACGACGAGCCGGCCAGTCTCGCGGCCCCGCCGGTCGCGCACCGGCGAGACGTCCATCTCCCAGAAGCCCCCGCCGGGCCGGGCCGGCGGCAGCTCTATCCGCTCCCCACCCCCTATGCCCGCCGTGCCCAGGCCTTCCCGCAGCGTCGGCCAGCAGGGTTGAGGTCCAGGACTCGATCCCGCGTGTCCAGCACCAGCACACCGTCGGCCATGACCTCGACCAGCGCGTCGCGCGCAATGGGCACCAGATCGAACAGGGACACGCCGAAGATGCCCCAGGCGAAGGCGAGGCCGGAGGCGAGCAGCAGGAACGGGGTCAGGTCCAGGCCGGGGACGGGGCTGAGGCCCAGGTTGTAAACGAGGTTGCCGGCCCAGGGCACCAGCCCCCCCGCTAGGATTACCCCGGCCTGACGACGGTACGGGAACGGGAAGCGCAGCGCGGCCCGGACCAGCAGGCCGGTCGTCAGGAACAAAAGCAGATAGGTGTACCCGAACAGCCCGATCCAGTAGGCTGGGCCGTGCCGGTAGACCAGCAGGTTGTCCCCGGCGCGGCTGGGGTCAAAGCCCGACCAGATCAGGCCGTGCCACTCGTTCGTGGCCGCCAGAACCAGCGTCACCAGCGGCACGGCGAACAGGAGCGCGATCCGGCGCGGCACGAGCCAGCGCTCCAGGTGGCTATATTCGAGGGCGAACAGGAGAATAAAGACTGGGGAGGTGACGGTGCCCAGGTACTCGATCTTCGACCAAAAGACTTTGGCCGGGATGCCCACCGCCGCGTACTCGAACGCCGACCCAAGCGACCATTCGGCGATCGCGGCCATGAACCAGATCAGCGAAGCCGCGCCCGGCTTCGCGCGGTGGGGCCGGGCGACAAGGGCGACCACGGCGGCGAGGACCGCCGTGAGGGCGTTGGCAACAGCATAAGGTGTGATAAAATACGTCATGCGGCGCGGGGTGCTTTTCCGACCGTGGCTTACCGGCGACGCACAGGCGGAACAGTCCATCCGCCTGCCTGATCAGCACACAGGCTTATTGTACCACAACGGAAAGCCAGCATCAGGTCAGTGAAGCTATACGGCGAAGGGCATGATTCCAAGGGGATGAGGGCAATTCCAGCCTGCCGGGAATGACGGACAGGACACACAGGCGGCGCAAGCTGATAGCAGGCGCGTTTCGGAGTTCTAAGCAACACCTAGACTTGCTAAATGGTCATCGTACCGTTGGCGGTAGTCTAGGAATTCACTAGAACCGAACTGGCTGAACTGACCGCAGATGCCATTGTATTCTTGCCAGAACCAGTCCGCATCAAAGCCATGAAAGTCGTCCATTGAACACTGGGCCAAGTTGCGGGTTCCATTGCTCCGCGCTGTGCGTCTGGCAGAGCATTCGGACGTCAAGCATAGCCTGATACAGAAGATAGCGATACGCTATCTTCTGTTGTTCCGTCAGAACACTTTCTTTATGCGGCCAGGTCGCCATATGTTCAGCCTGCGCTCAGAGATGCGACAGGCGGGAGAAGGAAACAAGGTCAGCCCTCTCGGTAGGTCGCCACCTGCGTCGGGGTCTCCCAGACGGAGACGTGGTCGAGGGTGGCGCGGGCGAAGGGGGTACGCGCGAGTTCGTGGAAGATGTGGGCGGCGATGTTTTCCGCCGAGGGCGACAAGTCGCGGAAGGCGGGGAGGTCGTTGAGGTAGGTGTGGTCGAGCGTCTCCAAAACTGCGTGGAAGGCTTTCTTAACATCGGTGAAGTCCACGAGCATGCCGAAGCGGTCCAGCTCGGTGCCGACGTAGGCGACCTCGACGCGATAGTTGTGGCCGTGCAGGTTCTCGCACGGGCCGTTGTAGTCGAACAGCCGGTGGGCGGCGGCGATGGTCTTCTCGACACGGATTTCAAACATGGCGGTAAGTCCCGATCAGAGGTTGCGTAAGTAGCGGTTGCGCTCGTCCACCAAGATCTGCGTGGGCGTAACCGGCTCGTCCGTGAGCGCGAAGGCGGCGACGATGACGACGTCGCCGACGTGAATCTTGTGGGCGGCGGGGCCGTTCATGCAGACGACGCCGGACCCCGGCTCGCCCGCGATGACATAGGTTTCAAGCCGCTCGCCGTTGGTGGCGTTCCAGACGTGGACCAGCTCGCCGGCTTTCAGGTCCACGCGCTCCAAAAGCTCCGCGTCGATGGTGATGGAGCCGACGTAGTTGACGTCGGCCTCGGTCACGGTCGCCCGGTGAATCTTGGCGGACAGCATCTGGCGCAGGCGCATCGTCTAGCGCCCTTTCAAGTCAGTGTGTTCACGCGGGGCGCGGGCGGCCATCAGCGACGGGGCGTGTCTCGCGCGGCGCGGCCCCCGCGCGGGCGAAGCGCGGAGACGGCGGGGCGGGGCGGGGCGTCCGGGCGCAGCGGGCGGCATGTCGGGGATCGGGGCGAGGCGATTTTCTAAGACGCGCCGGCGCATTGAAATCAGGCCGCCGAAGAAGATCAGCAGCGTCCCGATCCAGACGAAGTTGATCAGCGGGCGCGTCGTCGCCTCCAGCTCGAAGGTCTGCGTCGGCGGGCCGCTGTCCTCGCGCATCGTCACCGAGGCCGTCTCGCGGTGGGCACCCGCCCCCGCTCCTGCCGACATCGCACTGCCGGCGTTCATGCCTTGGAGGCCGACGAGCCACCCGCCGGGCAGCTTGACCTCGGGCGACTGCGGCGTGGACCCATCGCGGTACTGAATATACTGCGGCTTGACCAGCGTTGTCGTCCCGTGGTAGCCGACGCGCAGGGCGGCGGCCACGGGGAACACGGCGGGCATCTGGCCGGTCTCGCGCATCGTTGCGCCCATCGGGTTGTCGAAATACATAAACTCGACGGTGTACGGCCCGATCTTCTTGACGTCGCCGAGCTTGAACATGGGCTTCCAGACGGGCGTTTTATAGGTCTCTTCCAGGCCGCTGCCGTTGTTCATGTTCAGGTACAGATCGCTCAGGCCGTGGTGCAGGATGGCGGGGTGGCTGAACAGGTTCTTCTGGCCGCCCTCGGTCATCCGCAGCGCGAACGGCATCCGGGCGTGGAACTGGTCCCGCCCGTCGGTCGAGGCGATGTCCAGCAGCAGGGCGTTGTCCCGGTCCGTGTCGGGGTTGCCGGACATACCCCGGTAGACCGCCGTGTACGCCCCGTTCATGATGGACGTGGGCTGGTTCTGGACCAGGGACACATCGGGGTCCTTCTGGACGAACGTGACCAGGGACACGATGCCGACCAGCATCAGGGCTGCCCCGATGTGCGACAGCGTCCCACCGACGGTCCACACGGGCCGGGTCAGGCCGTGGGCGCGCGGGCCGCGCCCACGGGCCAGCAGCGGGACGTTGGCGACAATGGCAAAGACCGAGGCCGTAAAGAGCAAAAGCTGCGGGATCAGCTTCAGGCCCGTCAGCGGCGTCCCCAGCTTCTTCGCGGCGACCACGAACAGCAGCGCGGCGATGACCGAAACGGCGTAGCTCCAGACCAGTTTCCCCGTGGCGGCGCTGCCCTTGCCGCGCCAGGCCAGGTGCGGGCCGATGCCCATGCCCAGCGCCAGCAATACGGCGATGGGGAACAGAGCTTTGTTGTGATAGTCCTCGCGCACGGCCCCCTGGAAAGACACCGCGCCCAGCTTGACGCCGATGCCGGTCAAGAGCGGCGCAGACAGGCCCAGGGCCGCAATGAACCCGCACAAGGCGAGCACGATCACCGCCAGCGTGTAGCCGAACTCACGCGATTGGATGTCTTCGGTCGTCGGCTCGCTCGGGGGCAGGGCGCGGAGCCGCCACAGCAGGGCACCGACCGAGACGGCCACGGCCAGCAGCAGCACGCCCAAGAGGACACTGTTGGCGACGCCGCCCAGCGTGGAGAACGAGTGGACGCTGAACTTGTCCAGAACGCCCGTCCGGGTCAGGAACGTCTCATAGAGTGCCCCCGAGAAGGGCAGCAGGGCGAACAGCAGCGTCACGCGGTCGAAGCCGCCGCGGGCGCGCTGGATATGGGCGGCGTGCAGAAACGCCAGCAGGCCCATCCAGGGCACGAACGGGCCGTTCTCGACCGGGTCCCACTCCCAGAACCCGCCCCACCCCAGCATCTCGTAGGCCCAGTAGCCGCCCATCATCATCGCCAGGCCCAGCACGGCGAACGAAAACAAGCCCCAGGGCAGGGCGCGCTGGAGCCAGCCCGACCAGTCGCGCCATACCAGCGCGGACAGTGCGAAGGCGAACGGCACGGTCAGCGCGGCGAAGCCCAGGAAAAGCGTCGGCGGGTGGATGACCATCCAGGGGTTTTCGAGGTTCGGGTTCAGCCCCAGCCCCTCGGCGGGCGTGAGCGGGATGCCCCACTGATCCAGCGTCGGCAGGAACGGCGGCTTCAGCACGAGCATCCCGATGAGAAAAAGCAGCACGGACCCGTAGATGGGCATGACGCGCCGCTCGGCGCTCCCCGATGTCCAGGCCAGCACGACGCCCAGTATCGAAATCCAGAATCCCCACAGCAAAAACGAGCCTTCCTGCCCGGCCCAGAACGAGGGGAAGTAGTACAGCGGGGACATCGCCCGCGCCGAGTGGTCGTAGACGTACTGGACGTCGAAGCGGTGCGTCACCAGCAGCGTCGCCATGACGCCCGCCGCGCCCAGGACGCCCAAGGTCGCGAGCACGAATGCGCCCCGGCCCACGCGGGCCAGGGCCAGCCCGTTCCCCGGCGCGTCGCGCCGGACGCAGGCGGCGAGGTAGGCGGCGATGGAGACGCCCAGGGCGGTCAGGGCGGTCCAGATGCAGAGGGTTCCGAATGTTGGCATGGTGTTTGATTCTAGGAACCTAACCCCCCAGCCCCCTCCCCTAAGAAGGGGGAGCCAGAGGGAAGAAGACAGTCGGAGCGGCGTCTTCACCCTTCCTTCTTAGGGAGGGGTCGGCGGGAACCGCCGGGGGTAGGTTCCTACCCCCCGTAGCTGCGCTGCGTCTGCTGACCCTGGTACTTGGAGGGGCATTTGACCAGCAGCGTATCGGCGACGAAGACGCGCTTGGCCGGGTCGTAGGTGCCCGTCGCGTTGATCGCGACCGCCTTGCTCATGGCTCCATCTAAATCTTCCGGCTTCGGGCCGCGGTACAGCACGGGCATGGTCTGGCCCGACGTGTCGCGCAGGGCGAAGCGCAGGGCATGGGCGGATGAGTCGTAGTCCATCGTCCCCAGCACGGGGGCACCCATGATCTGGACGCCGGTGTCCGAGGCTTTTTTAGCGTCATCGAACGGCACGGCATTGACCAGGTTTCCCTTGAAGGCCACGGCGCTGAAGGCCAGCGCGGCGACAATGATGATCAAGCCCAGGGCGGCCCCTTTGTTCTTCATTCGTCTTCGCTTTCCGATTCATCCAGGTGCTGCATTTCCCTTTGGAGACGCTTTATTTTGCCGTCGAGGTTCCACAGGTAGGACCAGACGGCCACCCACACCAGCAGCGGCACCAGCATCAGCGGCAGGAGCGTCGGCATCTCAGCGCCGCGCCTCGACGACGGCGGGGGCCATCGCTGCCCGCCCATGCGAGCGGCGCGCGCGGCGGTCCAAGCGGAGGCCGATCTGGCCGGCCGCGACGTGCAGGCGGAAGGCCCACAGGTAAACCAGGCTCAGGCCCAGCACGCCCGCCCACAGGGTCAGCTTGTAGGGGAAGTCCAGGCCGCCCGACGTGGTGATGACGCCCTTGGGGTGCAGCGTCATGTCGGTCGAGTTCGGCAGGATGTAGGTCAGAAACGGCACGGCGGCGACCCCGAACAGCGCATACGCCGCGCTCACGGATGCCCGCTTGCGTGGGTCCGAGAACGCCGCGCGCAGGGCGAAGTAGGCCATGTAGACCAGCAGCATCATGAAGATGGTCTTCTCGCGCGGGTCCCAGTTCCAGTACGCACCCCACTGGACGCGCGCAAAGATCGCGCCGGTCACGGTCGTCAGCAGGCAGAACAGCAGGGCCAGGCCGAACGACACCGAGGCGCGGACGTCGTCATTAAGATCGCGCCTGCGGAGGTAGGCGATGGCGTACCAGCCCGCGACGACCGAGGCGACGTCGGCGACAATGGCACAGGGCACGTGGAAGACGACGATGCGCGCCAGGGTGGGGTTCGCGAACTGCGCCGCGGCGGGCAGCCAGAGGAAACCGCCTGCGGTGGTCGCGCACAGCAGCAGCAGCAGGCCTATCTTTCCAATGGGTTGGAGATTCTCAGTCATGCCAGATGTACTCGAACAGAAGAAACGAGGCCGTGGTCATCACCACGCCGTAGGTGGTCAAAAGGCCTAAGTCGCCCCGGCTGCGCGCCTGATCGCTCGCCACCGAATCGAACGCCCCCGCCGTGCCCTGCACGGCGATCAAGAGCAGCGGCATCAGCACCGGGAAGGCCACCACGGTGAACAGCGCGCTCTTGCCCGATGACGCCTGAGCGATGAGGGCCGCCACGAAAGTCGCCGCCCCGGACAGCCCCAGCGCGCCCAGTAAAAGAACACCAAACAGCAGGCCGTAGTTCACGACCGGGGGCGGCAAAATGACCAGGAACAGCGGCACGCTGACCGCCTCGACGGCCAGCAGCAAGGCGAGATTGAAGAGCCACTTGCCCGCGTAGACTGCCGTGGCCGGCGCGGACAGCCGCAAGAGCGGCGCGGTGCCGGCCTCCTCCTCGCGCACGAACACGCGGGCCAGGCCCGACAGCGCGGCGAACAGCAGCACGACCCACAGCAGGGCGGCCTTGACCTCGGAATGGACGCTGGCCGCGCCGACGGCGGCGGACACGGCGAACAGCGTGGTGACGGCGAACAGCAGGACGGCCCCCAGCGCGTAGCGGGTCCGCAGCTCGACTTGTGCGTCCTTGCGGAAGACGGCCCAGGCGCACGAAACCCAGTGGCTCATCGGATGGAGTAGTCAACCGAGACGACGGCAGTGATGTTTTTGTCCAGGGACGACGTATCCTCATTGCCGCCGTCGGACTGCTCGGTAGAGTACAGAGGCGTGATCTGCGGGACGAACATCTTGGCGGCGCGCACCTCGCCCAGGCGGCACCCGCTGCTGGCCGCGATCTGCTCGGCGCGGTCGCGGGCGTTCTTCGACGCCTCGGCCTGCATGCTGACTTTCAGCTCACTCAGCTTCGTGTAGATATAGAGCGGCGTGTCCGATTTGAAGGAGATGCCCTGGCTGATGAGTTCCGTGGACTGGCGCGAAAGTCCGTCCACCAGGTCCACCGAGCGCGACTTCACCCCGATGGTCTGGCTGAGGGTGTAGCCGATGATGTGGTCGGTCGCAGTGTACTGGCCCGTCCTTAAGTTCTTGACCTGCTCGTAGATCGGCACCTCGCTGACGGCGTTCGGGGTGATCTCCGAGGCCGGGACGCCTTTGGCGATCAGGTAGTCTTTGACCTTCGTGACACTGGCCTCCAGTGGCGCGTAGGCCCCCGCGATGGTCGCCGCGCTCTGGCTCAGGCTGCCGTTCCAGATAATGAAGTCCGAGCGGATCGGCTTGCGCGCGGAGCCGTCCACGTGGATCAGCTCGTCCTTGCTCTTGACCCGCACCAGCGAGCGGGCGTAGATGCTGGTGCAGACGATCAAAGTCAGGCAAAGAAGGGCTACGACGATCAGGATGTAAATGGGACGCGCCTCACGCACCGTCAGCCTCCTCCGGCCCCGCCGATCTTGAGATGCAGATCGCCCCAGCGCTCGGCCTCGGCCTCGTCGTTGGTGGCGACCACCGATACGCCGCCCCCGGCCCGGTGCCGCTCCAGAATGGAATCCGCCAGATTGCGGCCCGCCGCGTCCAGCGTCGCCGTCGGCTCGTCCCAGAGCAGCAGCGGCGGGGTGCCCAGCAGCGAAACGGCAAGCTTCAGGCGCTGGCGCATCCCGGACGAGTAAGCCCCCGCCCGGTCACGACCGCGCGCGCGGGGCAGGCCAACGCGGGCGAGCAGGCCGTCCAAGTCCGCGTCCGGCAGGCCGCGCAAGCGGGCGAAAAATTGCAAGTTCTCCAGGCCCGTCAGCTCCGCATAGGCCTGCACGTCCGGGGCGGCATAGCCCCGCGCCCCGTCGAAATCGACTCTCCCCGCTTCGGGGCGCAGCAGGCCGGCGATGATCCGCAGCAGAGTGCTCTTGCCGGCACCGTTCGCGCCGGTCACGACCAGGCATCGGCCCGGCGAGACTTCGGCCTCGACATCGGTGAACAGCAGCCGCCGGCCAAAAGCCATCGTCAGTCCGCGCAAATACAGGGAAGGCAGGGATGAAGGCATTTGTAGCGATAGTATACCGCAAGCACCGAGGCGAATCAAGCGGCGGGCGACTACTCTGTGAAAAATATCACAGGTCGTCGGCACCGGCAGCCTCCCGGCTGCTGCCAGGCCGCGGAAGTCGGTTCCGCGCCCACGCCGCCGCGCGAATCCCGCAGCGGGGGGCTGGACGGCGTTCGTCTGGGGCATTTCCGGTCTGCCGTGCTACAATGAGGCAATGACGACCCTGCAAAAACCACCGTTTCCTCCGACAATGGAACCAACCGAAGCGCCCGAGGAGGCAGGGCGATGAGGTCCCGCGCCCTCTGGCGCGGCTCCTTCGCCCTGCTCCTGATCGCGCTGACCCTGATCGGAACGCTGCTCGGCCTCGCCTGGCGGCGCGGCCACCCGCGCCGCGCCGCGCCGCGCCTTTCGGTGACTTTCCTGGACGCCGCAGGCGGCGACTGCACCCTGGTCCGCTCGCCCGAGGGCCGCACGATCCTGCTGGACGCCGGCAGCGCCGAGTCGGGGCCGGCTATCGCCGACACGCTGCGGCGGATGGGCGTTCGGACCATCGACCTGCTGATCCTGACCGCGCCGGACGACTCCAGCATCGGCGGCGTCCCCGCCCTGCTGGGCAGCGGCCTGAGCGTCTCGCGCGTCTGGGACAACACCGTGGCGGACGCGGGGCAGGCGCGGCGCAGCGCCCTGGAGGCGATCCGGCGGCGGCACATCCCCTCTAGCGAGGCGGGCGGCGGCGACGTGATCCAGGTCGGCGCGATGCTGTTCGCGTCGGCCGTCTGGCCGCCCCCCGCGGGCGTCGCCGCCCGGCGTGATCCGCTGGTCTGCCGGATCAACTATGGGGGGACGGCGTTCCTCTTTGAGGCGGCCGGGACCGCCCAGGCCGAGCGGGAGATGGTCAGCCAGGCGGGCCGGCAGATCGAGTGCCAGGGGGCCTGCACGGACATGATCCTGGAGGTCGCCGCGCGGGCGGAAGGCACCCCCTCCCCGGAAATGCTGCGGCGGGCGACTCCCGCCGTGGCCGTGATTTCCTGTGGGCCGGGGGACGTGCCCACCCCGGCCACGCTGCACCGGCTGGCGGCGGCGGGGTGTGCCGTCTGGCGCACGGACACGCAAGGGACGATCACCATCACCGCCAGCGGGCGCGTCTCGCCCGTCGTCACGACGGCGGGCAGGACACAGCCGTAAGGCAGAACCATAGCGAGCCGCGGACCAGCGGCCACAACAAACCATGCAGACACTGAACCCGCCACGCCTCACGACCCCGCGCCTGGGCGACCTTCTGGTCGAGCAGGGCATCACCACGGCGGAGCAGATCCGGCACGCCCTGGAGTTGCAAAACTCGACCGGGCAGCGCCTCGGCTCGATCCTCGTCGGCAACGGCTGGGCGACCGAGGAGCAGGTCACGGAGGCGCGCGCCGACCAGATGGAGGTCGGGTACGTCAACGTCACCGTCGAGCTGCCCGACCCCTTCGCCGTCGCCCTGGTTCCCCTGGACATCGCCCAGCGCTATCTGCTGCTGCCGCTGACGCTGGACAATCCTGAGAACGGACCGGGCCGCATCCGGCTGGCGATGGCCGACCCGTGGGACGTCGAGGCCATCGACCACGTGCAGCGCGAGACGCGCCGCCGGGTCGAGCCGCTGCTGGCCTCGGAGAGCGGCCTGCTCGGGGCGCTGGAGCGCGCCTACCACGCTTCGGAGAACGACGCCCACTCGTCGGCCATGTCCGCGACCATCGAGCTGGCGAGCCTGGACTCGCTGGACCTGATCGTCCCCGAGGACGAGGAGATGGACCTGGGCGAGAACGTCCGCCAGGGCGAGCAGGCTCCCGTCATCCGGTTCGTCAACACCCTGTTCTCCGAGGCCGTCCGGCGGCGGACGTCGGACATCCACATCGAGCCGCGCAAGAAAGACTTTCTGATCCGCTACCGGGTGGACGGCCAGCTCCAAACCATCAAGACCGTCCCGCGCAACCTGCTGGCCGCGACCGTCTCGCGCATCAAGATATTGGCCGAGATGGACATCGCCGAGCGCCGCCTGCCGCTGGACGGCCGCATCTCCCTGCGCGTCGAGGGCAAGATGGTCGATCTGCGCGTCTCGACCCTGCCGACTCAGTACGGCGAGCGCGTGGTCATGCGGATTCTGGACCGCAGCACGGCCTCGATGAGCCTGGACGCCCTGGGCTTCTCGCCGCACAACTTGGACGGCTTCAACAAGCTCATCCGCAAGCCGCACGGCATCATCCTGGTCACCGGCCCGACCGGCTCGGGCAAGACGACCACGCTGTACGCCGCCCTGAACGCGCTGAAGTCGCCGACCACCAACATCCTCACCTGCGAGGACCCCGTCGAGTACGAACTCGAAGGCATCAGCCAGTCCAACGTCAACGAGCGCGCGGGCCTGACCTTCGCCCGGCAGCTCCGTGCGATTCTGCGCCAAGACCCCGACGTGGTGCTCGTCGGCGAGATCCGCGACGCCGAGACGGCGGAGATCGCCTTCCGGGCCGCCCTAACGGGGCACCTGGTGCTGTCCACGCTGCACTGCAACGAGGCGGCGGGCGCAGTCAGCCGCCTGCTCGACATGGGCGTCGCCCCGTTTTTGATCGCCTCGACGGTCGTGGGCGTGGTCGCCCAGCGGCTGGTGCGCCGCTTGTGCCCGCACTGCAAGCGCGAGTTCGTTCCCGACGAGGACACCCTGGCAATGTACCGAGCGCTGGGCGGCGGCGAGGAGACGGGGACGACGCTGTGGGAAGGACCGGGCTGCGCCAAGTGCGACAACCAGGGGACGCGCGGGCGCGTCGCCGTCCACGAGGTCCTGGTCGCCAACACCCACATCCACCGCCTGACGATGGAGGGGGCCGAGACGCAGACGATCCGCGAGGCGGCGGTCTTAAACGGCATGATCCCGATGATCGGGGACGGCCTGGACAAAGCGCGCCAGGGCCTGACCGTGCTGGAAGACGTCCAGCGCAAGATCGGCGTGTCGATGACGGATTGAGGGCGGGGTAGGAGGCCACCCGCCCCAATTCTGGGGAGCCGGAAGGGAGTGGAGAAGGGAACGTGTCCCCTCAGAACTCTGGCCCCAGAGTTGGGCGGGGGGCCTCCTGAACGCACTTCAAACGAGCGCAAGAAGCCCGCCGGAGCATGACGCTCCCGCGGGCAACTTAGCCTAAATCTTCTTCCGCGCCCGACTAGCTCTTCTTGTGGCTCTGCTCACCGGCCTTGGCGTACTGCTCGGAGCTGCCGCCCTGCTTGCCCGTGTGCTCCCCGTCGCGGGAATGGCTGTGGGCTTTGGTCGTGCTCTCGTGCGCCTTGGCGCTGTGCTCTTGAGCCGCCGCCGCGTGGGCCTGGCCCTTGCCGTGCTCGCCCTCGGTGTGGTGCTCCGCCGCTTTGCGGTGATGCTGGGCCGCCGCCTCGTGGTGCCCGGCCGCTTCGTGGCGCGACGCGCGCGTTTCCGCGCCCTTCTTGCCGGCCTCGACGTGCTGCTCGTGTGTTCCGCCTTGTCCTGCCATCGTTGGGGATTCCCTTTCGGGAGTGATAACGCTGGAGGCTCCTGTTTGCCTCACCGCCCATTCTCCCCGGATCGCGACTCCGGCAAAACCGGGCAAGCACGGTGAGCCGCCGACAAAAAAACGCCCGCCGCTGTGGGTGACAGCGGCGGGCGTCGTCGGGAACACGCTCGGCTTAGTGGGCCGTGTGCGCCTTGATCTCGTGGCGGGTGAACACGCCCGCGCCGATGCCGGACATGGTCGGGTGGCGCTGGGCGAAGTCAAGCTTCTGGCCGTGCATCTTGCGGTTGCGCGCGGCGACCTTCAGCGCGTGATGGGTGGCAACGGCGGCGGCGATGCCGGTGGCGGTCGGGTGGCGCTGGATCACGTTCGGGCGGTGGGCCATCTGGGCGAACGCCGGGACGGCGAGGGCCAGGGCGGCCGGGACCAGTGCGAACGCGGCCTTGCGGTTGCGGGTAATCATGGGTTCGTATCCTCCGAAGATTAAGAGCGGCATCCGGGGGTGAAAAGTTCCGGGCCGAGCACTATTTTTCGTCACCGTCCGGGCACACCGGTCCCCGAGCCGGCGGGTGACAGGAGGAAGGAGGGCGCGCGGCGGCGAATATGCCGGGGGCGGCATCGCAGCCGCTTTCGACGGTGAGTGCCCCATGCCCAAACCCGAATCGTGGCGCAGACGCTGGGCCAGGCGCTCCGCCCGGCTCCCCCGACGGCCCGCGCCCCTGCCCTGGGGCAGCGTCTTCCTGGTCCTGCTCCTGCTGGTCGCCGTGCCGACGGCTGTGGACGTCGCCCTTTCCCGTGCCCACCCCGGCCTGGTCGCCGGCCTCCAAGCCGCCGTCGCGGGCGTCTACGCCCTCACCAGCGCGATGCTGCTCTGGGAGGCGTGGTCGGCCTGGCGCGTCCGGGACCGCCCGCCTCCAGGCCTGCCCCCGCTGCCCGCCTGCACGGCCATCGTCGCGGCCTACCTCCCCAACGAGCAGGACATCATCCTCGAAACCGTCAACCATCTGCTGACGCGCGTCGATGTGCCGCCGGGCCTGTTCCAAGTCATCCTGGCCTACAACACGCCCGAGTCGCTCGCCGTCGAGGCGGACCTTCAGGAGATCGCCGCCCGCGACCCGCGCCTGCTGCCTCTGCGCGTCTCGGGCAGCCGGTCCAAGGCCGAAAACGTCAACGCCGCCCTGGGCGCGGCGACCGGCGACGTCGTGGCGGTCTTCGACGCCGACCACCTGCCCGCCCCGGACTGCTTCCGGCGGGCCTGGCGCTGGCTTGGCGACGGATGCGACATGGTGCAGGGCCGGTGCCTGATCCGCAACCACGCCCACAACTGGCTCTCGCGCACCGTCGCCGTCGAGTTCGACACCATCTACGCCGTCTCGCATCCGGGCCGGGCGGCCCTGAGCGGGACGGCGATCTTCGGCGGCTCCAACGGCTACTGGCGGCGCGAGACGCTGACGCGGCTCGGCATGAACCCGGCCATGCTGACCGAGGACATCGACGTCAGCGTCCGCGCCCTCCTGGCCGGCTGCCGCCTGGTCCACGACCGCGGCATCGTCTCCGCCGAATTGGCCCCGCTGGCCGCGCGCGACTGGGTGACGCAGCGCAAGCGGTGGGCGCAGGGCTGGCTCGAAGTCGCCCTGCGCTACACCCTGCCCGTGATGCGCTCCCCCCACTTCACGCCCGGCCAGAAGCTCCTCTGGTTCTACCTGCTGGCCTGGCGCGAGGTCTACCCGGCCGTCTCGATCCAGTTCTTCCCGCTCGTTTTGACGTCCCGGCTGGCCCACGTCCCCATCCACTGGTTCGGCAGCCCGTTCTTCGTCGCCACCGCCGCGCTGAACCTGGCCTGCGGGCCGCTCGTCCTGCTGGCGACGTACCTCTGCGCCCCGCCGCGCGCCCGGCGCGGCCTGGGGGCCTGGTACTGGGCTTACGGCCTCCTGGCCCTGGTCTACACGACGCTCAAGCTGTCCGTGACGCTCATCGCCCAGGTCAGCCACCTGCTCCAGGACCGGGCGTGGGTGACGACCCCGCGCGCCCGCCCCGTCGGGGCCGAGGCCAATGCGGTGCAGGCCGAAACAGCCTCGGTGCTGGGCGAACAGCCGACGCCCCCGTAAAACTACCCGCGCAAAAATACCGGGAAATTAACCGAAACTTTCCCGCTTCGCCTTGCGGAATCCCCAAACTTGTGTTAAGATGACCTGGCTGAATGCTATTCTGTGAAATATTGCACAAGCCGCCCGACACTTTTCTGGACTCCGCTCCTTACGAAAAGTCTTGTCCGCACCGCCGTGACAGCTTCAAAGTTTGAAGTTTCAGGCCCCGTGCTCCGAAGATGAACCCGAAAGGAACCTTTGCTCTTGCTGTCTTCTCGCTGTAACCGCCGCCCGCAGCTCCTGGCGATGACGCTGGCGACCTGCGCGGCCACCCTGCTCCCCGTCCTTTCAAGCTCCGCCCATTCCCTCCACTCCGGACGCCGAGCGCACCACGCGCCGCCCGCAAACGGGGCGCACGTCCAGGCGCAGAACCAGGCGCTGGCGAGCGGCAACGTTGTCCAGGCCGCCTACGCCTTCCGCGGCACACGCTACGTCATGGGCGGCACATCCCGGTCCGGCTTCGACTGCTCCGGGTTCGTCCGCTACATCCTCAGCGCGACCGGCGGCGTGGACCTGCCCCGCACGGCCACCGAGCAGTACATCCACGGGACGCCCATCTCGCACGATCAGCTCCAGCCGGGCGACCTGGTGTTCTTCAAGGGCACCTACAAGCGCGGCATCTCGCACGTCGGCATCTACGCCGGCGGCGGCAAGTTCATCCACGCTGCCAACGCCCACAAGGGAGTCCGCATGGACAACCTGGGCGACAGCTACTACGTCTCCCACTATGCCGGTGCCCGCCGCGTCCTGCCCGCGCAGATGCGCCTGGCCGCCTCGCTGCGCTAGACCCCTCCCCGCCCTCCACCTCCCCCATCACAATGGGGGAGGCGGCTTTTACTCCCCCGCAAGCAGCCAATCGGCCCGGTCGCGCGTTTCGAGAACGAGCAGGGCGTTAAGCCCGTCGTTCTCGGCGATTCGCGCCTCGGCCTCGGCGCGCGTCAGACCCCAGACGGCGACGTGCCTCCGGGCAAGGCGCTCCAGGCTGACGTCGAGCGGCGTGTCCAAGTACCACCGTTCATCGAAGACACCGCTGACCTCCCCCCACCCCGCGTCTCGCTTCAGCAGATAAAGCCCCTCCACAAGTATCAGCCGTGTTCCAGCCACCACCGTCTGTCCCGCCTCCACGGGATCGCCTACCTCATGCCCAAACTCCGGCCACGGGACTGTCTCCTGGCCCGCCGAGCCGCGCAGGTCGCGCAGACGCCCGGCCAGAGCGGCAACGTCGAAGGTCCACGGAGCACCCCGCCGCCGCAAGGCCGCTGCCGGATCCTGCATCCGTCGTAGCGCCGCCTGTGTGAGATGGAAGCCGTCCATGCCCAGAGCCACCACGGCGTCCGGCCCCGCTAATGCGTTTACCTCGCGGGCCAGGCGCGCGGCCAGCGTACTTTTCCCTGAACCCGGTAGGCCTGCCAGGCCGACGACCCAGCGCGGCGTGTCGGCGTCGAGCCGCGCCAAGAGGTGCCGCACGGGATGTTCTAACACGGGTGTCATTCGGCTATCTTCCTCTGCCGCGTTTCGGTTGACAAAGGCCGGGCGCGTTGGGTATCATGGCCCCGTCGTTCGCGAACGCGGCCCGTTCGTTCATCGGTTAGGACAAGAGCTTTTCACGCTTTAGAGAGGGGTTCGACTCCCCTACGGGCTACCACGAAAAAAGAGGGCCACTCATGGCCCTCTTTTTCTTTGCCTTGTTTTTTGCCTACGCCCTCACCAGCCCCCGCCGCGTCAGCGCGTCCATGATCTGCGCGAGAGACTGCTCCACGCTGTCGCGGTCCGTATGCACGGTGACTTCGGGGCTTGGCGGCGGCTCGTAGGGGTCGGAGACGCCGGTGAAGTGGGCGATCTCGCCGGCCAAAGCCTTCTTGTACAGGCCCTTGACGTCGCGCCCCGCCAGGGCGTCCAGGCTCGCGCTGGCATAGACCTCGATGAACGGGACGCCGTCGCTGCGGTGCTCGGCACGGACTTCTTCGCGCGTGTGCCGGTACGGGGAAATGGCCGCCGTCAGGACCACCACTCCGTTGCGGGCGAGGAGGCGGGCGACGTAGCCGATGCGGCGGACGTTGATATCGCGGTCCTCTTTGGAGAAAGAAAGCCCTTTGGAGAGGTGCGTCCGCACCTCATCGCCGTCCAGCAGCTCCACCCGTAAGCCGCGTTCGCGCAGCAGGCGGGCCAGGTGCCCCGTCAGCGTGGACTTGCCCGCGCCGGATAGCCCGGTCATCCAGAGCGTGAAGCCTGGAAGAGTTGGTGTCTCAGTCATAGTGTCTTCCAGAGCGCTTCGACCTGCCGCCGCGTGTCTTCGAGGTCGCCGTCAGTCGTGACAACGACGTCCGCCCGCGCGATCTTCTGGGCCAGCGGCCACTGCGCCGAAAGCCTCTCCCGCGCTTCCTCCTCCGAGACCCCGATCCGCGCGCGCATCCGGGCGATCTGAACGGCCTCTCCACAGGCGACGACGATGACGCGATCTGGGAGCGAAACCAAGTCTGCCTCGAACAGCAGCGGGATTTCGGCGGCGGCGCACCGCCCCTCGGCCTCATGCCAATCGGAAATCTGCCGGCGCAGGGCAGCGATGATGGCGGGGTGGGTCAGCGATTCGAGTCGGGCGCGGGCGGAGGCATCGGCGAAAACAATGTTCCCGAGTGCGCGGCGGTCAATGGCCTGACCGGGCGGGTACGCCGGGTCGGCGCAGTCGGGGAAGGCGTCCAGGACGGCGCGCGTTGTCGGCGTTCCCGGAAACAGCAGATCATGGGCCAGGGCATCGGCGCTGACCGTCGGTGCGCCCAGGTCGGCCAGCATCTGCGTCACCGTGCTTTTGCCCGTGGCGATACCGCCGGTGATGCCCAGAACGCGCATGTTCTTCCTAAACCGCCCGTCATGCAGCAAGAAAAAAGCCCCTGCGGGTGCAGGGGCTTCGTTTTGCGTCTACTCTTTGGCGTCCCCTTCGGCGGCTTCCGGCTCGGGCGCGTCCGTGCCCATGTCCTTGCCAAGCTGACCAAAGATGTCCGCCAAGCTAGTGCCGAACGTCTCTTCGCGCTGGTTGGCGCGGTAGTTCTTGAACTCTTTGTAATCGTCCTCGGTGTCTCCGCCGAAGCCCGTATCGCGGCCACGACCGCCTCCGCCGCCGGCCCGCTCGCGGCGAGGCCGCTCGCGCGGCGGTGCCGAGGCCGGGGCGACGATGCCGCCCTCGCGGTCCCGCCCGTCGCGGCCGACTGCCTCGCGCCCGCCCCGGTCGCGGCGTCCGCCGCCCAGGTCCGGCTCCGGCACATACGGCTGCGGCGCAGCGTTCTCGACCATCCGGCGGATGGACAGCGTCATTTTGCGCTCTTCAAGACGCATCTCGATGATGCGCGCCTCGACCTGATCGCCGGGGTTGACGGCATCCGAGGGCTTGGCGATGCGCCGTTCGGACAGCTCCGAGGTCGGGATGATCGCCTCGACGCCCTCTTCCAGCACCACAAAGGCACCGAAGGGGACCAGCCGCGAAATCTCGACCTTGACGACATCGCCGAGCTTGTACTTGTCGCCAAGTTCCGTCCAGGGGTCAGGCAAAATCTGCCGCAGGCCCAGGCTGATGCGCCCCTGATCCAGCCGGAGCTTGAGGATCATGACGTCAAGCTCTTGGCCGTTCCGCAGGACTTCGCTCGGGTGCTTGATCCGCGACCAGGACATCTCCGAGACGTGCAGCAAGCCGTCGATGCCGCCCAGGTCGATGAACGCGCCGTAATCGGTGACGCGGCGCACGATGCCCTTGCGGACCTCACCCTCTTTAAGCGAGCCTAATGTCTGGTCCTTGCGCTGCCGCCGCTCTTCTTCGGTTGCTTCGCGGTTGGACAGGACGACCTTGCGCCGGTCACGGTCCACCTCGATGACCTTCAGCGGGATGCTTTGGCCGACGTGCTTGTCCAGGTTCTGGTGCTTGAAGTCGCCCGAGCCGACGTGCGAGGCGGGGACGAAGCCGCGGATGCCGAGGTCCACGACCAGGCCGCCCTTGACACGCTCCGTCACCATCGCGTGCAGGATCGTCCCGGCGTTCATGGCCTCGATGACCTTGTCCCAGGCCTTCTCGAAGTCCGCGCGCTTCTTGGAAAGAAGCAGTTGGCCTTCGTCGGTGCGGCCGATGACGACGACCTTGACCGAGTCGTTGACCTTGACCACCTCGTCGACGCTGTCGAACGGCTCGCGCGAGAGTTCGTTGAAGCGAATGATGCCTTCGCTCTTACTGCCAACGTCCACCAAGACACCGTCTTTGTCGATGTGGACAACGGTGCCCACGACCACATCGCCCTCGCCCAATTCTTTGAACATGCTCTCAAAGTCGGATTGACTCATCTGCTTCTCGAACGTGCGGGGCGGGGAGGACGCGGCGACAGGGGGCGGCGCTGCGACGGGAGCAGACGCGGGGGCGGCTTCCCCCGTCCCGTTGGCCGGGGCGGCGGGGGCCGTCACCTCTGCCACGGCTGCGGGAGTGGCCTCCGTGTCCGCGGCGGCGTGCTCGCTCGTCACAACATCTTCAGATACCGACATAGTTTCGTAGTGCTCCTCAGCATAGGGACACGATTGCCCCAGAGTTTCCGTCCGTAAAACGTCCAACAATCCTTAGTGCTGGCAGGCGGCACAGTAGACCGTGCCGCGTCCCACAACACGAACGCGCGTCAGAGCCGCGCCGCACGAGACGCAGGGCTGACCACCCCGGTCATAGACGCGCGGCACGTACCGCCCGATCTGTCCCTCGGCGTCCACATAGTTGTCGCTCATCGTTCCGCCGCCCGCCGTCGCCTCGCCGAGCACCTGGCGGATCGCCCGGTGCAGCCGCCCGATCTCGGCTTCGCTCAGTGACCCGGCAGGACGCAGGGGCTGCACTCCGGCGCGGAACAAAGACTCGTCTGCATAAATGTTGCCAACCCCGGCGACCACGGCCTGATCCAGCAGAGCCGCCTTGATCGCCGTCTTGGGCCGCCGCACCAGGCCCGCCGAGAGCTGCGATGGCAGCCAAGCTTCTTCCAGCGGTTCCGGCCCCATGCCGATCAGCGCGGGATGGGCCGCCAGCTCTTGGGCCGTCACCAGCCGCATCTCGCCCCAGGTCCACAT
>JAABUQ010002936.1_pt1 | contig 32427 bp, 27 predicted proteins | sample 5560001 | NCBI WGS metagenome assembly JAABUQ01 (sample SAMN10711888, study PRJNA513371) | rock metagenome | isolation source: Antarctica rocks | place: Antarctica: Victoria Land, Finger Mt nord | collected 2015-12-18 | reverse complement strand
CAGGGAGTTCGCCAAACGCATCAACGCGGTCGGCTGCGACTATCTCGACGCGCCGGTCTCGGGCGGCCAGGTGGGCGCCACGCAAGCGAGCCTGACCATCATGGTCGGCGGCCCTGGTGCCGCCTTCGAGCGCTCCCGCCCGTTGTTCGAGGCGATGGGCAAGAGCATCACCCATGTCGGCGAGGCGAACGGCGACGGGCAAACCTGCAAGGTCGCCAACCAGATCATCGTGGCGCTGAACATCCAGGCGGTGTCCGAGGCTCTGGTGTTCGCCGCCCGCGCCGGCGCCGACCCCGCCAAGGTGCGCCAGGCGATCTCCGGCGGTTTCGCCGCCTCGCGGGTTCTCGAGCTGCACGCGGAGCGGATGCTGAAGCGCAACTTCGATCCGGGTTTCCGCATCCGGCTGCACCAGAAAGACTTGAACCTGGCGTTATCGTCGGCCCGCGATCTCGGAGTGGCGCTACCAAATACCGCGGTCGCCCAGCAGATGTTCGCCTCCGTGGCGGCGCATGGCGGAGCCGATCTCGACCACTCGGCCATGCTCACGGCGCTCGAGGGGCTTGCCGGTGCCGAGATACCGAAGTCCAAATAGGCGTCCTCGGCGGACAGGCCGTCGCACCCCGTGACCCCGGGTTTGCATAAAGCCGGCGTCCTGGCCATAAGGTCATCCCAGGATCGATTCTGAGACACGCGAGTCGCGGCCGTGCCTGCGCGGCTCGGTTGAAAGGCTGGTCGGCAATGATGCGGTTTACCGAGATCGGTCAGCAGTTGCGGGCCTACCGGCTTGAGTCAGGCTTGCGCGCCGAAGAGATCGCCGCCCGGCTCGGCGTCTCCCGGGCCGCACTCTACCGCTATGAAAAAGGCGAGGTTATCAAGCTCGACACGATCAAGCGGCTGGCCGAACTGCTAAAAATATCGCCGCTGTCGCTGCTCGGCATCGGCGTCGAATATTACAACCGCCCTGTCGGTTTCTTTGAACGTCTTCGGCAGGTCGAGGAGACGGCCGACCAGATCCTCCAGGTGTCGGGTCCGGTCTGCTATCTCACCACCTCCGATGCCTACGACGCGGCGCTGGCCGAGGCGTTCGACGAGGCGGCGGAGCAGGCCGGCACGGAGCGGACGGCGATGCGCGGCGCCGCCGAGCAGGTGATGGGTCTGCTGGCCGCGCGCAAGAAAGTGTATTCCATGCGGCGGCCGAGCATCATCGCCATCATCTCGGTGAACGCGGTGGAGCGCTTCCTGGCCACCGGGGTCAGCGGCTCCGTCCATGTCGCGGACCGGGTGCGCCGCATCTGCCGCCAGGTGGCCAAGACCGAGGTGGAGAACATCGCCGCGCTGATGGAAGCCGAGCCGATGGGGCTGCAGTTCGGCCTGCTGACCGGGGCCGAGCCGAGCTCCGCCTTCCAGATCCTGCGTGCCCGCGACCGGGCGAGCCTCGCGATCAACCCGTTCCGCACCGACACGCATCCGAGCGGGCAGACCGGCGTCGCCATGATCACCGGCGCCGACGAAGCCATCGCCGCGCACCAGCGGGTCGCCGAGACGAGCTGGCGCGAGGCGATGAAAGGCCCGGCAGGGGCCGCGCACCTGCGCGAGCTGCTCGCCCTCGCCCCCAACTGACCTTCCGGGCCGTCCTTGCCCGCCTGCCTATTGTGGCGATATGAACCGGATCGTCAGGCCCCTGCCCGCCCATCCCGACGTCACCATCGAAGCCGAGCGGCGGGTGTGGGACGGCCGTTTTCCGCTCGATGAGGTGCGTTTTCGCCATCGTCGGTTCGACGGCGCCCTGTCGGGGGCCCGCAGCTGGGAGCTTTGGCGGCGCGGGCCGGCGGCGGCGCTGCTGCCCTACGATCCGGACCAGGATGCGCTCGTCCTGATCGAGCAGTTCCGGCTGCCGGCCCTGGCGGCGGGGTTTGACCCGGTGCTCGTCGAGCTGCCCGCCGGGCTTTGCGACGCGGACGAGCCGCCGAATGCGACCGCCGTTCGTGAGACACGCGAGGAAGTCGGGCTGGAAGCGGACCAGCTCGAACCGATCAGTAGCTTCCTACTCACGCCGGGCGGATCGGACGAGTTCGCCACCTTGTTCGCAGGCCGGGTGCGCGCGCCCGAGGCCGACGCCTCGGGCCTGTGCGGCACCGGCGGGTTGGCGGCCGAGAGCGAGGACATCCGCGCGCGGGTCTGGCCCGCCGCGCGGGCGATCGAAGCCGTGTTCGACAATGCGTTCCCCAACTCCGTGACCGTGATCGCGCTCCTGTGGTTCGCCTCGCGCCACGACTGGCTGCGCGCGCGCTGGAGGCGGGCATGACCGAGCGGCTGTTCCTCGACGACCCGAGTCGCGCTGCCGTCAGCGCCACTGTGGTCGCCAGCGGACCCATAGGCGTGGAGCTCGATCGAACGGTGTTCTACGCGCGCTCCGGCGGTCAGCCGGGCGACACCGGCGTGCTGCGCTGGGACGGCGGGTCGGTGCCGGTGACCGACACGATCAAGGGCGACGGCGAGACGATCCTGCACCTGCCCGCCGAAGGCCATGCGATGCCGCCGCCCGGCACGACGGTGGAGGCTGCGGTCGATTGGGAGCGGCGGCAGCGGCTGATGCGGATGCACACCAGCCTGCACCTGCTCTGCGCCGTGCTGCCGGGTGCCGGGGTGACCGGGGGCCAGATCGGGCTCGAACGGTCGCGGCTGGATTTCGACCTGCCCGCGCCGCCCGGCAAGGAGGAGATCGAGGCCGCGCTCAACGCCCTGATCGCCGCGGACCATCCGGTGAGCGCCGAGTGGGTGGACGAGGCGGTGCTGGACCGAGACCCCGGCCTGGTGCGCACCCTCTCGGTCAAGCCGCCGCGCGGCACCGGCCGGCTCCGGTTGGTGCGCATCGGCGAGGTGGATGCGCCGGTGGACCTGCAGCCCTGCGGCGGCACCCATGTCGCGCGCACCGCCGAGATCGGCCCCATGCAGGTGGTGAAGATCGAGAACAAGGGCCGGCAGAACCGGCGCGTGGTCATCGCACCCCGCGCCGAGGAGGATTGATGGCACCGCTGGTGAGCACCGAATGGCTGGCCGCCGAACTGGGCCGGCCGGATCTCGTCGTGTTCGACGCGACGAAATACCTGCCTAACGAGAACCGCGACGGTCGCGCGGAGTACCGGGGCGCGCACGTCCCGGGCGCGCGCTACTTCGACATCGACGAGATCGCCGACCCGGATACCGACCTGCCGCACATGGTCCCCTCCCCGTCCCGCTTCGCCCGGCTGCTCGGCGCGATGGGCGTGTCGAACGCGAGCCGCGTGGTGTTCTACGACCAGAAGGGCCTCGCCTCGGCCGCGCGCGGGTGGTGGCTGATGGGATTGTTCGGGCATGACGCGGCGGCGGTGCTGGATGGCGGGCTGCCGAAATGGGTCCGCGAAGGGCGGCCGACGGAGGCCGGTGAGCCCGCCCCCGCCGCGCCGGCGTCGTTCCGGCCCGACTTCCGCGCCACCCGCCTTCGCGGGATCGGCGACATAATGCATAACGTCGACAGTGGCGGCGAACTGGTGCTTGACGCGCGGGCGGCGGGGCGCTTCGCCGGCACCACGCCCGAGCCCCGGCCCGGCATGCGCGCTGGCCACATCCCCGGCTCGCGCAACCTGCCGTACACGGACCTGCTCGGCGCCGACCAGACGCTGCTGCCGCCCGCCGCATTGCGCGACCGGCTGGCGCGGGCGGGCGCGGACGGCAGCAAGCCCGTGGTGACGAGCTGCGGCACCGGCGTCACCGCCGGCATCCTCACGCTCGGCCTGGCGGTCGCCGGCCTGCCGCCCGGCGCCCTCTACGACGGCTCCTGGACAGAATGGGGCGGCCGCCCCGACACGCCGATCGAAAGCGCGGGTGCATGACCAAGAACGCCGGCCACGGATTCCGCACCCGGCTTTCGCATGGCGGGCGCGCGGGCACCCGCGTGCACGGCTTCGTCAACCCACCGCTGCAGCGCGGCTCGACCGTGCTCTACGGCTCGATCGCGGAACGGAGGGCGGCGGCCACCAAGCGGCTCGATCAGGCGCTGGTCTACGGCATCATGGGCTCCGAGACGCACTTCATGCTGGAGGACATGATCGCCGAGATCGAGGGCGGCACGCGTTGCCAGATCGTCAGCTCGGGCCTCGCGGCGGTGACGACCCCGCTGCTGGTCTACCTCAAGGCGGGCGACCACTGCCTGATGACCGACGGCGTGTACGGCCCGGCGCGCAATTTCTGCGACAAGTTCCTGCGCGATTATGGCGTGGAAACAACCTACTATCACCCGGAGCTCGACGAGCAGGGCATCGCAGAGCTGATGCGCCCGAATACCCGCGTGGTGTACGTGGAGAGTCCGGGCAGCCACACCTTCGAGGTGCAGGACGTTCCCGCCATCGCCCGCGCCGCCCATGCGCGCGACGCCAAGGTGCTGATGGACAACACCTGGGGGTTCCACTCCTTCCAGCCGTTCCGCCACGGCGTCGACGTGTCGATCCAGGCGCTGACCAAGTACGCCGGCGGCCATTCCGACATGATGCTCGGCAGCGTCACGGTGAACAGCGACGCGGAGTGGGAGCGGGTGCGGGGCACGGCCCTCCTGCTCGGCCAGTACGCCAGCCCGGACGATTGCTGGCTCGCGCTGCGCGGCCTGCGCACCTTGGACGTACGCCTACAGGCGCAGATGCGGAGCGGCTTGGAAGTCGCCACCTGGCTCGCTGCCCGGCCGGAGGTGGCGCAGGTGCTGCACCCCGCCCTCCCCGGCGCGCCGGGGCACGCGCTGTGGAAGCGCGACTTCTCCGGCGCGTGCAGCCTGTTCGGCGTCGTGTTCCGATCCGAATACACCGCGCTCGGCCTGGAGGCGATGGTGGACGCGTTGACCCTGTTCGGCATCGGCGCCTCGTGGGGCGGCTACGAGAGCCTGGTGCTGCCGACCACAGGCTACGTGACCCGCACCGCGGACTCGGGCCGCTTCGAGGGGCCGACGATGCGCATCCACATCGGGCTGGAAGACCCGGCGGACCTGATCGCCGACCTCGAGCAGGGCATGGCGGTGTTGCGCGACCATCGACGCTGAGTCGGACGATGTTCGCTTGCTATTGGACGCGACGCGGCCGATATAGCCGTCCGAGACTTCCGTGATCGCGTAACTGGCGGTCGGCCTTCCGGCTGATCGCCCTCCCGGGACATCTTCTCCGCAGAAAGTCCGCCGCCGTCGTTACGTGGGGCAGGTGGGCAACAAGGCGCATGGCACAGCCACCGCGCCGAGGACCTTTTCAATTTTGTCGAACCCTACCTTCGCCTCCCTCGGCCTCGCCGAGCCCATTCTGCGCGCGCTCGCGGCGCAGAACTTCCATACTCCCACACCGATCCAAGCCGGCGCCATCCCGCCGCTGCTTGAGGGTCGCGACCTGCTCGGCATTGCGCAGACCGGCAGCGGCAAGACCGCGGCCTTCGCACTGCCGATCCTGCAGCATCTCGCCACCAAGCCGCATCGCGCCCGGCCGTTCGCCACCCGCGCGCTGATCCTGGCGCCGACGCGTGAGCTCGCCTTGCAGATCGAGGCCGCGGTCCGCGCCTACGGTGCCGGGCAGCGCCTCACCACCTGCGTCATCTTGGGCGGCGTCGGACGCCGGCCGCAGGAGGAGCGCATGAAGCGCGGCCCCGACATCGTGGTCGGCACGCCGGGCCGCATCCGCGACCTGATGAACACCCAGCATCTCAAGCTCGACGAGGTGACGCACTTCGTCCTCGACGAGGCCGACCGGATGCTCGATCTCGGCTTCATCCGCGACATCCGCCGCATCGTCGCCGCGTTGCCGCCCTCGCGTCAGTCGCTGCTGTTCTCGGCCACCATGCCCGCCGCCGTCGATCAGCTGGCGCAAAGCTTCCTGCGCGACCCGCGCCGGGTCGAGGTGACGCCGGCGGTGGAAACGCCGCTGAAGATCGAGCAGCAGGTGCATTTCGTCGACACGGCCGGCAAGCGCGCGCTGCTGACCCGGCTGCTGGAGAACCCGGCCCTCGACCGGGTGATCGTGTTCACGCGCACCAAGCACGGCGCCAACCGCGTCGCCGAGCATCTCGAAGCGGCCCGGATTCGCACCGAGGCGCTGCACGGCAATAAGAGCCAGTCGGCGCGCGAGCGCTCGCTCGACATGTTCCGCTCCGGCCGGGCACGGGTGCTGGTGGCGACCGACATCGCCTCGCGCGGCATCGACGTGCAGGGCATCTCGCACGTCATCAACTTCGACCTGCCGGTGGAGCCGGAAAGCTACACCCACCGCATCGGCCGTACCGCGCGCGCCGGCGCCGAGGGAATCGCCATCTCGTTCTGCGACGGCTCGGAACGCGCCGCATTGCGGGCGATCGAGCGATTGACCGGGATGAAGATCCCGACCGTCGGCGAGGCGCCCGTCGAGGTGCATCAGTCGCGGCAGCCGCCGCAGCAGCGGCGTGGCGGGCGTGGACGTCCGGGCGGCGGGAATGGCCGGATGCGCTACGCGGCCTGACCCCTCCCCCAACCCCCTCCCACAAGGGGAGGGGGCTCTTCTCCCTCTCCCCTTGTGGGAGAGGGCCGGGGTGAGGAGTTACCCGCTCCGGCACCCCGCGCAAATCCCCTCCGCCTCGATCGTCGCGCGTCCCACGCTGAACCCGGCGCGGGCTGCCGCGTCGGCCAAGGCGTGCGCGACGTTGTGGTCGTCGATCTCGATGACGCGGCTGCACGTCCGGCAAATCAGGAACTGCGCCGCGTGCTCGTCGTGCTCGTCCGCGACGCAGCCGACGAACGCGGACAGCCGCTCGACGCGATGGATCAGGCCGTGCTCCAGCAGAAAATCGAGCGCGCGATACACCGTCGGGGGCGCCGCACCCCGGCGCGTCGCCTTGAGCCGGTCCAGGAGGTCATAGGCGCCCGCCGGCGCCTCGGTATCCAGGATCAGCCCCAACACCTCGCGCCGCAGGTCGGTCATCCGCGCGCCCCGCGCCTCGCAGAGACGCCCGGCGCGGTCCAATAATGCCTCGGTCTCGGCCGAGAACCGGCCCGCTTCCATCACAACGCCTTTCCGACTGCTCGCATCCGCATCAAGATAGGCGGAATGAGCGAGCATACCACGAGCACGGCGACGGCCGACGTCATCGCCGCCATCGCCTTCGACGCGAACGGCCTGGTGCCGGCCATCGCGCAGCAGCACGACACCGGCGAGGTGCTGATGATGGCCTGGATGAGCCCCGAGTCGGTGAAGGAAACACTGTCGACCGGACGCGTCTGCTACTTCAGCCGCAGTCGCGGAGCACTCTGGCGCAAGGGCGAGACATCGGGCCAGGCGCAGCTTCTGGTCGATCTGCGCATCGATTGCGACGGCGACACGCTGATGCTGCTGGTCGAGCAGACGGGGGTCGCGTGCCACACCGGCCGGCGCACCTGCTTCTTTCGCGCTGCGCGCGACGGCGGGTTACGGGAGATCCTCGCCCCCGCCATCGCCCCCGAGACCCTATACGGTACGCCCTGAGCGGCGCGTGCCCCTGATCTACGTCGTCGCCGGGGAGAGCAGCGGCGACGCGCTCGGCGGCCGATTGATGGCCGCGCTCGCGGCGGCCCGGCCCGACCTCGGCTTCGCCGGGATCGGCGGCCCGGAGATGGCGCGGCACGGCTTGGCCAGCCTGTTCCCGATGCGGGACCTCGCGCTGATGGGGGTGCTGGAAGTCGTGCCCCGGCTGCGTCAATTGCAGCGCCGGCTGCGCGAGACCGAGGCCGACATCGCCCGCCTGCGCCCGGATGCGGTGGTGACGATCGACATCCCGGGTTTCGCCCTGCGCCTGTTGCGCGCGATCGGCCCGCTCGGCATTCCGCGCGCGCACTACGTCGCACCGCAGGTGTGGGCCTGGCGGGAAAAACGAGTCAGGCATTTTCCAGGGCTGTGGGAAAGCCTGCTCTGCCTGCTGCCCTTCGAGCCCGCCTTCTTCGCTTGCCACGGGCTCCCGGCCACCTTCGTCGGCCACCCGGTGCTGGAAAGCGGCGCCGAACACGGCGACGCCGGACGGTTTCGCGCGCTTCACGGAATAACCGCCGGTGCGACCGTCCTGACGGTCATGCCCGGCAGCCGCCACTCCGAAGTCGGCCGCCTGTTGCCGGTGTTCGGCGGCGCCGTCACCCGTCTCGCCACCCGCATCGCCGACCTTCGCCCGGTGGTCCCGGTGGCCGGCCCCGTGGCGGCGGCGGTGACGGCCGGAACGCGGCAATGGGCGGTCCCGCCCATCGTGGTGAGCGATACGTCCGACAAGCTGGACGCCTTCGCGGCGAGCGCCGCCGCCTTGACCAAGTCGGGGACGTCCACGCTCGAACTGGCCTTGGCGCGGGTGCCAATGGTGGTCGCCTACCGCGCCAACCCGATGACCGCCGCCATCGTCCGCCGGGTCATCAAGGTGCGCTATGCCTCGCTGCTCAACCTGTTGCCGGGCGAGGAGGTGGTGCCCGAGTTGCTGCAGCAAGACTGCACGCCGCAACGATTGGCTGGCGTGCTGCAGGATCTGCTCACCGAGGCCGGTATCGCCGACGCGCAACGCGCGCGCTTCGGACCCGTGCTCGACACGCTGAGGCCGCCCACGGGAACGCCGTCAGAGGCCGCCGCCGCCGCCGTGCTGCGCTTGCTCGATCATGCCTGAGGCATCAAGCCTGAAGCGACCGCGCGCGCGCGGCTGTGCGCCATCGAGTCCATCACCGTGAGCGCCGCGGCAAGCGCGCGTCGTCCGGCGGCGGCGTCCACCACCACCGGCGCGCCATCCAGCACGGAGGCGACGAACGCCTCGTGTTCCGCGGCCAGCGCGTCGCGGTCTTCCCACGACACCTCCTCGGAGCCGAAATCGCCGATCCCCGGAAGCGGCTTGCCCCGGCCGCGGCCGATCAGCGTCAGCCGCCGGGCGGCGAAATCCACCGCCGTATAGCCCTCGGCCGAGAAGATGCGCATGCGCCGCTCGGTGCGGAACGAGATCCGGCTGGCGGTGATCGTGGCGACGCAGCCGTTGACGAAGCGGACCCGGGCGTTGGCGATATCCTCATGCGCGCTCGCCACCGCCGCCCCGACCGCGTCGGCGTTCTCGATCGGACTGTTCACCAGCGACAAGATCAGGTCGAGATCGTGGATCATCAGGTCGAGGATGACGGAAACGTCGGTGCCGCGCTGCTTGAACGGTGCGATCCGGGTCGCCTCGATGTAGAGCGGCCGGCCCATCCGGTTCTCGACCATGCCGTGCGCCGCCGAGAACCGCTCGAGATGGCCGACCTGCAGGACGCACTTGCGCTCGGCGGCCAGCGAGGCGAGTTCGTCGGCTTGCGCGAGGCTGGCCGCGATCGGCTTCTCCATCAGCACGTGCTTGCCGGCGCGCAGTGCCGCCACCCCGAGTGAATGGTGCGCCTCGGCGGGAGCGGCCACGATCACCGCGTCGCTCGCGTCCAGTAGCGCCCGTAGGCCGAGTGCCGGCACGCCCGTCTCCCAGCCCACGGCTTTGGCGCGTTCCTCGTCGGGATCGTGAACCCCGGCCAGCACGGCCCGCGCCGCCGTCGCGACCTTGAGCGCGTGATAACGCCCGAAATGCCCAGCCCCGACGACCCCGATGCGCAACCGCCCATTCGGCATTGTACAACACTCCTTTCGGCTCGGGATGTAGGGCGGCGGCCTGGATTCGGCCACGAGCCGGTCGGGGTCTACTACAAACCCAGGTAGAATTGCCGGATCAGCTCGTTGTTGTTGAGCTCGTCGGCCGAGTTGCCCTCGAACTCGATCTGGCCGTGCACGATGACGTAGCCGCGGTCGGCGATGCGGATCGCCTGGGTGAAGTTCTGCTCGGCCATCAGCACGGTCAGCTGGAAGCCCTGCTTCAGCTCGGCGATCTTGTCGATCGTGCGGCGCACGAGCAGCGGCGCGAGGCCGACCGAGGGCTCGTCGATAAGCAGGATGCGCGGCGCCGTCATCAAGGCGCGGGCGAGAGCGAGCATCTGCTGCTCGCCCCCGCTCATGCTGCCCGCGAGCTGGCGTCGGCGCTCCTTCAACCGAGGGAACGTCTCGAAGCAGAAATCGAGGTTGCGCGCGATCGCGTCGCGCGCGGAACGACGATAGGCGCCGAGCAGCAGGTTCTCGGTGACCGACAATCGCGGGAACAGCCGGCGTCCCTCGGGGACGAACGCGATGCCCAGATCCACGATGTCCTCGGTCGCGCGGCCGACGAGTTCGTGGCGCTCGCCGTCGAGCTCCGCCGTGATGCTGCCGGCGCTGGGGCGGACGATGCCCATCACGCATTTCATCAGCGTGCTCTTGCCGTTGCCGTTGGTGCCGAGCAGCGCCACCGTCTCGCCCGGGGCGACCGAGAGCGACACGCCGTGCAGCACGCGGACGGAACCGTAGCCGGCCTCGACGCCGGCGACGCGCAGGCTACTCGCCAAGATAGGCGCGCTCCACTTCGGGGTTACGCACCACCTCGGCGGGCGGGCCGTCGGCGATCTTGCGGCCGGCGACGAGCACGACCAGGCGCTGCGAGAACTGCATCACCGCGCGCATGATGTGCTCGATCAGGATCACCGTGACCCCCTGCCCGTTGAGCTGCAGCAGAAGTGCCAGGATCTCGTCGACCTCGCCGTGCGAGAGCCCCGCCATCGGCTCGTCGGCGATCAGCAGCTTGGGTTCCGCGGCGACGGCGCGGGCGAGCTCCAGCTTGCGCATCTCGATTTGGGTGAGGTCGGCCGGTCGTTGATCGGCCTTCGCCTCCAGCCCGACCAGCCGCAGCACGGCGCGGCACCGCTCCGGGATGCTCGCCGCGTCGGGCCGCAGGCCGCGCGCGTGAACCGTGTACTCGAGCGGGATGCGGAGATTGTCGGCGACCGTCAGGCTGGCGAAGGGCCGAGGCAACTGGAAGCTGCGCGCGAGACCGAGTCTCGTGCGTTGATGCGCCAGCTTCCCATCCAGCGTCTCGCCGGCGAAGCGCATGCTGCCGCGATCGTTGCGCAGGGTGCCGCTGATGCAATTGACCAGCGTACTCTTGCCCGACCCGTTCGGCCCGATCAGCCCGACCCGCTCGCCCGCCGCCACGTCGAGTTGCACGTCGCTGAGCGCCACGAAGCCGCCGAACCGTTTGCCGAGCCCGGCGATCTCGAGCAACCCGGCACTCATGGCGCCGGACGCCGCCGCGCGCGCACCAGGCCGATCAGCCCGTTCGGCGCCAGGGTGACGAAGCCGATCAGCACGAGCCCGACGATCAGCAGGTTGCCGGCCGACGAGATCGTGACGGTTGCAACCTGCTGCAGGCTGCCGAGCAGCACCGCGCCGATCACCGGCCCGAGCCAGCTCGCGGTGCCGCCGATCAGCGGCATGGCGATGCTGTTCACCGCGTAGGTGAGGCTGAAGGCGGACGCCGGGTCGAGATAGGTGACGTAGTACGGCAGCGGTGCGCCGGCCATGCCCATGAACGCGCCCGACAGCGCGGTCGCCAGCAGCTTGAGGCGTAGCGTGGGCACGCCCGACGCTTCGGCGGCGAGCTCGTCGTCGCGGATCGCCGCGAAGCCGTAGCCCAGGCGCGAGCGCTCGATCCCGCGCGCGGCCAGCAACGTGACCACCACGAGGCACAGCATCATCAGGAAAAGGTATTCGATGTACGGGATGCCCAGGACGGGTGCGAGGCGCGGGCGCACGACGTAGGCGCCGCGCGAACCGCCGACGAAATCCCAATTCACGACGAGCGTCTGCGCGACGACGGCGAGCGCGAGGGTGGCGATGGAGAAGAACACGCCGCGCAGCCGCAAGGTCAGATAGCCCATGCCGAGCCCGACCAGGCCGGACAGCGCGCCGCCGACCAGCATCAGCAACGGGATCGGCAAGGGATAGAGCTTGTGCATCGCGACCGTCGCATAGGCGCCGAGCGCGAAGAACGCGGCGGTGCCGAAGTTCACGTAACCGGTGTAGCCGCCCAGGATGTTCCACGCCGTGCCCAACACGATGTACTGCAACACCACGTATCCGGCGAAGTAGACGTAGGCGTTGCCGACCCAGCGCGCCACGCCGAACACCGCGGCGGCGGCAACCACGAGCAGCAGGAGGAACGGCAGGCCGCGCACGCCCTAGCGCCCGAACAGGCCGGCGGGCCGCACGGCGAGTGTGGCCAGCAGCAGGCCGAACGCAACGGCGGGCGACCACGACGGGCCGTAGAACGTGGATGTCAGGCTCTCGGCGACGCCGAGGATCATCGCCGCGACCAGGGTGCCGGGAAAGCTCCCCAGGCCGCCCAGCACGCAGATGGCGAACACGCGGCCGATATAGTCGCGGCTGATCGACGGCTCGACCGGCTGGATCACGATGAGGATCGCGCCGGCGACGGACGCGGTCGCGAACGACAGGCCGAAGGCGATGCGCTTGATGCGGCGCGGGTCGGCCGCCATCAGCCGGAGCGCCAACTGGTCCTGCGCCACGGCGAGGATGGCCCGCCCGGTGAACGTGCGCGACAGGAACAGCTGCAAGCCGCCCATCATCGCCATGGAAACCAGGAACGGCACCAGCAGGCGCAGCGGCAGGTCGATGGCGCCGAGGTGCAGGCTCGGGCCGATATACGGCGCCTCGACCAGGCGGTAGTCGACGCCGAAGATCAGCACCAGCGCCACTTCGGTCACGAACAGCAGGCCGAAGAAGAACGCGAGGCCCTGCAGCGACTGGTCGCCGCGCCGCTCGAACGCCACGTCGTAGATCGCGTAGACCGCCACGCCCAGCAGGTAGAACGCCGGTGCGGCGACGACGCTGGCGAGGATCGGATCGACGCCCCATTGCGCGTTGGCGACGTAGGCGATGTAGGAGCCGAGGATGATGAACGCCGGGTGCGCGATGTTGACGATGTCGAGCATCCCGAACGAGATCGACACTCCCACCGTCACGGCCGCGTAGAAGCCGCCGAGCAGCAGGCCCGAGACGATGGCGTTGCCGAGGAAGGCGACGTCCATGTCAGGCGGGCACGCGGTTGCAGCTTGGCATCGTTTCGTTCCTCCCCTGCCCTCACCCAACCCTCTCCCGGAGGGAGAGGGCTTTCTTTCTTCTCCCTCTCCCATCGGGAGAGGGCCGGGGTGAGGGACGACTTTGGCTAAGCCGGCGTCGCTTGACCAGCGCGCGCCTTGTACAGGTCCTTCAGCTCGCGTCGGAGCAGCTTGCCGGCCTCCGTGCGCGGCAGGCGGTCGACGATATCGACGGCGCGCGGGCACTTCAGGCGGCCGAGATGCGACAGGCAGAAAGCCGCCAGCTCGGCCGGGTCTGCCGTCGCGCCGTCGCGCAACTGCACCACGCCCTGCGCGACCTCGCCGAGGTCGACGTCCGGAACGCCGACCACCGCCGCATCGGCGACGGCCGGGTGACGCAGCAGCACGCTCTCGATCTCCGCCGGATAGATGTTGACGCCGCCGGACAGGATCAGGTCGGTGCGGCGATCGCTGAGGTAGAGGTAGCCGTCCGCATCCACATGACCGAGGTCGCCGTACGTCGCCCAGCCGCGCTCGTCGTAGGCGCGCGCGGTCTTGTCGGGCGCGTTATGATAGGCGAACGGCGCCGGGAAGCCGGAAAACCAGATGCCGCCGACCTCGCCCGGCGGCAGCTCCGCCCCGTCCGGGCCGACGATATGGACCCGCGCCCCGCCCTGCGGTCGCCCCACGGACCCCTTGTGCGCGAGCCATTCGTCGCAGTCGAGGAAGGTCAGGCCGACGTTCTCGGAGCCGCCGTAATACTCCACGACGATCTTGCCCCACCAATCGATCATCCGCTCCTTGACGTGCACCGGGCAAGGCGCGGCGGCGTGGATCGCGCGACGGTGCGAGGACAGGTCGTAGCGTGCCTTGGCTTCCTCGGGCAGCGCCAGCAGCCGGACAAACATCGTCGGCACCCACTGGCTGTGGGTCACGCGGTAGCGTTCGATGGCGGCGAGCGCACGCTCGGGGTCGAAGCGGCGCAGCATCACCACCGTCATGCCGCCTCCGAGCGCGGTCATCGAGAAGCCGTGCGGCGCGGCGTGGTAGAACGGCGCGGGCGACAGATACGTCCCGGTCTCGTCGCCGGCGAGGATCGTGTCGCGGAGTTCGCGCCCGGGTGCCGGCTTGCCGCGCTCGCTCGCGGGTTGCAGCGGGCGCATGATCCCCTTCGGATAGCCCGACGTGCCGGACGAGTACATGAACTCGCGCCCGACCGGGCGCTCCGGCAGCGGGGCGGGCTCCGGCGGCAGCGCCGCGACATAGTCGATGCAGCCAGGCATCGCCCCGTCGACCGTCGCGATGGCGACCTCGGCACGGACCTCGGCCGGCACGATCTCGGCCAGCGCCCGGCTGGTCAGCACCAGCTTGGCTCCACAGTCGCGCAGCACGTAGGCGAGCTCGTGCGGTTTCAGGTGCGTGTTCGGCAGCACGTAGTAGAGCCCGGCGCGACGTCCGGCCCAGCAGAGCTCGATCGCCTCGGGCCGATTCTCCAGCAGCAGCGCGATGCGATCGTTCGCTTGCAGCCCGCGGCCGATCAGCCACTGCGCGGCGCGGTTCGCGCGGCTGTCGAGCTCGGCGAAGGATAATGTTTCGCCGCTGTCGGGAAAGATGCAGGCCGGCCGCTCCGGTTGCCGCCCCGCCCACTGCGCAAGCTCGTCCATCCCATCCCCCGTTCTTGGCGCGCGATCTTAGGGTGCTACCCTATCCGCGTCGCAAGAAGCAGGGGGAACGATGACGGAGAACAGCAAAGCGGCCGAGCAGGTCCGCTACGAAAGCCCGGCGCCGCATGTGGCGCGCATCGTGATGGCCCGGCCCGAGGCGCACAACGCGCAAGGCTTGCAGATGACTTACGAGCTGAACGCGGCGTTCGACCGCGCGGCGACGGACCCGGAAATCAAGGTCATCATCCTGGCCGGCGACGGCAAGAACTTCTCGGCCGGGCACGACCTCTCGGGCGACGGCGGCAAGAGCTGGCGCGATTTCCCGGTGATGGGCACGTGGGCCGACTTCGACGCCGGCGGCGCGGAAGGACGCTACGGGCGCGAGATGGAGATCTATCTCGACATGTGCGAGCGCTGGCGCAACCTGCCGAAACCGACGATCGCTGCCGTACAGGGCAAGTGCATCGCCGGCGGGCTGATGCTTGCCTGGGTGTGCGACCTCATCATGGCAAGCGAGGACGCGACGTTCCGCGACCCGGTGATCGATTTCGGCATGCCGGGGGTCGAGTTCTTCATGCACCCTTGGGAGCTCGGCATCCGCCGCGGCAAGGAGTTCCTGTTCACCGCCGACGAGCTTTCGGCGGTGGAGGCGAAAGCGTGCGGCATGGTCAACCACGTGGTGCCGCGCGAGAGGCTGCAGGCCGAGACGCTGGCGCTGGCCGAGAAGATCGCCAAGAAGCCGCTGATGGCTCTGAAGACGACGAAGGCCGCAGTCAACCACGTGCAAGACGTACAGGGGCGGCGGAACGCGCAGATGCACGTGTTCAGCCTGCACCAGATGATGCATGCGCATAACCAGCTGCTGTTCGGAATCCCGATGGACCCGAACGGGTTGCCGGAGACGGTGCGGGAGAAAGTGCTCGCACGGGCGAAGGCAGCCAAGTAGCCCCTCCCCCAACCCCTTCCCGCAAGGGGAGGGGGCTTTCTCCTCCTCCCCTTGCGGGAGGAGGCCGGGAGGAGGGGTTACGCCGCCGCTCGCCCAAGCGTGTCCAGCACCCGGATGCCGTAGCGCTCCAGCTTGGAGGCGCCGACGCCCTTGATCTGGCCGAGCTCCGAGAGGCTCGCCGGTCGCACGGCGGCGATCTCGCGCAGCACGCTGTCGTGGAAGATGACGTAGGGCGGCACCGATTGCGTCTTCGCCTCGGCGGCCCGCCAGGCGCGCAGCGTGTCGAACAGATCCTGCGGCGCGTCCGGCAGCGGCGTCGCCGGCGCGCGCTCGGCACGCCGGCGCGGCGGCGGGGCCGCCACGTCCTCGCGCAGCTGCACCCGTTCCTCGCCGCGCAGCACCGGGCGCGCGCGGTCGGGCACCAGGGCGAGGCTGGCGAACTCGCCGCTCTCGGTGTGCAGCAACCCGGCCGCGATGAGCTGGCGGATCACCGAGCGCCAGAACTCGCGCGGGCGGTCGGCGCCGATGCCGAAGGTGGGCAGCGCCTGATGCCGATGGCGCAGCACCATCTCGGTCTCCTGGCCGCGCAGCACCGCGATGACGTGCTGCGCGCCGAAGATCTGGCCGGTGCGATAGACGGCCGAGAGCACCTTCTGCGCCTCGACGGTGCCGTCGAACAGGCTGACCGGGTGCCGGCAGGTGTCGCAATGCCCGCACGGGTCCGCAAGCGCCTCGCCGAAGCAGGCGAGCAGGCTGCGGGTGCGGCAGGCGGTCGTCTCGGTCAGCTGGATCATCGCCTCCAGCCGGCCGCGCATGACCCGCTTCTGCGCCTCGGGGGCCGCGGACTGCGCCAGCCAGTGACGAGCGCGCGCGATGTCCTCGCCGCCGTAGAGCAGCAGGGTGTGCGAGGCATCGCCGTCCCGGCCGGCGCGGCCGATCTGCTGGTAATAGGCTTCCGGACTGTCGGGCATGTCGAGATGCACGACGAAGCGGACATCGGGGCGGTCGATCCCCATGCCGAAGGCGATCGTCGCCACGATGACGACCGGCTCGCCGGAGCGGAACCGGCTCAGCGCCGCGCGCTTGGCCGACGGCTCGAGGCCGGCGTGGAAGGCGATCGCCGGCAGTCCGTCCTGGCACAGCCGCGCGGCGATGCGCTCGGTCTTGGCGCGGCTGCCGCAATAGACGATGCCGCACGCGCCCTTCTGGCCGGCCAGCAGCGCGAGGAGCTGTGCGGTCTCGCCGATTTTCGGCTCGGCGGCGATGTGCAGGTTCGGCCGATGGAAGCTCGCCGCGAACACCGCGGCGTCGGCCATGCCGAGGGCGGCGAGGATGTCGGCGCGGGTGCGCGGGTCGGCGGTCGCGGTCAGCGCGAGGCGGGGCACGCCGGGGAAACGCTCCGGCAGGCAGGCGAGCGCGCGGTATTCCGGTCGGAACTCGTGGCCCCATTGCGAGACGCAGTGCGCCTCGTCGATCGCGATCAGCGCCAGCGGCAGGCGTTGCAGCCGCTCCAGGGTGCCGTTGCCGAGCAGCCGTTCCGGCGAGACATAGAGCAGGTCGAGCTTGCCCTCGATCAGGCTGCGCGCGGTGTCGCGCGCCTCGTCCGGCGCAAGTTCGGAGTGCAGCGCGCCGGCGGAGACGCCGACCTGGCGGAGGGCGGCGACCTGGTCGTCCATCAGCGCGATCAGCGGCGAGACCACGACCGCGGTGCCCGAGCGGCAGAGCGCCGGCACTTGATAACAAATGCTCTTGCCGCCGCCGGTCGGCATCAGCACCAGCGCGTCGCCGCCGTCGAGGACGTGGCGGACGGCTTCACCCTGCAAACCGCGAAAATCCGGGAAACCGAACACCCGGCGCAGCACCGCAACCGGGTCGGCGTCAGCCGTCATGCCGAGAGGGCCGGCTAGGGTCCGGCGACGGCGATCTCGACGCGGCGGCTTTCCGTCGCGGCAAGGGTGAAATCGGTCGGACCCTTCGCGGTCAGGCGGATGCGACTGTTGGCGACGCCGTCCCTCTGCAGCTGATCCGTAACGACCTGCGCGCGGGTGCGCGAAAGCGCGACGTTGGCCTGCTGGCTGCCGTCGGGTGCGGCAAAGCCGGTCACCGTCACGACCTGGGCAGGGTGCTGCCCCGCCCATCCAGCCGCCGCGCTGATCGCGCCTTGCGCGTTGTCGTCGAGGCCGGCCGACCATTCCTGGAAGAACACGACGAATTTCTGCGACGCGGGCCGCTCGGCGACCGAGCAGGCGCCCAGGCTGAACAGCAGCAGGATGGACAGCAGCAACAAGCCGGCGGCAAGGCGACGCATGAGCGAATCCTTACGGGCAAATGTTTGATGCTTTCCTAACTGACCGGGCGGCCGGCACCCGTCAACCGTGTGGGCGGTCAGCCGGCCGCGGCCACGGCATGACCGCCCGAGATGCGCCAGATCCGATCGAGCCGTTCGACGCCGGTGAGGCGGTGCATGATGAGGATGACGGTCCGGCCCTCGGCGACCTCGTTCAACGTGCGCAGGAAGGCGCGCTCGGTGTCGCCGTCGAGGCCGGCACAGGGCTCGTCGAGGATGAGTATCGCAGCATCGGACAACAGCGCGCGGGCTAAGGCGAGCCGCCGTCCCTGGCCTCCCGAGAACCGCGCGCCACCCTCGCCCACCCAGGTGTCGAGGCCGTCGGGGAGTGCCCGCACCACGTCGCCGATGCGCGCGCCGTCGAGCGCCGCCCAGAGCGCCGCATCGTCGGCGCCGGGGCGGGCAAGGCGCAGGTTCGACCGGATCGTGTCGTCGAACAGGTGCGTCGCCTGGCTCAGCCAGCCGATCCGCCGCCGAACCTCCGCCGCGGCGAGCGTGGCGACGTCGGTGCCGCCGAGCAGCACGCGTCCCTGTTGCGGGGCAGCCAATTTGAGCGCGAGGGCCGCGAGGGTGGACTTACCCGAGCCGGAGGGGCCGAGGATCGCAACGCGGCTGCCGTCGGGCACGTCGAGCGTCAGGCCGTCGAACACCGGCGGGCGAGCGGGATCCCAGGCGAAGTGCAGGTTATCGAAACGCAACGCGGTGCCGGCGGGCATCGGTGCCGGTTGCGCAGGGTCGGCGACCGGCGGCGGCGCTTCGGCCGCCTCGATCACGCGGCGGGCGGCGACCATCGCGTGACCGGCGAGCGCGCCAGCCCGCGGCAGCCCACCCACGGCATCGAAAGTGGCGAGGACGAGGAACGCGGCGGCCACGGCGGCTACCGGCTCGACGCCGGCTGCGACCAGCACCGCCAGGATAGCGGCTTGTCCGCAGAGGAACGAGGCGATGCCGGCGAGAGCCATGCGATCCGCGACCTTCCTCTGCGCCGCGAGCAGCACGCCCTCGCGTGCCTGCACCGCCGCCAGCATACGCCCCTCGGCGCCGAAGGCGCGCACCTCCCGCAGGCCGGTCAGCGCGTCGAGCGCCGAGACGCGCAGCCCGGTGACGGCTCCCGTCAGTCGGCGGGCGGCGTCGCGCGTCATCCGCATGACCGCCCAAGGCAAGCCGAACGCGGCCGATGCGAACAGCACGCCGAGAACGGCGGCAAGCACCGGGTCGCGCCGTCCGACGAGAACGAGCAACATCGGCAGCAGGAGGACGGCGCAGACCAGCGGCACGATGATGCCGATGTAGAGGCTGTCCAGCGCCTCCACGTCGGAGACCAGCCGGGTCAGCACGTCGCCGGCGCGGCGGAAACCCAGGCCGCCGGCCGCACTGCGCGACAGGCCTCGAAAGAACCAGACCCGCAGCGAGGCAAGCGCGCGGAAGGTGCCCTCGTGCAGCCACAGCCGCTCGAAATAGCGCAGCACCACCCTGGCTACGCCGGTCCCGCGCAGCAGCCCCGGGACAACCAACGCTCCGACCGCGGCCGTCCCCAGCATCGCGCCCGAGAGGGTCATCAGACCGATGCCGGCGAGCAAGGCCGCCAGCGTCGCCGCGAAGCCGAGCGCCAGCCACAGGGCGTGCACGCGCCAGAGCGCCACGATGCGCAGCAGCGGCCTCATGCCGCGCCCCGGGCGGCAACGGCGGCGCGGCCCGCCACAATGTCCAGTCGGCGACCGCCGAAGGCATGTGCCGCCGCGGCGTGACTGGCAAGGATCACGGTCCGGCCGAGGGCGAGGCGGCGCAGGCTATCGAGCACTTCCGCCTCGGTCGCGGGGTCGAGATGCGCCGTCGGTTCGTCCAGCAGCAGCAAAGGCGCGTCCTTGAGGAAGGCCCGCGCGATGGCGATGCGCTGGGCTTGGCCGCCGGAGAAGCCGTAGCCGCCCTCGCCCACCTCCGTATCCAGCCCCTCAAGCAGCGCGGCGGCGAAGCGATCGACCCGCGCGGCCCGCGCCGCCTCGTCCACCTCGGCGTCAGTCGCCTCCGGGCGGGCGAAGCGGATGTTCTCCCGGATGGTGCCGGCGAACAGCACCGGCCGCTGGCCGATCCACGCGGTCAGCCGGGAAAGCGCTTGCGGGACCAAGTCCGAGAGGTCGGCGCCGTTGATCGTCACTCGGCCGCTGTCGGGCCGCACGAAGCCGAGCAGGATCTCGATCACCGTGGACTTGCCGGCACCGGACGGTCCCGCAAGGATCAGCACCTCACCGGCCGGCACGCGGAAGGAGAGACCGTCCAGGGCGGGGCCACGTGCCTGATCCCAGGTCAGCCGGACGTCCTCGAAGCCGACGCTCGCTCCCCGGGCCGCCACCGTACGCACCTCCGGCGCCGGCGTAGGCTCCGAGAGCGCATCGGGCAGCGGCGGCAGCGCAAGCAGCGCTTCGGCGGCGCCCACCGCGTGCATCCGATCCTGATACGCGGCGGAGAACGCGCGCAGCGGGGCGAAGAACTCCGGCACCAGCAGCAGCGCGAACAGGGCGACGCCAGGACTGGTCAGCGTGCCGGCACGCAGCGCGAGGCCGTAGCGGATGGCGAGCACGACCAGCGCGGCGGCGGCGGCCAGGTCGAGTGCCACCGACGAGAGGAACGCGACGCGCAGCACGCGCATCGTGCGCCGACGCAAATCGTCCGCCGCGACCGCAAGCGCGCCGGCCTCATCCGCCTCGCGTCCGTGCATCACGATCGTCGCGATGCCGCGGATGCGGTCGAGGAAGCGGGTTTGTAGCCGGGCGAGCGCCGTGAATTGCCGGCGCGATGCCGCGGCGGCGCCAAGGCCCGCCAGCGCCATCGCCACCGGGACTAGGAGCCCGCACGCGACCAGCACGAGTGCGGCGAATGGATCGGCGACGAGCGCGGCGCACGCGACCAGCGCCGGCGCGGCGATAGCAAGCACGGCGGCAGGCATCCAGCGCGCGAACAAGCCATCGAGCGCCTCGATGCGATCGACGACAATGGCGGTGAGTTCCGCGGAATGACGGCCGCGCAGATGCGCGGGTCCGGCCTGCAACACACGCCCCAGAGCGTCGCTACGCAGCCGCCGCCGGGACGCGGCCCCGGCAGCGAAGGCGGCGCGATCGGCCAACAAGGAGAGACCGGCGCGCCCCAGCGCGAGCAGGGCGAAGACCAGCAGCAGAGACCACCGCGCATCGCCCCTGAACGCACCGACCAGCGCGCCCGCGGCGCAATACGCTTGTCCAATCGCCAGAGCCGTTCCCGTGAGCCCGAGCACCAGGACCGGTCGGGTCGCCTTGCGGCCGATCCGCCCCTGTTCACGAAGCCACGCTCTCGCCTCGACTCGCCGACCGCGCTTGCCGTCATCCGCCATCCCCCGGGGATTAGGGCAGGCGCGCGAGAAATGACAGTGCCCGGGCCTTTTGGTCGGGCGGTATTGCCGGCAATCGCGGGTCTCTAGATCGACACATTCTTGCCGGCAGAGACCTCGCCGACTGCGCCATCGCCTTCTCGGCGCAGCGGGATACGGAGATCATACTGCGTACCCTGGCCCTGGCGGACCTCGAGCGTTGCACCGAGCTGACGAGCGAAGCCGCGAATTAACCGTATGCCGAGACCGTCTGGCGGCCCCGTCTCGCCTTGCCCCTGGGCGATGCCAACGCCGTCATCATGGATCGACAGGTGGGCCGTGTCCGACAGGACGGTCAGAAGCAGGCTGATTTTGCCGCGCCGCCCGAGCGGGAAGGCGTATTTGATCGCGTTGCTCACGGCCTCGGTGACGATCAAGGAGAGCGGCACCGCCTGATCGCTCGACATGTCGACTTCGGGCGCCTCGATCGTCAGCGTGATGCGATCGCCCTCGCGCTCACCCATCGCCCGGAAAAGCTGGCCGCACAGCTCGGTGAGAAACGTGCGCATGTTGATGGAATGCAGTCCCCCCTCGGCATAGAGGTGGCGGTGCAGCGTTCCCAACGCGTGCACTCGATCCCGTGCCGACAGGAATTCGGCCTTCACTGCGGGCTGGCGTATACGATTGGCCTGAAGGCTGAGCAGACTTGCTACAATCTGGAGGTTGTTCTTCACCCGATGATGGATCTCCCGCATCAGGAGTTCCTGTTGCGCCGTAGCCGACTGCAGCTGCGCCTCGTGCTCAGCAAGCGAAGCTGTCGCGTCATAAAAGGCGCGAGCCAAGTTGGCTACTTCAACAGGCAAAACGACCAACTGGGTGCCCTCGAACGCGCCGCCGGCCTTCCAATGCTCTACCGCGTCGGTCAGCAGCCGGAGCGGCCGTCCTACCGCGTATCCAGCGCCTGCGATCGCCGAAGCGATCCCCACGCAGCTCGCACCGATTACCCATGCGGTATTCCGCACAGGAACCCCTGTGCGGCTTGCGAGAAGGAGAGCGACGACAATAAGGGGGATCGTGGACGCCGCCAGCAATAGTGTCACACGCACCCGGATCGAGTCGGGCACCAGCCGGGTAGCCATCTATGAGAAAAATGCGACGATTATTTCCTACGATCCCCCTCGATAAGCCGAAGCAAGTCCTCCGGAATGGGCTCTTGCGCCACCTCGTCGAAGAGATCGTGCAGTCCGCGCTGGAGCCACACATCGAACGCCGCTTCCGCCTTCGGCTCTCTCGGCGGCTCGACGGGCATCGGCTTATCTTTCCGCTGCTTTGTCGCGACATATCTCATGAGATGACCGCCCTGCACGGCAACAGAGACCGACGCGCCCGCCACCGACGGATTGCGATTACGTCAGGTCGGCCTGCTGAACGAAATGTTACGGCGAGACCTGCTCCTCGCGGGACGCGATCCCCGCCCGAGGCTGAGCGCGGACCGTGGAGCGCTCCGGCTTCTCGCCAATCAGCCACGCTTCGAGCTGGCGGCGCGCGCGAAACACCCGGCTCTTCGCCGTCCCTACGGCGCAACCCGTCGCTGCAGCAAGCGCCTCGTAGCTCATGCCGTGCACCACGACCATGACCAGCGCTTCGCGCTGATCTGTCGGCAGCTTCACCATCGCCTGGCCCAATTCCTTCAGCGCCAGCCGATCCTCGTGAGCCGCGTTGGTGGCGAATGCCGATGCCGGCACATCGTCGATGTCGGTCGTGTCACGCCGCTTGCGGAGATTGGAGATGAACCGATTACGGAGGATCCGGTGCATCCAAGCGGCGAAGTTGGTTCCGGGGATAAAGCTGTCCTGGGCCGACAGGGCGTTGCAGACCGCATCCTGCACCAAATCCTCGGCGGCGGCCCGGTTTCGCGTCAACGCGAGCGCCTGCACCCGAAGCTTGGGCAAGATGCAGATGACTTGGTCGTGAAACTTGGGAAATCCGGAAGCCGTGACTGACATCTGTCGCTCCTCGATCGCCGCTCGGTCGAACCCGCACCGTTGCGAGATATCAAAACAATGAACGAGACACGCAACGCGTTGCATCCTCCTGCTCACGAATGCGCGAGTCCAAGCTTGGCCGTATTGCGCAAGCTCGGCCGCGACGTAACCTTCATTCGTGAGGCGATGTTCTCACACTCTGGGAGCGTCGCCGGATGACCCGTCCTGCTCCGGGGAGACATGGTCAACCAGTCGTTTCAACTGCGAGCGGGCGCGGGAAACACGCGCCTTCATGGTCCCAACCGGCGCCCCGCAGATCGCGGCAGCATCTTCATAGCTGAGTTCCTGCGCACCGACCAGGACCACCGCCTCCCGCAGCAACGGCGGCAGATGCCAGATAAGGCGCTCCAAGTCGGACAGCGCCGCGCGACTGTCCTGGTTGCCGCTCTGCGCTTCCGTGTGCGATGCCGCGCGATCGAGAAGAGTGCGCTCGGTGCGCCGGCGCCGGCTTTGCTCGAAGAAGGTGTTTCGCACGATGGCATAGAGCCAGGATTTCATGTTGGTGCCGGGCTGGAACTGCTCTATGGCGGCAAGCGCGCGCACAAGCCCCTCCTGGACGAGATCATCTGCCTCCGACCGGTCCCTGACCAGGAATCGGGCAAAGCCGCGCAGGTCGGGGAGCAAAACGATCATTTGCTGACGCGGCGGAACCGCGACGGGCGGCCGGTTGGGGAAGGGAACGCAATTCATATGTGTCGCAAGAGTCCGGCCTCGGCCGGGTTCGCGCAAGAGGGTTCGCAACAATGACCGTGGCGGCGCGTGATATTCTCGTTCGTGCATTGCCGTATGCGCGCCGCTATGCCCGGGCGCTCAGCGGCAGCCAGGCCCGGGGAGACGCCCTGGTGGCCGATAGCCTCAAGGAGATACTCGCGAACGACACACTGCCGCCGGACACCCGTTGCGCGCTCTATGCCTGCGTCTCCAAGCGTTTCGAGCGGACGACCTCTCCGCGTCTCGCGGGCGGCGGACTGACCGGAAAGCAGCGGCAGTTGCTGCTGCTCACCTCGCTTGAGGAAATGTCGCTCGATCAAGCGGCGCCAATCGTGGCGCTCGATGCGGCGGATGCGCGTATCGCTCTGACCGACGCCCGCGAGAAGCTGCGCGCCGCCGCGGCGACCGATGTGCTGATTATCGAGGACGAACCGATCATTGCGATGGATATCGAGGAGCTTGTGCAAAGCTGCGGCCATCGGGTGATCGGCACCGCCACGACCGAGCGCGATGCGGTCGAAATCGCTGGAAGGACCCGACCCGGGCTCATCCTCGCCGACATCAACCTCGGCATAGGAGGGGATGGGGCGAATGCGGTCGCCAGCATCCAGCGGATCCATCCGGTCCCCGTCATCTTCGTGACCGCGTATCCCGAGCGCCTGCTGACCGGCGAGGAGGTCGAGCCGGCCTTCGTCATCACCAAGCCGTTCGAGCCGATGACCCTGGCCGTGGCGACGTTTCAGGCGGTGACGGGCGGGGTGCAGCTCGACTAAAACCCGGCTGGCGGGGCGGCGGTGGATGCGCGAACGCCGGTGCGGGGACGGAACCCGGACAACTGTTGCGCGATCTGTCGGGACGGCGAACGACGCGCGTGGGGCAATTTTGGACATTGAGCAGCAGGCAGCCGAACCCGAGACACGGGCGTCGCCGGACGGCGCGACCGTGGGATCGAGGGCGCCCCGAATCTATTATCTGAATCCCCTGCTCGCCGGTCCGCTCGCCGGCTGGGATGCGCAGTTGCGCCAAATTGGGCAACTCGGCTTCGACCATGTCCTGCTCGCTCCCCCGTTCGCGACGGGGCCGAGCCGCGACCTGTTCCTGCCGGCCGATTACGACCGCATCGATGCGCGGCTCGGCTGGGCCGGCGATGCCGACGCGGCACTCGCAAGCCTGTCCGAGGCGTGCGGCAAGGCCGGTCTCAAGCTGCTGCTGGATGTCGTGCTCGACCAGGTGGCGGCGGATTCGCCGGCGGCCGAACGGCTGGCCGACCTGTTCGGCGGGTTCGATGAAACCGCGGCCCTCGATCCGCGCGGGGCCGGGGGGAACTTCGAAGCCGCCAGGTTGCGCGCGGACGCGCCGCGCGTCGCGGAATGGTGGGCAAGCCAGCTCACCCGCTGGGTCGGCGCCGGGGTCGGCGGGTTCCGCCTTCTGCCGTCCGGAGCGCTAGCACCCTCAGTTCTCGCCTCGATCATTACCTCGGCGCGGCGCCAGGGAGATGCCTTGTTCCTCGGCTGGGCGCCCGGGGCGCCGCGGGCGGCCCTTGCCTCGGCGGGGTTCGACTTCCTGTTCGGCTCGCTGCCCTGGTGGGATTACCGCGCCGAGTGGTTCTGGACCGAGCTCGCCGAGCTGAGCCGGATCGCGCCGGTGATCGCCGCACCCGAGGCGCCTTTCGCGGCGCGGCTTGCGATGCAGGTGCATGACCCAGCACTTCTGCGGCCGGTCTATGAGCGGGGGCTGGCGTTCGCCGCCGCGCTCGGCGCCGGCTGGATGATGCCGATGGGCTTCGAGTTCGGCGCGTCGCGGCCGATGCACCCGGCGACCGACGGCCCCGAGGATTTTGCCGCCATGCGCGAGGCCGCGCCGTTCGACCTGTCCGAGCGGGTCGCCGCGCTGAACCGGACCCGCGCGTCCGAGCCCGCATTCGGCACCACTGACGCTCCGGCGCTGCTGGCGGGGGCCGGGTCCGACTGCGTGGCCGTTCTGCGCGGCGGCCGACGAAGCAGCGCCCGGCCCATGCTGGTCATCGCCAACGCGGACCCGGCGCGACGTCATGCCCTGCCCGCCGCTACGCTGATCGGTGCCGCCGGCGGCACGTTCGCCCGGTTCGAGCCGGTGCTGCCGCCGGACAGTCCGTCGCTTGGGCCTGGCGAGGCGGCGATGCTGGAGGCGGGCGAGGTCCTGTTGTATCGCGGCGTGCGCTCGGAGCCGCGGCCGATGCAGCGTCCGCCGCTGCAACAGACCGCGGCGGAGGCGTGCGAAGCGCCGCGGATCGCCATCGAGCAGGTCGCGCCGTCGGTCGAGAACGGGTTGTTCCCGGTCAAGCGCGTCGTCGGCGAGACATTTGTCGTGGAAGCCGACGTGATCGTCGACGGGCACGACGTGCTCGGCGTCGCGCTGATGTGGCGGGACGCGCGGGAGAGCGCGTGGCGGCAGGTGTCGATGCGCCCGCTTGGCAACGATCGCTGGCAGGCGAGCTTCCCGCTGGCGGAGATCGGCACCTACCTGTTCACCATAGAAGCCTGGCGCGATGCGTTCGGCACCTTCCGCGACGAGCTGGCCAAGAAGCAGGCGGCGGGCGTCGATACAAGGCTCGAAGTGCAGGAAGGGATCGCGCTGCTGCGCGAAACCGCCGAAGGCGCGCCGGACCTGGCGATCGACGCCATCTTGCAGCGGCTTGTCTCGCTCGACGAGGCGGGGCAGCGCGCGATGCTGCTGTCGACCGAGATGGCCGGCACCATGGCGCGCACCGACCCGCGTCCGTTCGCGGTCCGCGTGGAACCGGCGCTGCAGGTGCAGGCGGAGCGCACCGCCGCGCGGTTCGCGAGCTGGTACGAGATCTTCCCGCGCTCGATGAGCGACGATCCCGAGCGGCATGGCACGTTCGCCGACGTAGTGCGGCACTTGCCGCGCATCCGCGACATGGGCTTCGACGTGCTCTACTTCCCGCCCATCAGCCCGATCGGGCGGAAGAACCGCAAGGGGCGCAACAACAGCCTGACCCCCGCCCCCGAGGATCCCGGGAGCCCGTACGCGATCGGCTCGCCCGAGGGCGGCCACGACGCGCTGCACCCCGAACTCGGCACGCTCGCGGATTTGCAGCGGCTGCGCGAAGCGGCGGAATGGCAAGGCATCGAGTTGGCGATCGACTTCGCGATCCAGTGCTCGCCCGATCATCCCTGGCTGCGCGATCACAAGGGTTGGTTCGACTGGCGCCCCGACGGCTCGATCCGGTATGCGGAAAATCCGCCGAAGCGATACGAGGACATCGTCAACGTCGACTTCTACGCGCCCGGCGCAATACCCGATCTCTGGGTGGCGCTATGCGACGTGGTGTTGTTCTGGGCGGGTCAGGGCATCCGTCTGTTCCGCGTCGACAATCCGCACACCAAGCCCCTGCCCTTCTGGCACTGGATGATCGCGGAAGTGCGCGCGCGCTACCCTGACGCGATCTTCCTTGCCGAGGCCTTCACCCGGCCGAAAGTGATGTATCGGCTGGCCAAGGTCGGGTTCTCGCAGTCCTACACGTATTTCACGTGGCGCAACACGAAGCGGGAGCTGACCGAATATCTCGAGGAGCTGACGACCACCGCGCCGCGCGAGTTCTTCCGCCCGCATTTCTTCGTCAACACGCCGGACATCAACCCGGTTTTCCTGCAAACCTCCGGTCGCCCCGGTTTCCTGATCCGCGCCGCCCTGGCAGCGACGCTTTCCGGGCTATGGGGTGTTTACAACGGCTTTGAGCTGTGCGAGGCCCAGTCGCTTCCCGGACGCGAGGAATACGCCGACTCGGAGAAGTACCAAATCCGCGCATGGGACTGGGACCGCCCCGGCAACATCGTCCCGGAGATTACCCGGCTGAACCGCATTCGTCAGACCAACCCGGCGCTGCATACCCACCTCAACCTGGCCTTCCAAACCATTTTCAATGACGCGATCATCTATTACCGCAAGACCACGCCCGACCGGTCCAACACGGTGCTGATCGCGGTGAGCCTCGATCCGCACGGCGTGCAAGAGGCCGACTTCGTCGTGCCGCTTTGGGAATGGGGGCTGCCCGACACGGCAGCGGTCGAGGTGGATGACCTGGTGAGCGGGACGACAACCGTCTGGCAGGGTACGCGCCAGCATCTCAGGCTCGAGCCTTCCATGCCGTATGCGATCTGGCGGGTACGGCCCTTCGCATGAGCCACGCACACGAGCGCGCGCCGAAGTTGCCGCCGATCGAGGACCCGCTCTGGTACAAGGATGCGGTGATCTATCAGTTGCATCTGAAATCGTTCTTCGACAGCGACAACGACGGCGTCGGCGATTTCAAGGGATTGATGCAGCGGCTCGACTACATCGCCGAGCTCGGCGTCACCGCGATCTGGCTGTTGCCGTTCTATCCCTCGCCGCGGCGCGACGACGGCTACGATATTGCGGATTACCGGGGGGTGCATCCCGAGTATGGCACGTTGGCCGACGTGCGGAAGTTCATCCACGAGGCGCACGCGCGCGGCTTGCGCGTGATCACCGAGTTGGTGGTCAATCACACGTCCGACCAGCACCCGTGGTTCCAGCGCGCGCGCGACGCGAAGCCGGGAACGCAGGCGCGCGACTTCTATGTCTGGTCCGACCGGGACGACAAATACGCCGGCACGCGGGTCATCTTCGTCGACACCGAGAAGTCGAACTGGACGTGGGACGACAAGGCCGGCGCCTACTACTGGCACAGGTTCTACTCGCACCAGCCGGACCTCAATTTCGACAATCCGCGCGTGCTGCAGGAAGTGCTGTCGGTGATGCGCTTCTGGCTCGATCTCGGCGTCGACGGAATGCGGCTCGACGCGGTTCCCTACTTGGTCGAGCGCGAGGGCACGAACAACGAGAACCTGCCGGAGACCCATGCGCTGCTGAAGCGGTTCCGCGCCGAGCTCGACGCTTACGCGCCAGGGCGGATGCTGCTCGCCGAGGCCAACCAGTGGCCGGAGGACGCGCAGCAGTACTTCGGCGACGGCGACGAGTGCCACATGTCGTTCCACTTCCCGCTGATGCCGCGCATGTACATGGCGATCGCGCGCGAGGACCGCTTCCCGATCACCGATATCATGCGCCAGACGCCGGAGATCCCGGCCAACTGCCAATGGGCGATCTTCCTGCGCAACCACGACGAGCTGACGCTCGAGATGGTGACCGACAACGAACGCGACTACCTCTGGGAGACCTACGCCGCCGATCGCCGCGCCCGGCTCAATCTCGGCATCCGCCGGCGTCTCGCACCGCTGTTGCAGCGGGACCGTCGGCGCATCGAGCTGATGAACGGCCTGCTGCTGTCGATGCCGGGCACGCCGGTCATCTACTACGGCGACGAGATCGGCATGGGCGACAATATCCACCTCGGCGATCGCGACGGCGTGCGCACCCCGATGCAGTGGTCGCCGGACCGCAATGGCGGCTTCTCACGCGCCGACCCGGCGAGCCTCGTGCTGCCGCCGATCATGGACGCGATGTATGGCTTTGACTCGGTGAACGTCGAGGCGCAACTCGCCGACCAGCACAGCCTGCTGAACTGGACGCGCCGGATGCTCGCGGTGCGCGGCCGGCACCAGACGTTCGGACGCGGCACGCTGCGGTTCTTGTATCCCGGGAACCGCAAGATCTTCGCCTTCCTGCGCGAGCTGCGCAACGAGGACGGCTCGGACGAGACGATCCTTTGCGTGAGCAACCTGTCGCGCTCGGCGCAGGCGGTCGAGCTTGACTTGTCTGCGTTCGGCGGCCGCGTGCCGGTGGACATCGTCGGCGGCTCGGCGTTCCCGCCGGTGGGGCAGCTTACCTATTTGCTCACCCTGCCACCGTATGGCTTCTTCTGGTTCCTGCTGGCATCCCAGGCGCAACTGCCGTCCTGGCACATGCCTGCACCGGAGCCCCTGCCGGAGTACGCCACCTTGGTCGTTCGCCACCACCTGGAAGATCTGCTGTCGCCATCGGGGCGCAGCGTGCTCGAGCGCGAAGTGCTTCCGGCCTACCTGCCCAAGCGCCGCTGGTTCGCCTCCAAGGGCGAACGGCTGGACGGGGTTCGCATCGCCTACGCGGTGCGGTTGCCGGATAGCGGGGGCGCGGTGCTGCTGGCCGAGGTCGAGGCGGAGGTCGGCAAGCGGATCGAGCGGTACGCGCTGCCGCTCGGGGGAGCGCGTGAGGACGAGCCGGGGCCGTTAGTCCAGCAGCTCGCACTGACCCGGCTGCGACGCGGGCGTGACATAGGCTACCTCACTGACGGCTTCGCCCTCGACGTTTTCGCGCGCGCCGTTGTCAAGGCGCTGCGCGATGAGCTGCGACTTGAGATCCCTGACGGCGAACTGCAGTTCATGCCAACCTCGCTGATGGGCGAGCTCGAACTCGCCGATGATGCCGAAATCCGCCGCCTCTCGGCCGAGCAGTCGAACAGCTCACTCATCATCGGCGACGCTCTGGTGCTGAAGGTCGTGCGCAGGGTCAGCGCCGGCGTGCACCCCGAGGGCGAGATGACGCGCTACCTGACCGAGCAGGGCTTCGCCAACAGTGCGCCGCTGTTCGGAGAGATGGTGCGGGTCGATGCCGACGGCACCCGCAACACTTTCGGCCTGATGCAGGGTTTCGTCCGCAACCAGGGCGACGGCTGGGGTTTCACGCTCGATTTCCTCGCGCGCGAGGCCGAGGAGATGGCCGTCACCGGCCACGAGCAAGCGCAAGACGGAGATGCGTTCAAGTCCTACCTGCCGTTCGCCGCAGCGATCGGCAAGCGGCTCGGCGAGTTGCACGGGGTGCTGTCACGGCCGACCGATGATCCGGATTTCTCGCCGGAGCCGGCAGACGGCGACACGCTCGCCGCCTGGGCAGACGGCGCCATCGAGCAGATCGACGGGGCGTTCGCGTTGCTGCGCGGAATGCGCGAATGGCCCGACGAGATGACGGGCACGCTTGCCAATACGCTGCTCGAACGCGAGCACGAACTGAAGGATACCGCGCGACGGCTGGCCAACGAAGGGCGCGGCGCGACCCGGACGCGCGTGCATGGCGATTTCCACCTCGGGCAGGTGCTCGTCGTGCAGGGGGACGCGTTCATCATCGACTTCGAGGGCGAGCCGGCGCGGCCCATGGCGCAGCGCCGCATGAAGGGCTCACCGCTGCGCGACGTGGCGGGGCTGCTGCGCTCGTTCGACTACGCCGCGGCTGCGGCGGCACCGGGACGCACCGCCGCCTCGCCGCAGACCGGCGAGCGTCGCGTGGCCCTGCTCGAACGGTTCCGCGACGAGGCCAGCAGCGCCTTTCTCGAGAGCTACAAGACGGTGCTGGCCGAGGCACCGGCTCCCTGGGTGCCGCCGGACGCGGAACCGGCGCTCCTCGACCTGTTTCTGATCGAGAAGGCCGCGTACGAGATCCGCTACGAGGCGGCGAACCGCCCGACCTGGCTGGGCATCCCAATACTCGGGCTGCTGCGCATCGCCGATCGCGTCGCGGCGCGGGCCGAAACGGCGCTGGCATGAGCGGGCATCGGCCGGACCCGGCGGCGGTCGAGGCGATCGTGCAGGCCCGCCACGGCGACCCGTTCGCCATTCTCGGCCCGCACCCGGCACCCGAAGGGACCGTGGTGCGCAGCTTTCAGCCCGACGCACGGCACGTCACCCTGGTCGGTCGGGCAACCGGCGACACGCTCTGCGAGCTCGAGCGGATCCATCCCGCCGGCCTGTTCGAGGGCGTGATGCGAGGCGGCCTGGTTCCTTACGTGCTGCGCATCGACACCGGCGAGTCGACCCGCGAGACCGAGGATCCGTACTCGTTTCCGCTGCTGCTCGGCGATATCGACCTGCATCTGCTCGGAGAAGGACGCCATCACGATCTGGGGCGGTGCCTGGGCGCGCATCCGATGCAGGTGGAGGGCGTGCGCGGCGTCCGCTTCGCGGTCTGGGCGCCCAATGCCCGGCGCGTGTCCGTGGTCGGGGACTTCAACGCCTGGGACGGTCGCCGGCACCCGATGCGGCTGCGCCTGGGCGGCGGCGTGTGGGAACTGTTCATCCCGCGCCTGATCCCCGGCGCGCGCTACAAATACGAAATCCTGGGGCCTGACGGCGGCCTGCTGCCGCTCAAGGCGGATCCGGTTGCCTGGGCCGACCAGACGCCGCCGGCGACCGCTTCGGTCATCGCCGACACCGCGCCGATGCGCTGGGATGACGGGCAATGGATGGCGACGCAGAGGCAGCGGCAGGCACCCGACGCGCCGATCTCGATCTACGAGGTTCACGCCGCCTCCTGGCTGCCGATGGGTCCGGACGAACGCTCCGGCTGGGACATGCTCTCCGAGCGATTGGTGCCCTACGTCGCGCGCATGGGCTTCACGCATGTCGAGCTGCTGCCGATCATGGAGCATCCGTTCGGCGGTTCCTGGGGA
>JAABUQ010002935.1_pt1 | contig 32441 bp, 20 predicted proteins | sample 5560001 | NCBI WGS metagenome assembly JAABUQ01 (sample SAMN10711888, study PRJNA513371) | rock metagenome | isolation source: Antarctica rocks | place: Antarctica: Victoria Land, Finger Mt nord | collected 2015-12-18 | reverse complement strand
CTGGCCCACCACCGCCTGGCCCACCACCGCCTGGCCCACCACCGCCTGGCCCACCACCGCCTGGCCCACCACCGCCTGGCCCACCACCGCCTGGCCCACCACCGTCAGGCGGGCAGCAGATGACATCGGGCGGACAGATCAGTGAGTCGAACAGCCGGTCACAGGTAGAGTACCAGCCGCTCGTGACCTGGCGGAAGACGTGGCCGCGCAGCAATGCCCCCAGGGAGAGTGCTGCAAAAGTGCGAGACGCTCTCAGTCCAGACAGGTCTCCCGTCATGGCGACACGCACTCCCGGCACGGCAGTGGGGGAAGATTGCAGGCTGGACAGGGCTTTGTCCCAGGCGCCGCCTTGACGTGCCGGCACGCCAAAAGCGTCTGCGTCGAGGGCATGCCACTGTTTCCAGGTCAGGTTCACGCGTCCGCCCGGCCAGGGGCCGCAGTCCGAGCAGAGATAGGAGACGCCTTTGGCATCCGCGCCGATGACGGCAATGAAGTGGTCACGCTCCACATGGGCAACCAGCGGCTTGGGTAGAGACATAAGTCCCTTGTCGTCGGCGGTGACCCTGTGGAGCGAAGCACCGAGCTTCTGCGCGCCAATCTCAAGATCGGCCAGAGTGCTGCCCTCACCAGTCACGCGGCAAGCCGCCAAAAGCGCCTTTCGGTCAGAGGGCAGACCCAGCGGGCGCAGGGAAGCCGCCAGAGCGGCAACGCCGCAGAACGGGTCCAGTTGCGGCGGTTCGGGGATGCCCATGTCCGCCCGCTGAGCGTGGTAGCCGGCGCAGGCCGAGGCGTGACGCCACCACAAGGCGCAGGCACGAACATCGTAACCCGCAAGCCGCGTTTTGGGCAGCAGCAGGCGATGAAATGCATCGTTGGCGTCCTGATAAGCGCCCTTGTAGAACAAGGTAAGCGCGCCGTCATAGGCGGCGAGGCCATGCAGAGCCTCTGCCGCTCCTGTCAAATGCTGGGCGATACGGAACTGCTGAGCGGCAGCCTTGGGCTGATGGTCGTGAGCCAGGGCATACTCGCCGAGCCACAAGTGGAGAGTGGCAACACGAGCAAGCGACGGGTGTGTCGTCAATTCTCTTTGCCAGCCTGCCGCTTCGGCGGGTGCCACTGTGCGTGCCAGCCTCCCCACTTCATCCAGCAAGGTCACAGACGCGGGGCGTGGCGGCGCAGGATTGGACAGAACGGGAGCCACAGACGCCGGGAGAGAGGCAGGGGCAGACACGCGCGGCGCAGCATACGGCGTGTTCGCCAGGCGATTGGCCTGGCTTGGAACAGATGGGGCCGGGTGCGCCTTGGCCTGCGCCTCCATCCGCTGGATTTGCAGCACGGCAGCAAGCGCAGAGTGGGTCGGGGGCGTGTCGGCCCGCGCGGCCTGTGCAAACGGCAGGCACAGCGGCAGGGCCATCAGGCAGGCCAGGGCACATGCCAGCCTGCGCAGGGCAGGCAGGCGGCGAACAGCACGAAACACAGGGGGAGTGACGGAACGGAAAGTGATGGAACAAGGGCGCATGGCTTTTCCTCCAAAGACGGGCCACGGGAAAGTGGCAACAACAACGCGAAAGACGCACACGAGCATTCCAGCAGGGGCTGGGGCCGAACGACAGCTTCGCATTGCTTCCGCCTAAACTGCGGGAGGAAAGCAAGGGGGGCAGCCCGGCATGTTTACCAGGCTGCTCCCATACTAACATACGGCTTGATTTTTGTCAAGCATGATTTTTGCGCCACTGAACCTCCCAGAAACGCTCCCTAAAACAAACCGTGATCAACGGCAGCGCCTTTGAGCGGCCTGCGTGTGGCTGCCTGTGCTCCTGGGCGCAGCAACGGCGTTCTCACAGTGTATCAACGGCGTTGCGACGACGGAACAATTTCTTCCGTCGTTGGTGCGCCGTAGAAACCAAAAAGCAATGCCGGGGAAACGCTTATGCAGCGCCTTTGGAAGATTCTGGGGGCGGCCTCAATCCAGCGGATACCGGCCATGCGAAGCCGAGCGAAATGGGACACTCCCTGGGGTTGAATGGACTCCGTATTCGGCTATAATATCACTCTACTCCCCTTCTGATAGGAAGTGAACGGATGGCACCTGACCCACATACCGATCTGGACCCCGGAAACGCCCCGAAAGGCGTGGCCTCGCCCGCTGAGGCGCAGCAAGCCGCCGACCGAGCGGCTGCCGATCTTCCCCTGCGCGCAGCCGACATTCTGGAGCGGGTCGCCGATGCCTTTCTCGTGCTCGACTCCGAGTGGCGCATTGTCTACGCCAATCGTGAAGCGTGCCGCATCAACCAAAAGCCGCTCACAGAGTTTGTCGGCAGGACGCACTGGGAGGAGTGGCCCGCTGCCGTCGGCACCGAGATTGAGCGGCAGTTCCGCCACGCCATAACCGAGCAGGTGGAGGTTCACTTCGAGCATCGCTACGCGTCGGGACAGTACGACGTGTGGCTGGAACTGGACGCCTACCCCGCGGAGGGCGGCCTGAACGTCTTCTATCGAGACATCACGGGCCGAAGGCGCGCCCAGGAAGATTTGAAGCGCAGCGAGGAACGCTACCGCAGCCTCATCGACGCAACGGCCCAGATCGTCTGGACAAACACCGGCGAGGGCGAGATGAACGGCTCTAACACGGCCTGGGGCGGCTACACGGGACAGACCCAGGAGGAGTACCAGGGCTTCGGCTGGGCGGGGGCTGTCCACCCGGATGACGCCCAGCCCACGGTGGATGCCTGGCGCGAGGCTGTCGCTGCTCGCAGGCTTTTCCTGTTTGAGCACCGCCTGCGCCGCCACGACGGGGTGTACCGCATGTTCGCCATCCGCGCGATGCCCGTGCTGGAGGAAGACGGCACGATCCGCGAGTGGGTCGGCGTCCATTCGGACGTGACCGAGCAGAAGCAGGCGGAAGAGTCGGCCCAAGAGCGGACGCACCTGCTGGCGCTGTCTGCCGCCGTGGGCCGCGCGCTGACAGCCCACCAGACCCAGGCGGACATGCTGCGCGGCTGTGCCGAGGCCCTGGTGGAACACCTGGACGCTGCCGTCGCCCGTGTTTGGACGCTGAGCGAGGGGGAGGACGTGCTTGTGCTGCAGGCCAGCGCGGGAATGTACACCCCCCTGGACAGCCTGCAAGTGCGCGTCCCCGTCGGCCAGTTCAAGATTGGCCTGATCGCTCAGGAGCGCAAGCCCTACCTGACCAACAGCGTGGTTGGCGACCCGCGCGTCTCTGACCAGGAATGGGCGCGGCGGGAGGGCATGGTGGCTTTCGCAGGCTACCCGCTGGTTGTGGACGACCGCCTGATCGGGGTGGTCGCCTTGTTTGCCCAACGCCTGCTGGCCGAGGCGACCCTCCAGGCCCTCGGGTCCGTCGCCGACGAAATTGCGGTCGGGATCGAACGCGTGAGGGGCGAGGAAGCATTGCGCGAGAGCGAGACGCGCAAGGGCGCGATCATGGAGGCGGCATTTGACAGCATCGTCAAGATGGACCTCCACGGGAGGGTGATCGAGTGGAACCCCGCCGCGGAGAAGACGTTTGGGTTTTCCCGTGCGCAGGCGGTCGGCAGGCGCATGTCCGAGCTGATCGTCCCGCCTTCCCTGCGCGACGCGCACCAGCGGGGGCTGGAACACTACCTGGCGACAGGCGAAGGCCCTATTCTGGGCAGGCGCATTGAGGTGCCTGCCGTGCGCGCGGACGGGACGGAGTTTCCCGTGGAGCTGGCGGTCGTGCCCGTCAACCTGCAGGGCCGCACGCTGTTTATTGCCTACCTGCGCGACCTGACCGAGCGGGAGCGAGCCGCCGCGCAGCAGCGCGCCTTTCTGCGGGAGGTGCTGGCGTCGGTGACGGAGGGCCACCTGATCCTGTGCCATGCGCCCAGCGACCTGCCTGCCCCGCTCGTTCCTTTGGGCGCGCCTATCCCTTTGTCCCGCGAGAGCGGACTGCGGGAGCTGCGGCATTTAGCGCTGGAGGCGGCGTCAGGCATGGCCGAGGAGGGCAGGCATGACCTGGTGACGGCAGCAAGCGAGGCGGGGATGAATGCTATCGTCCACGGGGGCGGCGGGTCGGGGCTGGTGTCGATGGGGACGAACGGAGCGGTGCAAGTGCGTGTCGAGGACCAAGGCACGGGGATCGCCATGGAAAATCTCCCCAAGGCGACACTGTCTCGGGGCTTCAGCACAAAGGCGACATTGGGACATGGGCTTAAGATGATGCTGGAGACGATTGACCGGCTTTACCTGCTGACAGGCCCGACAGGGACGACAGTCGTGCTGGAGCAGGAGCGGGACAGACCGCTTCCCGCCTGGCTGTAATCATCAAGGCGGGGTGATCCAATGGCGCACGGGCTTGCGGATTTGGTTGTCTTGCTGTACACTAGACGCGAAACCATAACCATTGGTCGGATGAACTGTCAGAAAGTCCCCACTAAGACACATGAGCGAAACGATAGCTGCCGCCGAGGAGCGCTACCGCCTGCTGGTAGAAGGCGCGAAAGACTACGCCATGATCCTGATGAATCCCCAGGCACGGATCACCAGTTGGAATGCGGGCGCGGAGCGGATCATGGGGTGGAGCGAGGCCGAGGTGCTGGGCCAGTCTGCCGACCTGATCTTTACGCCAGAAGACTGCGCAAATGGCATGCCCGCGCAGGAGATCGAGACAGCGGCCTCGGAAGGCAAAGCGATGGACCTGCGCTGGCACCTGAAGAAGGACGGCTCACGGTTCTTCGCTGACGGAATTATGGAGGGCCTGCGCAGCGATGACGGTCGTCTGCGCGGCTTCGCTAAGGTGCTGCGGGACGCCACCGACCGCAAGGCCCTGGAGGATGAGCGCTCGCGGTTTATAGCGCTGGCTGAGAACAGCACGGACTTTATCGGCATGTGTGACATGGACGGCGTTCCGTTCTATGTCAACCCAGCGGGCCTGAGCATGATCGGCCTGACGGACATGGCTCAGGCGACCCAAGTCCACGCCATCGAGTTTTTCCACGAGGCCGACAGGAACTTGATCTTGAATGACCTTTTGCCACGCGTTCTGCAAGATGGACATGTCGAGGCGGAGGTGCGCCTGCGTCACTTCGGGACGGGCGAACCGATCTGGGTGAACTATACCCTGTTCACGCTGACCGACGGCAGCGGGCAGACCGTGGGCTTCGCGACGATCAGCCGAGGCATTACAGAGCAGGTCGGGCGGACGCGGCGAGAGCGGTTTCTCGTAGACCTGGCAGAACGGGCACGCGAGATGACTGACCCCGAGGAGGTGATCGCCGACGCCGTGCGCTCGGTCGGCGAGTTCCTGGGCGTCTCACGCTGCATCTTCGCCGACATTGACATTGAAGCCGACACCTGTACGGTGAGGCCGGACTACCGCGCCGACCCGTCTTCTCCCAGCATCGAAGGCGTGGTGCCGATTTCCGCGTTCGGTCCCTACGTCGTGGCCGAGTATGCGGCGCGGCGGGCAGTGGCAGTGGACGACGTGCGCCTTGACCCGATCAAAGCGCCTCCTGAGAGTGTCGCCGCGTATGAAGCCATTGGCATCCGCGCCCATGTCACCGTACCTGTTGTGCATTCCGACCGCGTCGTTTCCTGCATGTCGGTTCACAACATCACGCCCAGGCACTGGCAGCCCGAAGAGGTTGATCTGCTTCGTGCGGTGGTGGAGCGGACGTGGCTAACCGTCGAGGTGCTTCGCCAGCAGCGCGCTTTGGTGCGTGAGGCCGAGGAACTGCGGGCCGCGCACGAGCGCACCACGGGCGTTCTGGAGTCGATTACAGACGCGTTCTTTGCGCTCGACCGTGAGTTTCGGTTCACATACCTCAATGCCCAAGCCGAGCGGGTGCTCGCGCGAACGCGGGAAGAGCTGCTGGGGCGAGGCATTTGGGAGGAGTACCCCGATGCGGTCGGCGGCCCGTTCTACGAGCAGTATTGCCGCGTGATGGCTGAAGGTGTCCCTGTCTCGGTGGAGGATTTCTACCCGCCGTTCAATGCGTGGCTTGATGTTCGGGCCTTCCCTTCTGCGGACGGCATCTCGGTGTTCTTTCAGAACGTCAATGCACGCAAGGCGCTGGAGGCGGAGCGGGAGCGTCTGGCCGAGCGGGAGCGCAACATCGCTCAGCAGCTTCAAGCGGCGCTGACGCCTTCGGTTCCCGAACGTATCCCTGGAATGGCACTGGCAAAGTATTATGAGGCGGCCCTGGACGAAGCGGGGGTCGGAGGCGACTTTTACGACGTGTTTCCCGTGGATAAGGGCTGCACGGCACTTGTTGTGGGTGACCTGTCGGGCAAAGGTCTGGCGGCGGCAAGTCAGGTGGCAACCGTAAGGAACATGCTGCGCTACGCCCTATACCGCGCACGCACGCTCGCGGGTGCTCTGGAGGGCCTGAACGCGCTCCTAGCCGAGCAGGGACTCCTGACGGGCTTCGCGACGCTGTTCGTCGGGGCCTACGACAGCGGCACAGGTACGCTGACCTATGTAAACTGCGGGCAGGAACCTGCGCTGGTGCGCCGAGCCAAGACGGGCTTGGTGGAGCAGCTTGTGCCGACCGGCGCTGTGCTGGGATCGTTCGAGGGAGCAGCCTTTGAGGAACGGGTGGTAGCCTTAGGCGCTGGGGACACGCTGGCGGTTTTCAGTGACGGACTGACAGAAGTGGGCAGGTCACGCATGGAAATGCTGGGCGTCAATGGCGTAGCCGACCTGCTGGCGGGGGTGGTAGTCCCTGAAGAGGCCGACAGTGCCAAGTCGGTAGCCGAGCACCTCGCGCTGCGACTGATTGCGGGGGTGGATGCGGCGGCGCAGGGCGGGGTGATGCGGGATGACGTATGCCTGCTGGTCGGGGTCGTGGATGGCATCACGAGTTCGTGACGGAGGGAGCGGATGGTAGACGCAGACGCCGCTCGGAACGAGCGCATTGCCCCGGCCTTGATGCGCCCCCTGCTCATGGAGATCGCCGAGGATGCCTTCCCCGACCTGCCTGAGAGAGAGGGCTGAACGGTGGCGGCGCAGGCCACGGGGGTCAAGGACGTGCTAAGGACGTGATGCGGGCCTTCCTGCGCGTCTCTCCTCACTCCCCCGCCCTCAACTCCCCCGCCCGCGCTCTCTCACGCCTCAACAGCTGCCTGCGCGACACCCGGAGCCTTGATGACCGCTCCTCTGACCAGTTCATGGCATTATCATTGGCCGTCGTCAACCATCGCAGGGATCAGGGAATGTCCCTTTCGGCTCGGTCTCCCCTCTCTATCGGTCTTGCCTCCGTGTCTCAACGGTGTTCCCACGGCTGATGGAGCGTGTACCGACGACGGAAGGTTTTGTTCCGTCGTCGCAATGCCGCTGCAACACCAGAGGAACGCTGCCGCAGCGCTTTTGGAAGCTTCTGGGGATGGCCTCCATTTCGCGGGACGCCAGCAATGCCAAACCCAGCGAAGTTGGGCACTCCCAGGGATGAGGTGGTGTTTGCCTGGGCGGGCATCGAGCCGCCTCTGATAATGCGGGTGGACGCGCAGGGCTGCCTGACATTGAAAAACTTCGGGCGCGGTTATGTGCGGTTCCAGAAAACACCGGCGGCCACTCCGACGGGGCCGGTTCCAGCCACCTGACGGCCGGGGGCGAACGGCGGAGTTGTCGTTGCTTGCCAGCCGGGGCGGGATGAGCGGCGGGTTCTGCCCGCGCCGACGGTGCTGCATAGGCGGGTGACAGTCGGCGGACAGACCGCGCTGGGCCTGCAATCGTTGTTTCGGGTCCGGGCTGCGCCCCCCACCCGGCTTGCTGCGCGGCAGCGGGTGTCGCTGGGAACGCTGCTGCAGGCCATCAAAGCTTGTTGATACCTTGCAGCCTTTCATGCCGGGCAAAGCATTAGTGTGTCACAAAGCCCGCGCCGTAGTCTGTGCGCGGAGCGATCCCGCTGCCTGTCATCAGTGATGCCGCCGGGCTTGCCTGCGATGCGTATCCCGCGGCGTTTATCGCCCGCACCCAGAAGGAGTATGTCATGGAAGGCAGCAGGTCGTCAAACGTAAATGTCGTTTTTGTCGTTGTCCCAGCACACACATCCCCACCGGCAGAGGTGTGCATCCAAACTTCATAGCCTGCGAGTGCGCTGCCGCTGACGGAAACGGGCGCCCTCCACGTGAGCGGGACGCTGTTGCCGGAAACGCTTCCCAGCACCAGGGCGCGTGGGGCGGTGAGGCGTTTGCCGCCAGCTTGCCCTTTTCCCCCAAAGCCCGGCTCCAGGCCTGCCGTCCTCATAATTGAGGCCGGATAAAGCGTCGTTGTCTGGTTTTCGCGGAACACGTTGGGAGCGTGGGTCAGGTTGGTGACAAGGCGCGCAGCGGCATCGTTGAAGTTGTAAGACAACTCGCTGCCGCCGAAGTTGTTGTTTTCATGGATGATGTTTGCAGCCATGCCGTAGACCACATTGTTCTGCACAAGTTTCCCCGTGCTGCCGTCGTCCAGGTACAACCCCGACACCTGGCCGCCCGGCAGCGCATACACGACATTGCCGCGCACGATTTGTCCCAGGTCGCTGGAATTGGAATAAATGCCGCCGCCATCCTGCCCGTACTGCATCACGTCATGGATCAGGTTGGCAACGACCCGCGTGCCGCTGCGCTGGGTGGTCTTTGTGCTTGCCCAGCCCCAACCCACCGAAATGCCGGTGTAAGGCAGATCGTGCAGCAGGTTATAGGCAAACACGCAGTCTTTCATGTACCAGGCCCCAATGCCCACAGCCCCGTGGTACTCCACGCCGCACGCGTGGATGTGGTTGTCTGTGACCGCAATGTCTGCTGTCACCAGCCGGCTGTCGGTCGGAGCTACGTCGCCTGGGTCGCCGATCTGGATGCCGTTGCCGGAAATGTCCACGAACTCGCAGCCCTGCACAGCGCTGCGCTGCGTGCCGGTGCCCATCGTCACTCCCGCCGCCCCAAGCCGCTGGAAAACGCACCGGCTGACGATCACGGCTCGGCCTCCCTGCACCATGACAGCGGCGGGGGGCTTGATCGAAGTCGCATAATTCGGCAGCGTGGCGTAGACGTTTTCCTGAATCTCCGCAAACCCGTTTACGGAGGGGTTCAGCCATGCGGTGTCTGCAAAGGCGAGGCGCGAAAGCGTTACGTTCCGCACCGGCGCGGCGGCGGTTCCAGCGCAGAGCACCAGCGTTTGCAAAAGGGGGGCGACAACTGTCGCGGTCGCCAGGTGTTCGCCGGCGCGCGGCACATAGTAAATCTTGCCCACCCCCTTGTCCAGATAGAACTGCCCCGGCGTCCCAAGAAGTTCATACGCATTCGCGATGTAGGTCGGGTAGGCTGCCGACGTGAGGGCGTTTGTTTGGGCCGCCGTGAACGCAGGCTGCACCATCGCAATGGTATTGCCGGACACCGAGGCGACGGGCAGGTGATGTTCTGTCCAGTACGCCCGATAAACAAACTCCAGGTCTTGCGGCCTGGCAAACGTGGACAGATAGCCGTCGCTGGTCGTGTAGCCGTTCGCGGTTTGCTTGGGCGTGCCTGTCAGGCCCGACCGGGTGCGGGCAGTGATGCACCGCACCCCATTGACATAAATCTGCCGGGCATCCTGCAGCGCGTCGGGAAGGCTGGCTTGCCAGATGTTTTTGGCAGTGTCATGGATGGCCCAGCCTATGACTACAATGCCTCCCGACAGCACGGGCGTTTCGCCGGGATATGCCTGCCACGTTTCTCCGCTGTCTTGGGCCGTGAGCGTCAGGGGCACAGACAGCCGGTAAGTGCCGCCGCGCAGGATGATGCGCTTGTCCTTAGCCGAACGCACCCGCCGCTGCGCCTCGGCAAGCGTTGCGAGGGGCGAATGCGCCGTGCCGTTGTTGGCATCGCTGCCATGCTGGGAAACATAAATCTGTGCCTGCGCCCCTGTCTCCGCTCTGCCCAGCAGCAAAGCCGACAGCATCAACAGTGCTGCAACTCTGCGCAGGGTGTGTTGTTTCATAACTTTGCCGTTCCGAAAACTCGCTGTGAAGGCTTCTCAAGCAGGCCGGAAGCCGGGGGCGTGAACAGGGTGAAGTATACCATAATGGGGCCGGTCGCCGCCATTAGCAAGGCTTTTCCCCGCGGATCGGTGACCCGGATTGCTTGACTCCTTTCGGCGGCGCTGGTATAGTAGCAGAGCAGGCAAATAGCCTGCATCTGCCCCTTTGTTTCCGCAGTCAAACACGGCCTGATGCTCCGCCTGGAGTGAGGATTGTAACAGCCCTGGGGATCGGCAGGCAAGTGCCGACGGCGACAGGGCAGCAGCAGATGGGCGGGCCGCAAAACAGCAACTCCATGACTAAATCGACTTTTCTGATGTGCCGACCAGACTTTTTTGATGTCCGGTACGTGATCAATCCCTGGATGCAAGGCAGGACAGGGACGGTGAGCGCAAGCAGTGCCTCCCGCCAGTGGAGTGCCTTGCATACGCTGCTGACAGAAGACCTCGGCGCGGAAGCCGCCCTGATGCGGCCCCAAGACGGCTTGCCCGACATCGTGTTCACGGCCAACGCCGGCCTTGTGCGCGGCGGCATCTGCGTTCCCGCCCGCTTCCGCTGCCCGGAACGCCAGGGCGAGGAACCCCACTACGAAGAATGGTTCATCGGCAGCGGCTGCCAAGCCGCGCCCCTCCCGCCGGGGATCACATTTGAGGGGGCCGGAGATGCCTTGTTTGACCTGCATCCCCTCCCGCTGGGGAAGCCGCCGTTGCTGTGGGCGGCCAGCGGCCTGCGCTCGGATGTTGGCGCGCATCAAGTTCTGGCCGATACTTTCCAGGCGGAAGTGGTTTCCCTGCGGCTGGCCGACCCACGCTTTTACCACTTAGACACCTGCTTTTGTCCCCTTCCCGACGGATATTTATTGTGGCACCCGGCCGCGTTTGATAGGCAAAGTCAGGCGCAGGTCGCGCGTCGCGTTCCTGCTGAACGCCGCCTGGCCGTCTCGGAAGAAGCGGCCTGCGCGTTTGCCTGCAACGCTGTTTGTGTCGGACGAACCATCGTGATGCACACCCTGCCTGCCGGGGTGCATGAGACGCTGACACACTGGCTGACGGCGCGCAGTTTCGCGCTGCGCACCACGCCCCTGGGCGAGTTTCTGAAAGCCGGTGGCTCGGCCAAGTGCCTGACGCTGGACGTGACCCGATGACTGCTCTTGACACAACAACTACTCTTGACACTAATGACTGCTCTTGACACAACTCCGGGCGGAGACAACTTCTGGGCCGACCTCCGAAAGTGCGGCGTCGCCGCCGCTGTCGGCGCGCTGACCACGGCGGACGTTGAACGGCTCACCGAGACTTATGGCGCGCACAACTACCATCCCCTTCCCGTCAGCATCGTGCGGGGCAAAGGCGCCTGGGTCTCCGATGCCGAGGGCCACGCCTACATTGACTGCATTGGCGCCTACTCCGCACTGGCGCACGGCCACCTGTCGCCGTTCCTCGTGGAAACGCTTCAGCAGCAGATGGCGCGGCTGGCCCTGACCAGCCGCGCCGTCAGCACGCCCGAACTGGCCCTGTTTCTGGAAGGACTGTGCCGCTGCACCGGCTGCGAGGCGGCCTGCCCCATGAATACCGGCGCGGAGGCCGTGGAAACCGCCCTCAAGCTGGCGCGCAAGTGGGCCTATACCCGCAAGGGCGTCCCCAACGACCAGGCCGAGATTGTGGTCGCCGCCGGCAACTTTCATGGGCGCACGACCACCATTGTCGGGTTCAGCAGTGAGCCGGCATATCAAAAGCATTTCGGCCCCTTTGCGCCGGGGTTTATCACTGTTCCCTTTGACGATTTGCAGGCATTGGAAGCGGCCCTGACGCCACGCACGGCAGCGGTCTTGATGGAGCCGATCCAGGCCGAAGCAGGCATCTTGATCCCCTCGCCGGGGTTTCTCGCCGGGGTGCGCCGCCTTTGCACAGCCCGCAACGTGCTGCTGGTCTGGGACGAGATACAAACAGGCTTTGGGCGGACGGGCAGACGGTTTGCCTGGCAGCACGAAGACGCGCCCCCGGACTTGATGTGTCTGGGCAAGGCATTGGGCGGGGGATTGCTGCCGGTCAGCGCCGTGGTCGGTGCCCGGAAAGTCATGGACGTGTTCCAGCCTGGGGATCACGGCAGCACCTTCGGCGGCAGTCCGCTCGCCTGCGCCGTCGGCTTGGCCGCGATGGCCGAGATGGAAACAGGGCATTTGGCAGAGCAAAGCGCGGCCATGGGAGCGCGCCTGCGGGATGGTTTCCGCAATCTGCATCATCCCCGTGTTCAGGAAGTCCGGGGCCGCGGCCTGCTGATCGGCCTGGAGGTGACGCCCGGCACAAACACAGCGGCATTGACCACGGCGTTTCTGGCGCATGGCCTTTTAACCAAAGAAACGCGCCATCGCACCTTTCGCTTCGCTCCGCCCCTGACGATTGACACCTTTCTCGCAGACGAGATCATCCGCCGCACCCGGCAGGCGCTGGATACGATCTGACAGCCGCCGGTCGGAAAGCGGCGCCCACCATCAATTCTCCACCTTAATTCTCCAGATTATGACAGGCTGACACCCCTGCCGTGCCGGAAAGCGCGGGAAACACGCGCCTCTTCCCTGCCCGCCGAGCCAAAAACTATCCGCCTGCCGCTGATGAGAAGTCCCGGAGCGTCAAAGCCATCAAAGTCCTTTGCCGCACCGGCCGGTGGGAAAAGATAGTCATCAGCCCGCACGGGAAGCGGCGCAGGAAAAGCCATTCCGAGACAGGAAAAGCCATTCCGAGAAAGGCCACGCCAATCTTTGGCCGACAAAACAGCGCCGTGATCCTCCCGCGAAAACAGGCGGGCCGATGGTCAGTCACAGCGATTGTTTACGGGTGTGGCACGCGCGCCGAGTTCTCTGCGGGCATGATGCGAGGGGCAGTGGACGGCATTCCATCCGGTGCGCTGCGGCGTTTCCATGGGTGATTCACGGCGTACCGACGACGGCCCAGTTTGTTCCGTCGTCGCAACGCGCTTGCTGCCCCGCTGGAATGCCGAAGGAAAGCGGGCACATAGCCGCAGACTGCCGATGAACAAAGCCGATCAGACACTTGCAACTGGGGACGCAGGATCATTCGGACTTGGGAGCCTGCGCCCATCTCCTGAAGGATGGGGGTGACGATGACGCGGTGGTTCCAGTCCGGCGGCGCTGTTTTTGCAATGTCAATTGCGAACGCAGCCCCTGTCAACAGAGCGGGGGCGAGATGCTGTTCATCGGGGCGCGCGTCGCCCCGGCCCCAAGGCAGGGCGGCGGTGCGGGCGGGCTGGTACGAGCCGTCGTGCCAGAGGATGCTTTTGCCGTACCCGCCCCGGCGCGAGCCGTAATCCACGCGCAGGCCGAAGACGGCATTCACGCTTTGAGGCGCAAACGGGCCGCTCCGCCGAACCTGCACGTTCCAGCGGGGCGCGGGCCTGTCTATTTCGCAGCCGATCTGCGCGGTGCCCCGACCCCGGCTGCCCATGCCCAGCCGGACAATAGAGGCGCGCGGGTCAAAGTCCGCCCAGCCGTCAAACCGGCGGTCGGGAAACCAGAAGTGGCTTTTGAGGTATGTCCCCAGCCGCACGGGATGGAGCGGCGCGGGACTGTGCGCACCGAGCGCGCGCAGAAACACGACGCCTTCCGCCGGAACCGTGCCCGACCAGGCGGCGGCGCGGGCGGTCACGGGGAGACGCGCGGTCACGGCGAGGTTTTCCGAGGCGTGATTGTCAATATAACTGGCGTGCGTGGCATCAATCCGGTACACCTGCACCCACCCGCGCGCGAACGGCAGATGATCCAGGGCAGCCGAAATGGTCTTTGGCTGCGGGTTTTCGTTCCACACGACCACTCCAGCCGCGTGGTCGTCGGAAGCCGCGAGCACGCCGACCCCGTCCTGCCCATCCGGGCTGACAGAATTGCGATCTACAGGCAGCAGTGTTTGATAAATCTTGTACGCATTGAACAGGGCTTTGCGGTGCAGGCCGCTGGTAACCATTCCCAGGCTGTCGTCGATCCACTGCGCCCAGTAGACTTTGGCAAGGTCGGGAAGGGCCAGCATTCCGCGCACGTCGCGAAAGAACCGCGCGGCAGCTCCGTGCCTGCTGCTGGGCATGGACAGACCGAAGTTTGTATACGAGGCATATTCCGTCAGCAGGATCGGCAGGCCGGGCTGGGACGCGGCCAGGCCGCGCGCGATGCCGCCGACCTGGGCCGGGTAGTTGCCGTAGGCATGGATTGAAAGAAAATCAATGGGGCCGGAAAGCAGAGGCCGGGCGTACTCCGGCTGCCAAGCAATGGCGGGACCGCCGACCTGGGCATCTTCGTCCCCGGCGCGAACGCCCTCAAATCCGGCCTGGGCGACCCGCGCATAGTCGTCAGGGCCGCCATTGAAGAAGACCTTGCCGCCGTCGCCGGGCAGGTCCGGCTCGTTCCATATCTCATATCGGGGCATGGGCAGGCCTAGGGCGCGATAATGCGCGGCGTAGCGCCGGTTGATTTCCCGCCAGGCGGCGAGGCTGCCGGGGGCGTCTTTCCAGCGCGGCCATTCTGTCCCGGTCTTCAGCGGCAGCGGATCGTAAGTCATCGCAAACAGGGGAGAAACGCCCGCCCGGCGCAGCTGGCCGACAAACGGGTCCAGCCGTGCCCAGTCAATGCGCAGGGCGGTCGGGGTGCCCTGGATTTGGTCAAACGCATAGGTATCGGGCTTGCCCCACCCCATCTCGTAGCGCAGGTCGCGGACGCCCGCCTCCCTGAGCAGGCCGGTCATGTCAAAAGACGACGGCGGGCGGCGTTGAAAGAAGAACGGCGTCTGGTAGACGCCGAACTTGTCCTTGACCAGCGGCGGGCCTGCCCAGTGGGAGAAATCAACATGGAACATCTGGGCCTGCGCGCGAACAGGGGTCAGCAGCAGGCCTGCCGCGAGCAGAAGCGCGCACATCCATTGACAACAAAGGGGTGTTGGGCGGGGCATAACACTTTGTCCTGCTGCGGACAGCAAAGCGACCGACACCGTGACATTGGTGTTTAGCACTTACCAGTCTACCTTATTTTGTGATGGGGGCGGCGCATCTGCCGCGAGGGAACGTTTTGACACTCAGCCAGGTATGATAAACTGATGAGGCCACGACGTTCCCACAAGGCAGCCTGGCTGCTCTGCACCTTTCTGCTGCTGGCGCAAGCGCTCCTGCCTGTGTCTGCGGTCGCCTTTGTCAGTGTCCGCTGCGCCCATGCGCCCGCCTCGGCTCGTGCGTGCGCCGAAGCGGTGCTGCCGGCGGTTGACGGCGTTGCCGCGGGAACCCACCCGGCGGCGATGGCCTGCTGCCTGCACATGAGCGGGCGGGGCGCGATGATGGACGGGATGCAAAGCGCACCCGTGTCCTGTACTGCAACCCAGTCCGCTTTGCCCTGCGTCGTTTCTGTCAGCGTTCTTGGCTCGGATCGGCCTGCGGCTGCCAGCAGCGTCCGCGCCTGGATGTTTCCTGCTGTTCCGGCGTGTGCTTCGCCTGCGGCAGTGGCTGCTTTGCGCGTCTGCGCTCCCACTGTCGCGGCCTCTTCCGCGCCCTTCGCGCTTCCACCGGGCTGTTCTGCCCAGGCGCACGGCCTTCGTGCGCCTCCCGTATTCTGACATTCCGCCGTTCCCTACCCTTTCCACGCCTTCAAAGCGCCGTTTGGCACGTCCCGACGCGCTGCGAGGGTGCGCCGCGCCGCCCCATGCACAAAGGCGCGCCGTCCAAAAAGGCCGCCGGCGCGACCACGTATCAGCGCCGCAGGCGCCGCTTGACCTACACGGCGGCACAGGCCAAACGCGACCACTCCAAAGGCCCGATGGACGGCGGCGCGCCTGTCTCCGTCACGCATAAGTAGTCCCCGGCAGGCAGTTGGCTGCCCTGAAAGAAAGCCCTATGGCACGTCGCCTTCCCGTCAATATTATCACTTTGCTGACTGTCATGGCCGTTGTCCTGGGAACGGCATGGGCCGTGCGGCGGTTTCACAAGCCCGGCCAGCTGGATGTCGTGACCGCGCAGGCGATGGATATGTCCGCCATGCGTCCCCCGACCGGCGCGGCCCCGGTCGCCCTCGCTGCCGTGCGGCGCGGCAGGCTTGCCGACACAGTGACTTACACCGGCTCCATTCTGCCCTTTAACGAGCAGGAAATCGCGCCGCGTATTGTGGGAACCGTTGTTTCGCTGCCTGTGTATCCCGGCGACCAGGTGCGGGCCGGGCAGGTCATCGCGCAGCTTGACAGCGGGGAAGTCAGCGCCAAAGCCGAGCAGGCGTCTGCCCAGGCCCGGCAGGCGCAGCTGTCGGCCCAGGTCGCCCATCTCACCCACCGCCTGCATCACGGGGCCGCGCTTGACCAAGCATTCGCGCAGCAAGGAGCCGCAGAGCAGGCTGTCACGGAAGCCCAGGGCGAAGCGCAGGCCGCCCAAGATGCGGTCGCAGATGCCCAGGCCGGGGTGCAAAGCGCGCAGGCCGGCGCCGACTACTGGAAGACGGAGATTGTCCGCGAACAGCAGCTCGCCGCTGCCGGCGCGGCGTCTCGCCAGGAGTACCAAAGTGAGCTGTCCCAGGCGCAGGCCGCCAATGCCGCGCTCGCGCAGGCACGGGCGAAAGTGCGCCAGGCACAAGCGATGGTTGGGGCGGGGCATGCGAAAGTCGCCCAGGCACAGCGAGAAGTGGCTGCGGCACGGGCCAGTAGGCGCATGGCCCAGGCGGATTTGGCGGTCGCGTCCGGGCAGGCCGACGCGCAGGCAGCCGGAGCGTCTGCCGCACAGGCCGCCGCGCGCGAGGCGTCTATCGTGCAGGGCTACGCCCGGATTGTGTCTCCCAGCGCAGGTGTCGTGACTGCGCGGCCTGTCGCGCCCGGCACATTGGTGCAGCCGGGGATGACCATTCTCAAGGTCGCCGAAGTCAGCCGGGTGCGGGTGCAGGCCCATGTCGCCGCCGCCGACCTTGCCGGGGTCGGCGCAGGCACGCCTATGGAAGTTATTCCCCAGGGTGACACTGCTAGGCCCATTGCCGCCAAAGTCACATCAGTGTTTCCCAGCGCCAATGACCAGTCCCGCACGGCAATTGTGGAGGCTGTCCTCCCGAACCCCGGCGGCAGGCTCCTGCCGGGCGCATTTGTCACGGTGCGCATTGCAAAACGAGGCGCTCCCGGCAAGATGCTGGTGCCTGCCGGGTCTGTGTTGTCCGAGGGCGGCGGCTCCTTTCTATGGCTGGCCCTGGGCGGCACGGCTGCCCCTGTGTCTTATCGGTGCGAAACGTGCCACATGATCTACTCGGCGGCAGACGCCCAAAAGCGTCATTTTGTGGACTCCATGGACGGCGGCAGGCTTGTGCCGGTCTCGCGCGCCTTTTCTCCCACGGCAGGCGGGCTGACGGCGCACCGAGTGACTGTACAGACCGGAGCGAGCGACGGCACTTGGACGGAAATCAGGGCCGGAGACGTCCCGGCAGACAGCCAAGTGGTCACGCGCGGGCAGGCGGGTCTGGTGGAGGGAGGAGCGCTGGCGGCGACGGCGTGGGGCGCAGATGGCCCCCAGACATTGCCGACGGCGGCTTCCGCGCCGCAGGGCAAGACACTCTATCGCTGCGACAAGTGCGGCATGACCTACTCGGAGGCCGATGCCAAACACAACCACTACAGAGACCCAATGGACGGCGGCAGACTTGTCCCCGTGAAAGGACAGTAGCTCATGGCGACCCTTCAAGAACCGCCCGCCAAGCGGCGACATCAGGCAGTCAAGTTTCCACTCATACCAAGCAGTGGCTTCAACATCTCGGCCTGGGCCATTGATCACCCCTATGCCGTGGTCGCGTTCTACGCCGCCATCGTCATCCTGGCCCTGATCGCCGTGTTCGGCGGCATCATGCCTCGGCGCATGATGCCCTACGTGGAAAGCCCGCTGGTCGGCGTGGTCACCGCGCAGCCCGGCCTGTCAGCCCAGGAGATGGAGACCTATATCTCCAAGCCGATTGAAGAGCGCATGACCGACATTCGCGGCGCGCGCACGATCCGCTCCACGTCCCAAGATGGCCTGTCGGTTGTTTCTTTGGAGTTCCCTTATGGAGCGAACATGCAGCGCGCCACGGGTGATGTGCAGGCCATTATGAACTCCGCGCAGGCCGACCTGCCGCAGACCGGCGCGAACCTCAAGCCGTCGTGGGTGCTGCCGATTGACCCGCTCAACATCCCTATCCTCTCACTCAGTCTGACCGGCGACCCCGCCCAGGGCTGGACGCCTGTCGCCCTGCGCGCGTTCGCCGAGAATCAGGCAGTGGCCGCGCTCAAACAGGTGCCCGATGTGCAGTCGGTCGGGGTGTATGGCGGTGCAAAACGGCAACTGCGCGTGGTCGTAGACCGGGACAAGCTGGCCGCCTATGGCTACTCCATCCTGGACGTGCGGGATGTGATCGACAAGAACAGCATCGCCCGGCCTGCGGGCACGCTGACCAGCGGGCCGAACGAAAGCATCGTGCGCGTGGCGGGCCTGGCCCAGGATGCACAGACAGTCGGCAGCTACCCGTTGGGGGCGCGCAATGGGCAGGTGGTTTCCCTGAAGGACGTGGCGACAATCACCGACGGCGTGCGGGAGCAGCGCAGCGGCTACCACTTTGCCTTCAATGACGGCGGCAGCCACAATGGCATTGAGGGATTGAACGACAACGCCGTGGAAGTGGCCGTCATTCAGAACCCGGCGGCAGGCTCGCCGCCGGTGATCGCGGGGGTCATGGCAGAGGCCCGAAAGCTGGAGGCCGACCATGCGGGCCTGCACTTCCGGGTCGCCTACGACAATGCGCACTTTGTCGATATCCTCTTCCACAACACGGGCGAAGAACTGCTCGCCGCCGTTCTGCTTTGCGGGCTTGTTGTCCTGCTGTTCCTGGGCAATGGGCGCGGGACGCTGATCTCCATGACCACGATCCCCGTGTCCCTGGCAATGGCGATCCTGCTGATGGTGCCGTTCGGGTTCAGCCTGAACTCCTCCACCCTGATCGGGCTGCTGATTTGTATCGGGCGGCTGGTGGACGACTCGGTGATTGACATTCACGCCGTGGAACGTCACCTGCGCCTGGGCAAAGACCCCCGAACGGCGACGGTAGATGGCATCACCGAAGTGCGGCTGGCGGTCGCAGCATCCACCTTGATGCTGGTGCTCGCCCTGACGCCGCTGTTGTTCTGCGGCGGCATCACGCAGCTTATGTTCGTGGGATTGGTCTACCCCATTATCTTTGGCCTGCTGGCGTCGTTCCTGGTCTCGCTGACCCTGACGGCAGTCATGGCATCCAAACTCTTGCGCGCCCACGAGACACAGCCGCGCAAGCGGGGACTAGGACATGTTCTCGCCCCCCTGCAAGCCGGGCTGGAACGGATGGACGACGGCTACCGGCGGCTGGTGCTGACCCTGCTGCGCAACAAGTTCAGCGTGGTGGGAGCCGCAGTCTGCACGGTCGTGGTCGGCTTTGGGTTCTACCACTTCATCGGCAGCGAAATGATGCCGCTGGCCGATGTGGGGCAGGGATACGGCGTTCTGGAAATGGCCCCCGGCGCGAGCTATGCTCAGACCGCGCAGGCCACGCGCGCCTTTGAGCATGTTCTGCTCAGGCAGCCTGAGATCAAGAAGGTGTCCAGCGAGATTGGCTCAGAGCCGGGCGGGACATACTTCACAGGCTACGCCATGAACCAGGTCAACACGGCCACCCTGATGATGACGCTGTCGGACAAAGACGACCGCGCGCGCACCATCTGGCAGGTCATGGATGCCGCACGGGCCGAGGCGCTGGCGACTATCCCCAACATCCGGCGATTGCAGATCAAAGAGATGGGCAGCGATGTCATGGCAACATCCGCCGCGCCGGTGCAGCTTCTGGTCACCGGGCCGGACCTGAGCATCCTATCCAAGCTGGCGGAGCAGGTGGCGGAGATTGCCCGCAGGACGCCTGGCACGTACCAGGCAGCGACCTCGTGGGCGACGGAAAAGCCGAGCTACCGGCTGAACGTGGACACCCGCCGCGCTGCCGAACTGGGCCTGACGCCTGCCGACATCTCCGACCAGGCTTACTATGCAATGGGCGGCGGCTTGACGGGTGAGTTTTATCGCCCGCCTCATGTGCGTCAGGACACCATTGACGTGCGCTACAAACAATCCCAGCGCCGCAGCCCGGATGACCTATTGCAGATGTCTGTCACCGCGCCCGCGCAGGACGGACAAAGCCTGCAAGTTCCCCTGAAGACGCTGGCGACATTGACACCCCAATTGGTTCCCCCCGTGATTGAGCACGACGGCTTGCAGCGCACAGTGTCCGTGCTGGCGTATTACCGCAAAGGCGGCCCGCCGTCTATGGATTTGGCGATGGCGATTATCACCAAAGCGTCGGCGCAATTGAACTTTCCGCCCGGCTACTCGCTGCAAATGCGCGGGGATATGACCCAGATGATGGACTCGTTCGCCCGGCTCCTGCGGGGCCTGGAACTCTCCGTGCTGCTGATCTTTTTGGTCTTGATCGCGCAGTTCCGGGGCCTGCTGCCGCCGTTCCAGATGGTGCTTTCCATTCCGCTAGAGCTGTCCGGTGTCTTTGTGGGCCTGTGGCTCGCCCACCAGGCATTCAGCAGCGTGAGTATCATGGCCGTGATCGTGCTGACGGGCATGGACATTACGACGGCCATTCTGCTCATTGACCAGATCATACGGCGAAGGGCGGAGGGGGACTTGCCGCGCAATGAAGCCGTCGCCCTGGCCTGCCGGGATCGCCTGCGGCCTATCCTGATGACTTCGCTGATTACCATTATTACTATGCTTCCGGTCGCCTTCGCGCCCAGAACAGGAATGGATGCCTATCAGCCGCTTGGCACGGTGATCGTCAGCGGTCTTTTGGTGGGCACGCTGTTATCTCTCTTGGTCATCCCCGTGATGCATGTCGCCGTGGACGATATAGGCATGTGGCTGCGCCGCCATCGCCGCGCGGCGGGAACAGCCCTGACGCTGCTGTTATGTCTCTCAGTGGAGGCTGTATCGCTGCGCCCGGCGCGGGCGGATACGCCGACCCCGCCGAATGCCGATGCATTACCTGTCATCAGTTGCCCGCTCACATTGGCTGGGGCAGTCACCCTCGCCCTGGCGAACAACTTGACACTTAAGGCTTCGCAGGCCGATGCGGACGCCGCCTCGGCGGGGGCACGGGCGGCCCGCGCGCAGGCAAAGCCCACTTTATCCACCACGACCTACGCAACAGCGGGCGACTCGCCCAACATCTTTACTACGTCGCCCGGTGTCGGGCCGCAAAACTTGTTCAACGCCCCGCCGCACGGCTTTGCCGACCAGAACTTGATGCTGATGATCCCGCTGTCCACCGGCGGGCGCATCGCGGCCCGCGTTCGGGCCGGGCGAATCCGGGCCGCCGCCGCAGTGTCCACTTTGGATGCCGCGCGTCTTTCGGTGACGGAAAGTGTGGCCGAGGCCTATATCACAGCCCTTCTGCGGCAAAGCCTTGTCCAAGCTGCCCAGTCCCGGCTTGCCGCCGAAGATGAGCAGGTGCGGGTGACGCTGCTCAAAGTCGGCACGGGCCGATCTGCTCCGGTAGACCTGCTGCGCGAACAGGCGGAACAAGCCGATGCACGGCAGGCAGTGCTGCGGGCGCAAAACGAGGCTGCCCTTGCCCTGGTCGCCTTGAAGGTCACCCTGGGCGTGTCACAGGATTCGTCCCCTGCCCTTGCGGACACGCTGGAGGGCCTGACCAATCAGGCTGCTGCGCTTCCTTCCACACTGGGGAGCGCCCTGCGGCTTGCCGCGGCACGACGCTCCGAGATTGCTGCCGCCGCGCAAAGGCAGGAAGCGGCACAGGCAGGTGTCACAGACGCGCAAGGAGCCTTCCGGCCCCAGGTCTACGGCGTCGCGATGGGGGATACCATGACCTTTGCCCCCCGCCAGGCGCGCACGGGATACTCCGTCGGGATCACCGCCAGCCTGCCCCTAGCCGACGGCGGGCAGCGGCGGGCGGATGTGGATGCCGCCAAAGCGCGTCTGGCACGGGCGAAAGCCGAAACGCAGATCGCCCGGCAGACTGTGACCCAAGACGCTACCGCCGCCTGGCTCTCGCTGGAAACGGCGCGCGCTGCAAGCCAGGCCGCCCTTGCCGGGCTTGCAGCGGCACGGGAAGCCTTCCACCTAGCAGGCCTTCGCTACAATGCAGGCAAGTCCGTCGCCGCCGAGCGGCTGGACGCGCTGGCCGCCCTGACACGGGCGCAGGGCAATGCGGCGCAGGCAGCGGCGGACTTGCTGATCGCGCGGGCAAAGCTGAGCCAGGCAATCGGGCAAGTCGGCGGCTGACACTTTTCTCGTTCCTCCAATCAATGGACAAAGCGCAGGATGACCAGCAGCGACCCGGCGCTGATGGCGAGCCACAGCAGAATGCCCTGCACCAGCGGCTTCCACCCGACCGTCTGGAGCGTCTTCCGCGAGATGCCCGCCCCGATCAGGAACAGCGTCAGCGTCAGCCCCACTGTCGCAAGGTGCGAAAGGGCGGGGGCCGCTCCTGCCGCGCCCGGCACAACACTGCGGGCGACCGAGGCCAGCAGGAACAGCCCGATAAACCACGGCACCTGCACCTTGCCCCGCGCGCCCAAGGGCGTCTGGTGCGGGTCAAAGCCGACTGTGGTGCTGGTCACTCCCCCCGCTTTCGCGGGAGCCAGATGCGGAGCGCGGCGGCGGAATGTCAGCGCGGCGGCGACCGCGACCGGCACGATCCACAAGGCGCGGGACAGCTTCACCGCAATCGCCGTTTGCAGGGCGGGCGGGCCGTAGCGGGACGATGCCCCGACCACGGACGAAATGTCATGAATCGCCACGCCTGCCCATGTCCCAAACTGTGTCTGCGAAAGATGCATCGCATGCCCCAGCCAGGGGAACGCATACAGCGCAACGGCGTTCAGCAGGAAAACCGTGCCCATGGCTACGGTCATTTCGCCTTCCGCCGCACCGATGACCGAGCCGACCGCGGCAATCGCCGAGCCGCCGCAGATAGCCGTGCCTGCGGAAATCAGCGCCGATGTCTTGGCATTGATCTGGAGCCACTTCCCTGCTGCGTAGCCTAACGCCAGAGTGCCCGCAATGCTTCCTGTCGCGAACAGCAGGCCGCTTTTGCCTGCGTGCAGCACGACCGCGAGGTTCATGCCGAAACCCAGCCCCACCACGCAGGCTTGCAGGAGCGCTTTGGCGGCGTGCTTTGCGACATGGGAATACGGGTTTTCCAGGGTCAGCGCAAGACCTATTCCCAGTGCCAGCGCAACGGGCGGCGAGGCCCAGGGCGAAAGGCAGAACAGGGTGGCGGCGATAAAGAGGGCCTGCCTTGCCGGAAGCGGCAGAGTGGGCAGACGCCCACGCGGAGATGTTGCGGGACTGTATGCTTCATTCGTCGGTGGAGGGTGCGTGAGCATCGGTGTTCTCGTTTCTAGGCACGGCAGCGACTGACGTTCTTGACCCACTGACCGTACCGCTTCCGCTGACATATTACAAATACATATTAACTCTCTATCCTATAACATGAGCCTATGCCGCCGCGTTTCCTCAAACCCGTGTGTGGGATTGGTTGACATCGTGTGCGGGATTGGTTGACATCGTGTGCGGGATTGGTTGACATCGTGTGCGGGATTGGTTGACATCGTGTGCGGGATTGGTTGACATCGTGTTTTGTTATGCGTCATTATCAACCAGAATTGCACAGGTGTGAGGTGCAAGAGGGCAAGGAGATTGAGAAAATGAACTATCGACCGTTAGGAGCGAGTGATGTGCAGGTGTCCGAGATCAGTTTCGGCTGCTGGACGATGGGCGGGCTGAACTGGGTCAACGGCAGCCCCAATGGCTGGGCCAATGTGGACGAGGGCGAAATTACCGCCGGCATCAAACTGGCCGTGGATGCCGGGGTCAACCACTTTGACAACGCCGATGTGTACGGCAACGGACGCGCGGAGCGGATGCTGGCGCGCGTCTTTGACAAACTCGGCCTGAAGTCCGAGGACTATGTGATCGCCACCAAAATCGGTCACTTCCCCGGCACGGCGGGCCACGCGTACGAACCCGGCCATATCCGCCATCAATGCGAACAGTCCCTGCTCAACCTCAAGCGCGACTACATCGACCTGTACTACTTCCATCACGGCGATTTCGGCCCCAATGCTCAGCTTCTGCCGGAAGCCGCCGCCACCATGGATGCCCTGGTCGCCGAAGGCAAAGTGCGCATCAAGGGCCAATCGGCCTATTCCGCCGCCGACTTCGCGCAGGCCGTGCCTGTTGTCAAGCCGCAGGTGCTGCAAAGCTGGGCCCATGCCCTGGACGATCAGTTTGTGCGCCCCGGCTCGCCCGTATCTCAGCTCATGGAGGAATACGGCATGACCTTTGTCGCCTTCAGCCCGCTCGCCCAGGCCCGCCTGCTGGACAAATACGACCCCGCCAAGCCCCCGGAGTTTGAGCCGGGCGACCACCGGCGCGGCAGCGATGCATTCGGCGCGGATGCCATTGCCGCCCTCAAGCCCAAGCTGGCAGCGCTGAAAGCGCGTTTCGGCGACACGACCGAAGACCTCGCCGCGATGGCCCGGGGGTATATTCTGGCCCAGCCACGTGTCGCCTGCGTCATCCCCGGCTTTCGCAACGAGCGTCAGGCCCGCTGCAACATCGCGGGCGACGGACGCGCCTTGTCCCCCGCCGACCTCGCCTTTATCCGCGAAACATTGGCCTCGGCATAAAGAGACCGTAAACAAACTTTCTCCTTCAGGGCAGGCCGTGTGATACGCAGCAATGCTGCCCAGCATACCGAAGCGCGAAGCAGCAGGGAAAGGGGTTCTGCTTCACGTGGGAGCCGGAGAGCAAAGGCGTCTTATCAGCGTCCCCACGGCGTTTCCAGCGTGTACCGACGACGGAACGATTTGGTCCGTCGTCGGTATGCCCTTAGGGAGCCATGGGAAAGCGCAAGAGACGCCGTTGCAGTGCCGGGGAAAAGCGCAAGAGACGCCGTTGCAGCGGGAGCAAGACCTTAATTTTCTTGGAGGAGTGCGAAAGAGGAACGTTTTCTTTTTCTAAGCCGTCTCATGGGGTATACTCTCCGCAGTGACCATTCTGAAAGGAAACACACGCTTTTGACACGACGCTCACCCTGGTGGCTGGCCGCCGCCGTTCTGCTTGCCGGGGCCGGAACATTCCCTGCGGCTCATGCCCAAACTCCGTCTCCCTCGGTGCCTGGCATCGTTGATCCGCATGTCACACCCGCTGAACTGGCCCGCATGAAGGCACGGGCAGCCAAGTTCACCGCGGCGCGCAGTGCCGTGGCCGCCGATCCCAAATTGACGGATGCGCAAAAGCGAGCCAAGATTGATCTGCTCGCGAAAAGCGCCAACGCCGACACATTAGCGATTATGACGCCTGCACAGCGCAAGATTGTCGCCGGAAATCGTGCGATTGTGGGTCAGGCGATGGCCGCGCAGAACGCGCGCCGCCAGGCATTCAACGAAACCCACGCGACCGAAATCAGCGCGGGACAAGCGCTGGCCGCCCAGTTGAATGCAAGCATCACGCCTGCTCAAAAGCAGCAGATGGCGCCGATCAAGGCCGCGGCCAAGGCTCAGTATCAGCAGATTTTCGCCGACGCGAAAACATCGCCGCAAGTCAAGCAGCAAAAAATAAATGCGCTGAACCAGGACACGGAAACCAAGATTTTGACGGTTTTGACCCCGGCCCAAAAAGCGCAGGCGCAGAAACTGCAGCAGATGCAGCAGCAGCTTCAAGCAGAAGCGCAGGCCGCCAGCGCGCCGCCAGCGCATTAACGCATTCTTTTCGGCTGTTTCAGCACAACAGCGTCTGCCTCGACAACAGCGTCTGCCCCGCGGGGCGGACGCTGTTGTTTGTGACGAAGCGGGAGGCAGTGGGCGCTTAGCCGAACGCTTCTTCCAGGCGGCGGAGAAAGTCCAGCAGATCAACGATTTCCGCAGGCAGGGGCGCATGGAACTGCAGGCGCTTTTTGGTGCGCGGGTGGTCAAAGCTGAGGGAGTGGGCGTGCAGGGCCTGGCCGTGCAGGGCGGACAGCAGGGCATTCAGGGTCTGCAGGGGCGCGCCGCGAAACAAGTCCGCGCTGACTTTGCGCAGGCCGCCGTAAGTCGCATCGCCCACGACGGGATAGCCGGCAAAGCTGGTGTGGACGCGTATCTGGTGCGTGCGGCCTGTTTGCAGAATGGCCTCTGTCCAGGAAAACTCAACCAGGTGCTCCAGCAGGCGGATTTCGGTGACGGCGCTGCGGGCGACACGCGCCATGCCCAGGCCCTGGCTCAGCGACATGCCGATGTCGTCATAGACAGTCATGCGCTTGCGGTCCACGGGGTGGCGCGTGATGGGGGCGTCAATCACGGCGTTCTTGAACGGCACGCGGCCCCAGAGCAGGGCATTGTATTTGCGCACGGCGGTGCGGGCTTGTATCTGTTTGGAGAGGTGTTCGTGGGCGAGGTCGTTCTTGGCGACCATCAGCAGGCCGGATGTGTCTTTGTCCAGGCGATGCACGATGCCGGGACGCAGCGCGCCGCCGATGCCGCTGAGATCGGTGCAGTGGGCGAGCAGGGCATTGACCAAAGTGCCCGTTTCCGCACCGGGAGCGGGATGGACGACCAGGCCCTTGGGCTTGTTAATCACCAGCAGGTCGGAGTCCTCATAGACAATGTCCAGAGGAATGTCTTCCGGGGCGGCGTTTTCCAGGGGATGCGCATCCGGCACGTCAATGGAGACCTGGTCGCCGGGCCGGGTGCGATAGTTGGGCTTGACAGGCTGCCCATTGATGACAACCGAGCGCGTGCCGATCAGCCGCTGTATCCGCGCGCGGGACAGAGACGGCAGACGGGACACGAGAAACACGTCCAGGCGAATGTTTTCATCGCCCTCGGCAACCAGCAAGTTTTCCTGCATACAAGTTTTCCTGCATGAGCGTGTGGACAGACAGAATTAAGAGGCGGAAGCGATCTGGGACGGCGGCAGCGAGGCAGCGGCATGGAGGGCGGGAAGGCGGCGGCAGAGGGCAAGGCCGACAACCCCCAGAACGATAAATGAAAGGCACAGCAGCTGCACATCGGTCATGCCCAGGGCCACAACTGTAGAGGTGACATTCGCGCGCCAGATTTCCATGATAAAGCGCTCCGCCCCGGCCAGAATAAAGAACCAGCACGACAACTGGCCGCGAAACGCCTGGCGCTTTTGCAGATGCAGCAGCCATGCGAACGACAGCAGGCCCAGAGCCACCGAATAAAGCTGCGTGGGATGCGAGGGCGGGGTCAAGACGCCGTCATCATGGAAGCGGATGCCCCACGGCATGTGGGTGGGAGCGCCATAACAGCAGCCGTTCAGAAAGCACCCCACCCGCCCGATGGCATAGCCCAGCATGCAGCCGGGCGCATACAAGTCCGCCATAGACAGCACGGGGATTTTGTTGCGCACGCAGAAGATCGCCACGCAGATCAGCCCGCCGAAAAAGCCGCCGTGGAACGACAAGCCACCCTGCCATACGCGGAACATGTCCAGGGGGTGCGCGGAGTACATCTCCCAGTCCAGGGCGACAAACATCACGCGCGCCCCGACCAGGCCCGCAACGACCAGCCAGATGCCCAGGTCTAAGACGTTCTCAGGCGTAATCGTCCAGGTGGGGTCATGCACGGTACGTCGCTGCGCGGTGCGGTAGGCGATATAAATGGAAACCATAAACGCCGCCATTAAGACAACACCATAGGTGTGGACTGCGAACGAGCCGATGTGAAATAAAACAGGAAACATAGGTCAATGCTCCAAAGGAACCGAGGGCGGAACAGTCGGGGCGGGGGCCAGCGGCTGCCGCCAGAAGTAAAACGCCAGCAGGGCGACACCGACACAAATCGCGCTGTCGGCGACATTAAACACAGGCCATTGGTGGACGCCCAGATGCACGTCAAAGAAGTCCACCACATAGCGCAGACGCACACGGTCAGCGAAGTTGCCCAGCGCACCGCCCAGCGGCAGGGCCAGCGCGATTGCCAAGAGAAGCGGCAGCGGCGTCTTCAGGCGCGACACATAGACCACAATCGCGCCCGCCGCGAGCAGGGCCGCACCGGCGAGGGCCAAAGTGCCCGCAGGCAGGATGCCGAACGCCCCACCGGTATTGCGCACATAGGTCAGGGAAAAGAAGCCCGGCAGCAAGTCCCGGCTGTCACCCGGCAGGAACAAACCCGCGACCCAGCGCTTAGACACCTGATCCAGCGCCAGCACCAGCAGGGCCAGCCCATAAAACGCCGACCGCCTCAAACGGAGTCTTCCTGGTCTACTGTTGTCAGGGCATAGGGCAGCGCTTCCAGGCGCGCCAGGGGGATCGGCGCGCCGTCGATGTCGGACTGGCCGTAGGTGCCCTCATCCATTTTCTCTAAAGCACGGTTGACCTTGCCCAGGATGCGGGCCATGTTGTCTATCGCCGCGCGGTCACGCTCGCGGTCAAACAAGTTGGTCGCTTCATCGGCGGGGTCGTTGACATCGCTGTGGGAAAGTTCGCCCGCCGCGCCTTCTTCCGTATCCTCCTGGTCATCGCCGACATAAACATCGCGCTCGGCTTCCAGGCGCGCTTTTTCATCCAGCAAAGTCTGCTTGAATTGGCTGAGTTGTTCCGGTGTCATCATGTTCTTTCTTGCGGCAGAAGGCGGCAGGCGGTTTGTGATTGCGGCAGGGTGCGCCAGGCGCGCGTGCAGCCCGATGCGCAGGCGGCGGCGGGCAGGTCGCCGCCGTCTGAGACCTGCACCCAGCAGCGGGTGCATTTGACGCCGTCCGCCACACCATTGTTAATCACTTGAAGTCCAGGTTCGGTTCCCAATGTGAGTGTCACGCGAGAGACCATCAAGAGCGCAGGCAGTTGGTTGAGATACGGATGGAGCGCGGCGAATGTCTCAGCGTCTGCGTTGAGTGTCACGGCGAGCTGCTGGCGGCTCTTGGTGCCTTCCAGGGCGCGATTAACCGTATCCCGTACCGCAACGAGGGGACGCCATCGGCTGGCGAGGGCGGCATTGCGCAGTTCCACCCGGTCAGCAGGCAGCGTGGCGAGCAGGACAGAGATGGGCTTGCGGGGCATTTGCAGCTTCTGCCACACTTCTTCCGCCGTAAACGAGAGAATGGGAGCCAGCAGGCGCGCGAGGCAGGAGACGATCTCAAACAGGGCTGTCTGCGCCGCCCGTCGGTTTTGCGACCGTGCGCCGTAGGTATACAGGCGGTCTTTCAGGGGGTCGAAGTAGAACGCGCTCAGGTCGGACGCGCAGAAGTTCAGGGCGATCTGGGCGACGCGGTGGAACTCATACGCCTCATACGCCTGATTAGCCACCCGGACGGTCTCGTTGAGCCGCTGCAAGGCCCACTGGTCTATCTCTTCCAGCACGTCGTAGCTGACCGAGTGCGCGGCGGGGTCAAAGTCGTACAAGTTGCTCAGGGCAAAGCGCAGCGTGTTGCGCAGCGTACGGTAGCTGGTGGCGACTTGCTCTAGGATCGGGCCTCCCACTTTGACATCGCTGAAGTAGTCCGTGGAGCAGACCCACAAGCGCAGCACGTCCGCCCCGTACTTGTCGCAGACGGCTTGGGGTGCGACCCCGTTCATCTGCGACTTGGACATCTTTTCGCCCTTCTCGTTGAGTGTCCAGCCGTTCGTGACCACTTGCCGGAACGGAGCCTCGCCTTTGGTCGCGATGCCCAGCATCAGGGCCGAATTGAACCAGCCTCGGTGCTGGTCGCCGCCCTCCAGATATACATCGGCGGGGTAGGCCAGGCCAGGCCACTGCTCCAGCACCGTCCGGCAGGTCGCGCCGCTGTCAAACCACACGTCAAAGATGTCCGTTTCCTTGGTGAACTCCGTTTCCCCAGTATCCGGGTGGACATAGCCCGTGGGCAGCAGGTCTTTGGCGTCACGCTCAAACCAGGCATCCGTGCCGTGCAGACGAACAATGCTCGCCACATGCCGCACCACATCGGCAGACAGCAAGGGCGTGCCTGAGGGCTGCGCATAGAACACGGGAATGGGAACGCCCCATGCACGCTGCCGCGACAGGCACCAATCGGGCCGCCCTTCCACCATCGCCGTGATCCGATTGACCGAGTCCTGCGGGAACCACTGCACATCGCCAATGGCCTTCAGGCACTTGGCGCGGTGCCCGTTGTGGTCAATGTTCATAAACCACTGTACTGTGGCCCGGTACACCAAGGGGTCGTGCGAACGCCAGCCATGCGGGTATGAGTGAAACAAGTCCTGACGCGCAAGCAAGGCCCCGACTTCCGCCAGCCGCTCCATGATGCGCTGCTGGCCCGCGCCCAGCTTCAGACCCGCGAACGGCCCGGCCTCGTCGTTGAAGTAGCCGTCGCCGGTCAAGACTTGGATGGTTGGCAGGCGGTACTTTTGCCCGGTCAGAAAGTCGTCTTTGCCATGCCCCGGCGCGGTGTGCACCACGCCGGTTCCGTCGGTGGTCGTGACATAATCGGCAAGCACAAGCACGGACACCCGGTCGATTTCAGGCAATGGGTGCTGAAACAGCAGGTTCTGCAAGTCGTAGCCCTTGAGCGCGTTGACCACTGTCCAGCCGACCAATCCCCCGGCTTCCATGGTCGTGTTCAGACGGTCAGCGGCCACCAGGTAGCGCTGCCCTTCGTGCTCAGCCACGACATAATCAATTGCGACGCCGACCGCGACCGCGACATTGGCGGGGATTGTCCAGGGCGTCGTTGTCCAAATCACGGTGCAGCACCGGCTCAGGTCGGCATCCGCGCCGAAGACGCCGTCGGGGTCGGTGCGTGCGGGGAAGCGCACATAGATAGACGGGTCGGTGCGGTCGGCGTATTCCACTTCATGTTCAGCCAGCGCGGTCTGGTCTACCAATGACCAGAAGACCGGCTTCAGGCCTCGGTAGATAAATCCCCGCTCCACCAGCTCGGCGAACACTTCCAGTTCTTTGGCGGCCATGCCCTGCGACATAGTCAGATACGGGTTGTCCCACTCGCCCTGAATGCCCAGGCGCTCAAACTGCGCGCGCTGCACATGCCACCACTGGTCGGCGACTTCGCGGCAGCGCACGCGGGTCTGCATCGGCGTGGGCACGACCTTCTGCTCGGCAAACTCTTTGGCGACCAACACTTCAATCGGCAGGCCATTGTTGTCCCAGCCCGGCACGTAGGGCGCTTTGTAGCCCTGCATTGCCCGGTACTTCACCGTCACGTCTTTGAGTATCTTGTTGAAGGCATGCCCGATATGAATGTTGCCATTAGAGAACGGCGGGCCGTCGTGCAGGATAAACGTGCCCAGGCCCGTCGTGGGCTTCAGCCGTTCCTCATACACGTTCTGCGCCTGCCAGAAGTCCAAGGTCTGCGGCTCGCGCCGGGGCAGGCCCGCGCGCTGCGGGATGCTGTCCGGGTTGGTGTCCAGGCCATCGGGGTTCTTCGCATCGGGCTTGGGGACATTCAGCGTCTTGCTGTAGTCTGCCGGGGAACCAGGTTGTAATGTGTCAGGTTTTACTGTGTCCGGCGAGCCGGGAATTGTGTTCGTCATGCAGCCTCCTCAACTCGCTTGGCTTGAACTGAAATCGCTTGGCTTAAATGTGTGCCGGTTATTATACCCTGAAAACTGATTTGCTGCGCGCATAAGCCGAGTGAAGTTTGCCACTGTGCGCGTAGGAAGTGGACGCATAAAAAGGCGGCACAAGATTATTCTCCCATGCCGCCTCGACTTTTATCTGATGTGTCTCTTTGCCGTTTGGTAGATAAGATAAGCTACTACCCAGCGATAGGCATGTGGTTCACACAGGTACGTCGCCGTCGGTTGCAGCACCCCCTGCGCGTTCTTCTGCATCTCCTGCACCAGCGTCTGCCCATCGTAGACGTAGTAGGTGGTTTTGCCGTTCACCGTGCTGCTTCTTCGCAGGCCATCCGCCCCGTAGGTGTAGGTGCTGGTCACGCCCCCTGACGTGCAGGAGACCAGACGGTTCTGGCTGTCCCATACATTCGTGCGCGTGCCGTCGGTAAGGGTTTTATTGGATTTACATCAGTGGCACTTTTGCTCTAAGAAAACGGCGTTGTACTGTCTGGAGCTTTGTCCCGCTTGGCTTGTCTCCCTTGCTTGGTTGAGTAGAGCGAATGTATTCGTACTAAGTAAGTGCACAAAAGTAATTAGGTATTTCCTTGAAGCAATACAGACGGCGCAAGCCCATCAAATACCCGGAAACATATGCACCATTACTTAGTAAACCACTTATTACAAAAACACAACTGATGAAGCCTGCTAACTTCATATCCCATAACCAGCGAAGCGTAATTATCTCAGTTGAAGAAGGTTTGCCACCTGCTTCATGTTCAATTAACGCTCCGAAACGGCTTTGTTGCATAAATAGGCTTTCGCTTCTTAGCCTAGTGGACACTGAATTACGCGCCTTAGATGGGACGTTCGCATTTATGCAACAAAGCCCTCCG
>JAABUQ010002934.1_pt1 | contig 32447 bp, 30 predicted proteins | sample 5560001 | NCBI WGS metagenome assembly JAABUQ01 (sample SAMN10711888, study PRJNA513371) | rock metagenome | isolation source: Antarctica rocks | place: Antarctica: Victoria Land, Finger Mt nord | collected 2015-12-18 | reverse complement strand
GTCGCTGGACATGAAAGGGAAGACCCGGAGAGCATCGACGCTTCGGATGTCGGCCCAACCGCCAACCAACCCAAGGCGCCATGCTTTCATCCTCCCAAATTACCCATCGTGGCGCAATCGCCCTGCCACCTTCTCCCGACCTTGTCTTGACGAGAAAACGCCGGTCGCGGCCTGCTCCACCCTTCTCGGTGAGGTGGTGGTCAGGCCACACCGGCTATCCGCTCTCGACGCTTTATGCCGCGATCAAGCGAGGCCACCTGAAGGCCCGATGGCCCGAAGCCGCCTCCCAGCGGATCGAGCCCGGGGATTTCATGGTCTGGCACGAGGCCGACAGGTCTTCCACCGGCCCCAGATCGGTCAAATCTCTTTCGCCTCCGCCTCAACCGGAGCGGCTGTCTCCGACGGCCTTCCGGCACGTTCGATGGTCTGAGCTACCCGACGAGACGCCTCGTGGAGCCTCGGATTCCTGATCTTCTTGTAGAACTCCAGGGTCTTGGGGTCCGAGTGCCCCGCAAGCTCCGAGACGATCGCCCCATCTTCTCCCGACTCGACGGCCATGGTCAGATACCAATGCCTGAACGAATAAAGCGTGAACCTGGCGTCGATGCCGAGCTTCTCCCGGAGTCGGCTCCATCGCAGGCGGATCGCCTGGTAGGTCCAGGGGAGCTTCCGGTCCGTCAAGAAGAGCGGCTCGTCACCGGTGCGTCCCGCCGCAGCCGCCCGACAGATCGCGACCAGTTCGTCCGTGGGCAGGGGAATAGCCTTGGGCAGGCCGGTCCTCTCGACGGTCTTGTGTCGCCAGAGAACCAACTGGCGACGATCGGCATCGAACTCGGCGACCTGGACGGTCCGGATCTCCTTGGTCCTCATGCCGGTGAGCATCAGGACGTTCAGGAAATCGCGAAACTTACCCTGAGTCGCCCGGTAAGCCCGGAAGACCTCTGCGTCCTCGGGAAGGTAATGCCGACGCCCCCGCTTCCTCAGCTTCGGATCGACGAGGTCGAGGTCGTGGGCGGTGACATACTTGTTCCTCTTCGCCCACTCCATGAGCGTGCGAAGGGCCACATAAGCGTGCGACCCGCCGAGGTTCTCCGCCTTCCTCCGACGGAGCTACTTCTCGACGAGATCGGCATCGATCCGTCGGATCGGCCAGTCCTTGCAAGGGAAGCCGAAATGGCCCCCGGACGGGCGGTTCTCCCCGCGCCGATTTTTCTTCTCTTCGACACCCCTCGCTTTCGAGGTGTCGGCCCCCATGAACCAGTTCAGTTCGTTGCGGTAATCCTCGTACACGACGCGGTCGGTGTACTCGTCGAGGAACCGCTCCACGACCACGGCGATGGGGGTATCCATGGCCGGATGGTCGTTCAGAAGCTTGGCCTGCTGGCGAAGCTCGAGCAACGCCTTCTCGGCCAAGAGCTTGGTATCCGCGTTCTTCGGGCCCTGGACGAGGACCTTGTTGCGTTCACCGGCGAAATCAGTTCGCCAGGCACCCCGGTCGTACCAGGGTTTGGCAGGACGAGCCATCTGAAGACCCTCAAAGGAAATTTCCCTAGGAAATTCCCTGAGTGCCTTGTGAGAGGGGCCGAGGGGAAACGCAAACCCGGGTACGGAACTGCCATTCCTGCCCGGGTTTGCGTCATTTCAACTCTAGTCGGGGCGAGAGGATTTGAACCTCCGACCTCACGATCCCGAACCGTGCGCTCTAGCCAAGCTGAGCTACGCCCCGACTCAACCGGATCGATGCCCACTTTAAAGAAGAGGGTCTGGCTTGTCAACCCGACTTGGCGGCGCCTCACGGTTGATCCATTTTTCGGAATGGGCGAGGCTCATGAAGACCCCGGGGTCTGCCTCTATCCATTGTGATGTTCGAAGGCCGTTTACTTCCTGTTGTTTCCATCAAAATAAGTCTCAGATGTCGCGAATTGGCGTGGATGTTTCCGTTGTAGCCATAGCTTGGAACATGGAGCGTTTAAAATTGAATTCTCAGCCGATATCATATGCTAAAATGTTGCCGGTCCTTTAATCGAAAATGATCGGTGGGAGCATGAATCCCGCGTCGTGGTCCTCCCGCCCCGCGAGACCGCCGGTCGACACGCGGGGGGTTGCTCCTGGGCCGGGGGGGACCTAGACTAGGTGGCCCTACCGGCCTCCATATCGGGGACAACCAATCACAGCGGGGTGGCGGTCCGATGTCTGAATATTTCGCGAGCGTGCCCAAGATCCAGTTTGGCGGCCCCAAGTCACGCAACCCGCTGGAATTTAAGCACTACAACCCGGACGAGGTGGTCGGCGGCAAGACGATGAAAGACCACCTGCGGTTCTCGGTGGTCTACTGGCACACCATCGCCAACCCGCTGGGCGACCAGTTCGGCCCGGGCACGGCGGTCCGGCCGTGGGACGAGGGGACCGAAGGGATGGCCCGGGCCCGGACCCGGGTCAAGGTGGCGTTCGAGTTCTTCGAGAAGCTCGGCGTCCCGTTCTTCGCGTTCCACGACCGCGACGTCGCGCCCGAGGGGGCGACCCTCAAGGAAAGCCACGCCAACCTCGACGAGGTGGTCAAGGTCCTCAAGGACGAGATGGGCCGGACCGGCGTCAAGCTGCTCTGGGGCACGGCCAACCTGTTCTCCAACCCCCGATACGCCCACGGGGCGGCGACCAGCCCCAACCTCGACGTGTTCGCCTACGCGGCGGCCCAGGTCAAGAAGGCCCTGGAGGTGACCCACGACCTGGGGGGCCTCGGCTACACCTTCTGGGGGGGCCGCGAAGGGTACTCGACCCTCTGGAACACCGACCTGAAGCTCGAGGTCGACCACCTCGGCCGGTTCCTCCACATGGCGGTCGACTACAAGAAGCAGATCGGCTTCGCCGGCCCGTTCTACATCGAGCCGAAGCCCAAGGAGCCGACCAAGCACCAGTACGACTCCGACGCCGCGGCCTGCCTCAACTTCCTCCGGACGTATGGGCTCCTGCCCCATTTCAAGCTGAACCTGGAGACCAACCACGCGACCCTCGCCGGTCACGAGATGATGCACGAGATGATGGTCGCGATCGGCTCGGGGGCGCTGGGGTCGATCGACGCCAACACCGGCGACCCGCTCATCGGCTGGGACACCGACCAGTTCCCCACGGATCTTTATCTCACGACCAAGTGCATGCTCTGCCTGCTGGGGATGGGGGGCCTGACCACCGGCGGGGTCAACTTCGACGCCAAGGTTCGCCGCGAGAGTTTCGAGCCGGTCGACCTGTTCCACGCCCACATCGGCGGGATGGACGCCTTCGCCCGGGGCCTCAAGGTCGCCCATGCGATCATCGTCGACGGCCGCCTGGCCGGCTTCGTCGCCGATCGGTACAAGAGCTGGGCCGGCGAGTTCGGCCGCCGGGTCGAGGCCGGCCAGGCGGGATTCGCCGACCTCGAGGCCTACATCTTGCCGAAGGGCGAGGTCACCACCAACGCCAGCGGTCGCCAGGAGATGCTGGAAAACCTGATCAACGAATTCCTTTAAAAGCAACCGTGGCCTGTCGTCATGCCCCATCCTCGACCTCCGCCTCCTCGATCCGGAGGTGGAGGCGGAGGGCCTGGAGGAGGCGGTCGAAGCTGGCGGGGGTGATGGTCATCGGGGCCCGGACCCGGATGGCCTTGCCCTCGTCGGGCCCCCAGAGGCGGAGGTCGATTCGGACGTCGCTCGGGTCCGCGGCGGTGGAAGGTTGAGCCGGGTTAACTGCCGCGGGCGACGGCGGCGGCGGTGGTGCCGGGGCGAGGGGCATGGTCGGGGCGGGCGAGCCCGACGCCGGGGAGGGGCCCTGGGGTCGAAAGACGTTGTCGTCGCCCAGGGCCCCGGCGAATCGGGCGGATTCGAGGAACGCTGCGGCGGCGGATTGTTTGGCCGACGCGATGATCTGATAGTTGTGGTACAGGACGTTGCCGAGGATGGTCGCCTCGGGCAGCCGCTTCTCGGCGAACTGTCCGGCCAGGTCGGCGTAGAGCGGCGGCTCCAGGAGGGCCGTCCGGTAGAGCCGGGAAACGTCGTCGGGGTCGACCGGGTGCAAGATCGACCGGGCCAGGGGGGTCAGGGTATACCCTTCCTCCTTGAGCACGAGCAGGCCGAACTGGCGGGCCGCGCTCAGCTTGGCCGAGAAGGTGTTGGTCTTGACGTTCTTGTACCCGCTGGCCGTCGCGATGTCGGCCGCGGTCAGGCCGTCGAGCCCCCGGCTCTCGATGAACTTGCACAGCTCCACGCCCTCGGCCAGGGGGACGCCGGGGTAGCGCGTGCTCCGCTCGCGCTTGGTCCGGGCCGGGGATGACTCGTCTTGGGACATCGTCGCTCGCCGATCGGTTGACGGGTACGGGGTCGGGGGGGAGGAATCAGGGCGCATCGTTGGGGGAGACGACGACCTCGCCGCCGGCGATGGTGCTTTCGGCCTCGAAGACGGCGGGGGAGCCAACCCGTCGCTCCCAGCGGACGGAGCCGTCGGCCATGAGGACGACGGCCCCCTCGCCGTGGACCCCGCCGAAGGGGCGGCCCCGGCCGATCTGGGGCCGGGACGCGGGGTCGACGCCGCGGACCGTCGCCCGACCGCCCGCGAACCAAGGGCCCGAGGGGGCGGCGGTGTCGACGACCATCATCGTGTTGGCCAGGCCGTCGGCGACGTCGGCCGGCGTCACCCGGCGGTCGTCGCCGAAGAGGCCCGCCCTCGGATGTCTTGTCGGCAAGCCCGGGGCGTCGGGGCCGAGGCCGGCGATCCCAACGTAGCTGGCCGGGACCAGGGGAACCGCCAGTGTCCGCTTCGGGCCGGAGGGGCAGCACATCGGCGCGGATCGGAACAGGGCATCGACCCTCACGCTCGGGTGGTCCCAGGGCTGGGTGATGTCGATGGCGGGGCAACCCGAGCAACCTTCCTCGACAAGAGCGTAGACCAGGACGCCCCAGCCTTGCCGACGGTTGGGCGGGATCGAGGCATCCGGGAGCGTCCCGGATGGATATGCCTTATGAGACTTTGTATAGCTGTCTATCTTTCTTCCCACCAATTGGAGATTCTTGAGGCATTGCGAGCGGAGGGCGGCCTGGCGGGACCGCTCGACCGACCAGAGCAGGAGGGCGGCCAGGGCGGCGATGGCGACGGCGGCGACGACCATCCGGAAGCCCACGGGCCTGACGGCGAACGGCCGATGAGTCATCGTGCACGCCCTTTCGACGGAAAACCCGGCCCGATGGAGGGCCGGGTCGGCGCGAGTTTGGCGACGGCCCCCGGTCACTTGCCGGCGGGCTTGCCCTGGTTGGCGGAGGCGTCCTTGAGGGTGTCGAGGTAGGCGATCAGGTCGGCGAAGTCCTCGGGGGTGATCCCCTCGACGATCCCGTTGGGCATCAGGGAAACGTCGCTGGCCTTGCGGTCCTCGACGTCGGCCTTGGCCAGCTTGATCCGCTTGCCGTCGGCGTCCTCGATCTCGAGGCCGTCGGCGGTGTCGGATCGGACGAGGCCGGTGAGGACCTTGCCGTCGGCCGTGGCGATGACGACGGGCTCGTAGCCGGACGAGATCCGCCGCGACGGGTAGAGGACGGAGTCGATCAGTTCTTCGCGGGGATACTTCGCGGCCACGCCCGACAGCTCGGGGCCGACCGCCCCCCCCTGCCCGCCGACGACGTGGCACTTGACGCAGGCCAGCCCCTTGAGGTCGTTGAACAGGGCCTTGCCGTGGTCGGGCTTCGCCTTGCCCTTGAGGGCGATCGCGCGGTATCTGTCGGGGTCGAAGCCGCCGGTGGTCGGGCCTTTCAAGAACGCATGGTCGGCGGCGTTGGTCAAGGCGACCGAGAACTTCCACTCGCCGCCGCCGTTGCCGGACCGGACCAGGAGCAAGTTCTTGCCCTTCTTCAGCTCGACGTCGAACCGGGCCATCTCGGGCTCGTAGCCCCGATCGCCGTCGACCTTGTAGACCTGCTTGCCGTTGAGCCAGACGATCAGGGTGTCGTCGGAGCCGACGGCCATCTGGGCGGGGCGGGCGACCGGGCAATCGACCTCGGCGGCGGCGAAGGCCGACTTGTTGGCGGTGTCGGCCGGGTAGATCTCGGCGACGTCGACCATCCCGTGCTCGGCATCCCCCCTGGTGGGCTTCCAGGCGAGGGTCGAGCCTCCGGGGCCCTTGGCGGTGAGGGCGAGGTTGACCGGCTTGTTGGTCGGGACGGGCGGGCGCTCGTTGGCGGGGAACGGGCCCATCAGGTGCCAGGCCGCGACCGGCTGGAGCTGGCCGAACACCTTCCGGAGTTCGGGCAGGGCCGCCGGGCTGATCTCCTTGCGGGCGCCCAGGCGTTCGAGGACCGGCTCGGCCTGGTCGCGGATCGCGGCGATGGCGGCCGAGGACGCCTTGCGGACGTCCGGGCTCTTGTCGGTGATCCCCCGGAGGTAGACCTGCAACGCCCGGACGTCGGGCAGGGCGGCCAGGGCGAGGGTGGCCTCGAACCGGGTCGCTTCCTGGTCGACGGCCAGGAGCATGGAGGGGATCGCCTCGCGATCGACCAGGGCGGCCTCGGCGGCGAGGGCGGCCTTGCGGACGTCGAGGGCGGGGTCGCCGATCAGCGGGCGGAGGGCCGACCCGACGTCCTCGAGCTGGCCGATCTTGCCGAGGGCCTCGGCGGCCGCGGCGCGGACCTCGACCGACCGGCTCTTGAGGCCGGGGAGGATCACCGGGATGGCCTCCCTGGCCTTGAACCGGCCGAGGGCGGCGATCACCCGGGCCTGGCTCTCCTCCTTGAGGTTGGCGCCCGGAGACTTCAAGATGTCCACCAGGACCTTGATCGATTCCTTGCCGCCGATCGCCTCCACGCCCGCCAGGGCCGCCGCGCGGACGACCTCGGGGTTGGCCCGGTTGTTGAGGGCGGCGACCAGGAGGGGGACCGACGGCTTGTCGCCCATCCCGCCCAGCGCCAGGGCGATCTCCTTGCGGGCGTCGGCGTCGCGCTCGGCCGTGAACCGGGCGCGGAGGGCGGGCAAGGCGGCGCGGTCGTCGGTCGAGCGGACGGCGGCGATCGCGGCCAGGCGGACGGGCAACGCGGCGTCGCCGAGGCCCGACTCGATGCTTTCGAGGATCGTCGGGGTCGCTTCCCAGGCGATCGACTTCGCCGGCGGCTTGCCGGCGGCCGGTCGGGTCCCCCACCACTTGCCGTCCCACGGGGGGGCCTTCCGGTGGACCTCCGCCAGCTCGGCCAGGGCCGAAGCCCGCTCGGTCGCGAGGCCCTTGGGGTCGGCGAGGGCCGTGCGGAGGACGGCCACGGCCCGGGCGTCGTGGACCAGTTCCAGGGTCCCGAGGACCGCCGCGCGGAGCTTGGCGTCGGGGGACCGGAGCCCGGCGGCGACCTCGTCCCAGGCGCCGATCCGGCGGAGGGCCTGGCGGGTCGAGAAGGCCAGGGTCCGGTCGGGGTCGACCAGGATCGGCAAGAGGCCCGGGACCGACGCCTTTCCCCCGATCCGGCCGAGGGCGATGATCGCCTGGAGCCGGACCGTCGGGTCGCCATCCCCGAGGAGTTCCCGGAGTCGCCCCTCGGCCGCCTTCGCCCGGCGCTCGCCGAAGGCCCGCGCCGCCTGGCCGCGGACGTCGGCCGATGGCGACCGGGTCGCGGCGATCAGCGGGGCGTCGGCCTCGGGCGTGCCCCCCGCGAGGGCGTCGACCACCCAGACCAGGTGGCGGAGGGCCACCGGGTCGGCCCCGGGCCCGGCCAGCATCCGGGCCGCGACCGGCAGCGCGGCGGCCTTGCCGGCCTTGATGATCGCGGCCTGGGCCCGCATCCGCTCGTTGAACGACGGGTGATCGAGCTGGCGGAACTGGGCGTCGAGGGGGTCGGAGTCGTGGCCGCGCGGGCGGGTCGCGACCGGCGGGCCCTTGTAGGTGATGGCGAAGACCCGGCCGACCTTCTCGGTCTTGTTCCCCCAACCGCCCATCCCCCAGTCGGCGACGTAAAGAGTCTTCCCGTCGTAGGATAAGGCGAGGTCGATCGGGCGAAACTCGGCCTGGCCGTCGCCCTTCGCCAGTTCCAAGACGTCGGCTACCCGGAACGAGGCCCCGGCGGGGTCGAAGGCGAAGGCGTAGACCCCGCCCTTGCCCCACTCGGCCCAGAACGACCGCCCCCGGTACTTCTCGGGCCAGGCGTCTTCCTTGTAGACGAGCCCGCCGCAGGGGGAGCCGCCGCCGTACTCGGCCATCCGGTCGAGGAAGCGGCCGGGGTGGTCGTGGTAGTCGTAGGGATATCCGTAATAACCGCCGTCGACGTGGTGGGTGACGCGGGTCCACCAGCCGAGGCCGTCGTCGGTGTTGTCGTAGGTGAACAGGTTGTCCCGGGCGTCGAGGTTGGGTTCCAGGTGGTTGCGGGTTCCGGTGGTCAAGACCTCGATCCCGGTCCCGTCCGGCCGGCAACGGAGGGTCCCGCCGCCGACGAGCTGGGCGGTCTTGCCGTCGGGCCCGGTCGCCTTGAGGACCCCCTTGTCGCCCACCGACACATAAAGCTGGCCGTCGATCCCGAACTGGAGCCCGGAAACGATGTGGTCGTTGAGGCCCGAGTTGTTGGTGATCCCCAGGTCCTTGAACAGGTCCTCGCGGGAGTCGGCCTTGCCGTCGCCGTCGGTGTCGCGGAGGACCGTCAGGTAGGGCATGTGGGAGACGTACAACGCCCCGTCGCGCCAGGCCATCCCGAAGATGGCGCGGAAGCCCTCGGCGAAGAGGACCGGGTCCTTGCCGTCGCGGATCACGAGGATCTTGCCGTGGTCGGCCTCGTAGGGGCCGACCTGGTCCATCGGGTCCTCGGCGATAAACAGGGCGCCGTCGGGGGCGGTGGCGACCTGGCACGGGTAGACCACGGCCGGCACGTTGGCCACCAGGCGGGCCTGGAAGTCGTCGGCGATCCTGGGCGGGCCCGCCATGACGGCCGGGGTCGAGGCCGCCAGGGCGAGCCAGAGCGCGGGGAAGACCCGGCGGGCGCGAGCCGTCTTCATGCGTCAGTCCTCGGTCGGTTTCCGGACGAGTTCGGGGGCGGGCGGGGATCGAACGACGCGGCGGGCGGATCGCCCGGCCTTGCGGTCGACAACTCGTCGGGTCCTGGATACTAACCGCTCCCGGCGAAAGGTGGCAACGGGGTAAGGCTCCCGGGCGTGGCGCGGAACGAACCCAATGGGCCGGGCGCGGGATGGCCTTCCCGGTCATCCCTCCTCCCGAAAAAAACGAACCCAACGACCGCCCCGCCGATTCAGCCACCGGCGCGGCGCGGAACGGACCCAATCTCCCGAGCCGGGGCCAAGAAATCGTCGGGAAGAACGAACCCAACAGGAACCCGATCGCGACCAGGCCCCGCCCATCGTTCGGCCCGGTGATCCGAGTCGATGCGGAGGACGGACGGGCGGCGCGTGAAGCTGGGTTATCGAGGGGAGGAGTGATGCGGAACCGGGGCGAGATCGGGACGTTGATGCTCGGGGTCGCGGTCGCGGCCCTCGTCCTGGGCTGCGTCGACGCGACCCGGCGGGCGGCCCTGACGAAACGAACCCAACCCCGCGCGATCGTTTGGCCCTCGACCGGGAACCCGGCGGGGGCGAAGTGGGACGCGAGGGCGCCGATCGAGTGGGCCGGCACGGTCCTGGTCATGGCGGGTCTCTGGCGGCTGGCGGCGCGGCGGGCGAAACGAACCCAACCGCGCCCCGAGGCGGCCCGCGAGCCGGCGGCATCCGGCCCGTCGGGAACCGCCTCGGGGGGGGCCCTCTGATATATTCCTTCCCGACCGAGGGTCGTGATCCGGGTTTTCGCCCGGCCCCTCGCGGATTCGCCCGACCGCCGTTCGTTCATTCGGGCAGGGGGAGGATGGCCTCCCCGCCGTTCCGGGTGACGAGGCCCCGGAGCGTCCGGGGATCGAGCGTGGCCTTGAAGAACCGGGTCGAGCCGTCGGCCAGCGCGGCGTGGAACCCTTCGCGGGGGTCCGACCCCAGCTCGGGCAAAGGCTTCCGGGCGTCGTACGGGATGTCCTCGGGCTTGGTCCAGGGGATGTCGCGGTTCGCCTCGACGACCAGGATCGTGGCCGACGTCCCGTCGGTGATCTCGGGGAGTCGGACCCCCTCGCGGCGGACGGGGAACAGGGTGTCGGGCCCCGTCAGGACGAAGTAGCCGGGGGTCGTCGCCCCCGCCGGGGTTCGCGGCCCGGCGAAGACCCGAGGCATCTTGTCGAGGAGCTTGCGGTTGCCGGGGCCGTCCCAGGGCTCGTCGAACTTGTACCGGGAGTAAAGGGCGTCCTCGCCGAGGTAGGGCAGGATCGCTACCCGCCAGCTATGGGGCGTCACGCCGTCGGGACCGAAGAGGACCGCCGGGGGGAACGACCCATTGGCGTTCTGGTAGCCGGCCAGGGCCAGGGCGACCTGCCTCATGTTGCTTTGGGCCGCGAACCGGGCCGCCTCGGCCCGGTTCGCCTGGATCGTCCGGTCCAGGGCCTGGACGGCGGAGTCGAGGGGGGCGAGGTCGAGCTTCGAGCGGAGCCGGACCCGGTCGCCGTCCCGCTCAATGTTCGCCGAATCGAGGAACTTGCCGAGCCCGTCGGTGAAGGCCGCGACGGTGGCCTTGCCGTAGGCCGGGTGGGGCATGACGGATCGGCCGATCTCGGGCAGGGCGTTCCGCGACAAGGTCAGCGCGGCCATCAGGGTGGCGGCGACATGCTCGGCCCCCCGCCCCGGCTCGCAATCGGCCGAAAGGTCGAGGGCCAGGCCGTCCGAAGCGTCCAGGCCGATCCCGTAGGCGCGGGCCTCTTCGAAGAGGGGGGCGAACATCGCCAGGGGATCGGGGCCCCCGGGGCGGGTGGTCGGCGCATACACTCTTTTCACCCACGCTCTGTCGAAGGCCGACCGGACCTGCCCCGGCCCGGCCTTGTTCCAGGCGTCGTCCCACGAGTGGCGGCCTCGCCCCTGGCCGGCGCCGATCGGGGGCCGCTTCATGTCGGCCTCGCTCCCGACCAGTTGCGTCCGGTCGTCGAGGAGCCGGGTGCAGACGACGCCCGGGGCGTTCGCGGACTTGAAGTAGGACCCGCCTTCGAACCGGACCTCCACGGAACCGGGCGAGCTCACGTCCTTCGCGTCGATCGGCCGGCTCGATCGGAACAGGAGGACCTCCCCCGGCGGGGGTTGCTCCCCCTGGCGGTCGATCCCAAGGACCAGGATTTGCTCGACATCGCGGGCCCGGAACCCGACCGGGCCGCCGGGCTGGCCGGCGTCGAAGGACTCGGCGAACCGGGCCCACTCCGGGCGCTTCCGGAGGATCTCGGCCGGGCGGACGTCGAGCACGAAGCGGACGTCGTCGGGCAGGCTCGCCGGGTCGAGGTCGGGGACCCGGGTCGACGCTTCGGCCTTGGCGGGTCCGACGTCACGAGCCGGCGCCGGCGCCTGGGCCGGCGCGGCCGGTCCCCGGAAGCCGGCGACGATCAGGCCGGCGGCGACCAGCGCGGTCACGGTCAGGGCCCGACCCCGGCGAGGCCAGGGGGCGGGCGGAGGGGCATTCGGGTCGCGGAGCATCTCGATCCTCCTCATGAAGGTGCCTCGGGTCGGCAAGAACGGTCGGGCGGGCCACGCCGCCGGCTTCGGGCCCGCGCGGAGCGCCAGGCCCGCCAGGGTGGACAGGTAAGCGAGCCGGCCCCCCGCCAGCCGGGCGGCCCGGGCGTCGGCGGCCAGTTCCTGGTGGAGCCGGAGCCGGCCCGCCAAGAGATGGGCCAGGGGATGGTAGAAGTGGAGCGCCAGGCCGACCTGGGCGATCAGGCCCGCCCGGTAGTCCCCGCCCAAAACGTGCGCCAGCTCGTGGGCCAGGACGGCTCGCCGCTCGCGGTCGTCCCACCCTCGCCAGTCCCCCGGCAGCAGGATCGCGGGGTTCCGCCAGCCGATCGTGGCCGGCGAATCAAACTCGCCCGCCTCGCGGACCTCGACCGGGGCGACCACGCCCAGTTCGCCCCGGAGGGCCTCGACCTCGGCCACCAACCCCGGGTCGGCGATCGCCCGGGACCGCCGCCACGAAACCCGGACCGCCCAGACCCCGACGCCCAGCCGGGCCAACCCGAGGCAAAGCCCCGCCGCGAACCCGCGCGCGACCCACGCGGGCCAACCCCACGCGGACGATCGCTCCCCCTCGGGGACGAGGTTTAAACGGAATCGGACCTCACGCAACCGCGAGGCGACCGATCGAGCTTCTTCCGCTGGGCGGGAAGCAAGCCTCGACTTCCATCGCGCGTTGTCCGCTTTCTCCTCGACTTCCACAATCGAGAGAGACGCCCTGGAAGTCGCGGACGCGACGGGTCGCCGACCTTCTCCGGCTCCGACGTCCGGCCAAGCCCACCGGGGCCAGGGGGCCAGGGGGCCAGGGCCAGGGCCGAGACCCCGACCAGGACCGCCAGCGTCGTCGACGCGATCAGCGCCCCGGCTTCCGGACCTCGACGCCTCAAGGCCATCGAGGCGACCAGCCCGGCGACCGCCACGACCGAGGCCCGGATGGCGACCCCGACGACGATCAGGCCCAGGTCATTCATGGCTTGGTCTCCCGGAGGATCTCGGCCAGCCTCGCCCGTTCCCGCTCCGAGAGCGGATCTTGCTCCATCAAGCGGACGAGCAGTTGCTCGCGGGACCCTCGAAAAACCCGGTCGATCAGGTCGCCCAGCAAGGTCCGCGAAACGTCCTCGTACGTCTTCGCCGGCCGGTAGCGGAACGGCCGGTCGGCGTTGGTCTGGACCAGGAACCCCTTGTCGGCCAGGATGCGGACCTGGGTGGCCACCGTCGTGTAGGCCAGGTCGCGGCCCGATCGGGCCAGGTCGTCCCGGGCCTCGGCGGCCGTCGTCTCCCCCTTCGTCCAGAAGACGTGCATCACCTCCAGCTCGCGACCCGTCAACTCCTTCGCCGGTGGCCTCGCCATCGTGTTCGCCCCTCCCAAGCCTTGAACCGCTCTGATTTGATTCCTTAGATTTGGTTTTATAGTAATTGCTCGGTTGGTTTGTCAACAAGAGAATTCGGCCGTTTGCCGGTGATTAACGCCGGCAAAGAGGATCGGGCTTGCAATCCAACGTGTTTTCGGCGCGTAGTATTCGTGAGGAAATTGTGAGAAATGGGGTCGTCGCGGGGCCCAATGTGGGCGACCCGGGACCCGCCCCACCGATCCGAGCGGATATTCCCATGAGCACTGCCACAGCCGTCGAGCCACGCCACGCGGTCGTGGACGCGATCCTCCGGGCGAACGAGGGGCGCAAGCCGGACTGGGCGCGGATCAAGTACGAGCGGATGGGGGAGGACGTTTTCGCGTTCTTCCGGGGGACGAACCACCTGTTCGCGGCCGGCTGGGCGGCGCTCGCCCCTCGCGAGACGGGACCATCGATCTTGCTCGGGGGCGACCTGCACCTCGAGAATTTCGGGGCCTATCGCGCGGAGGACGGTTCGTTCGCCTTCGACGTCAACGACTTCGACGAGGCGACGGTCGGCCCGAGTTCGATCGACCTGGTCCGCTGCGCGACCAGCATCTTCCTGGCCGCCGAGGTCTGGAAACTCCGGCCGATCCAGGCGACGCGGATGGTCCTGGGGTTCGTCGACTCGTACCGATCGACGATCGCCGAGGGGTTCGAGGAAGGATCGGCCGGGGGCGGACTCGGGCCGGTCGAGGCGCTCCTGAACCGGACCGCCGTGGGGACCCGGGCGGACCTCCTGGCGCGGATGACCCGGGTCGACAAGTCGGGCGAGCCCTCGATCCGACGGTCATCCGGCCAGTTCCCGATGGTCGGCAAGGCCAAGGCCGGGCGGATCGCCGCCGCCATCGAGGCCTTCGGGCGGGCCAAGGGGAAGGCCGACTCGTTCCGGGTGCTCGACGTGGTCGACCGGATCGCCGGGATCGGCAGCCTCGGCGTCCGCCGCCACGTCGCCCTGGTGGCGGGCGACGGCCCGCCCGATGGGGCGTGGCTCCTCGACATCAAGGAAGCCCGCCCCTCCTCGCTGGCCGGGTGCGCCGAGGGACCGAAGCCTGAAAACTGGACCGACGACGCCCGCCGGGTCGTCGACGCCCAGCGCCGTTTGCAGGCGAAGCCGACGGCGGGCCTGGACATCCTGGAGATCGACGGGCGGATGTTCCGCGTCCGCGACCTGATCCCCTCCGAGAACCGATCGCGACTCGACTCATTCCGCCGGAAGCCGTCCCAGCTCCGCCGGGCCGTCGAGGTGGCCGGCCGGATCACCGCCCGGTCCCAACTCCGAGGGGCCCGGCCCGGCGACGGCGATCGGACCGACGACCTCCGGGCCTGGGCCGCCGGCCCCGCCGCCGACGGCGTGCTCGCCGCCGCCATCCGGTTCGCCGACCAATCGCGCGACCATTACAAGGCCTTCAAGAAGTTCGGGGCCGACCTGGAGGCCTGAACCGGCCAAGCTTGGGGGACTGGCGCCGGCCCGCCGGCGCCAGCCCCCATCATCGGCCACCGCCCGCTTTCGGCCGTCGCCGTCAACTGTGGAACCGCTCCTTGACCCGCAACAACGGCTGTTCGATCAGGCGGAAGCTGGCCTCCGCGACGGCCACGGTGGCGAGCGTCACCACGACGGACATCAGGGCCCCGTTCATCCGGGGCAGGTGGAGTTTGTCCCGGACGAACTCCATGAGCTGGATGATCCAGACGTGATAAAGATAAACCCCGTAGCTGATGACGCCGACCCGAGCGATCGGGGGGAACGTGAGGATCGGCCGGGCGAAATGGTCCTCGCGGATGACCAGCGAGCCGAGGAGGAGCATGAAACCCAAGTGCACGAGCAACCGGGCCCACCCCCTCGACACGTCGGGCGCCACCTCGCAGGTCGCGAACAACAACCCCACGAACAGGAACGGCGCCCACCGGAATCCCAACAACCGATGGAGGACCCCGAACGACGCCCGTTCGTGCAGCAGGTAGGCGAGCAGCACGCCGAGCAAGATGGGCGTGAACGTGATCATGTACAGGGGGAGCTTGAGCGAGTCGGCGTCGCCATAGGTCCGCGCGATCCAGCCGTCGAACAGCCCGAAGTTGAGCCCCTGGTTGAGGGCCAGCATCCCGCCGAGGATGCCCCAACGCAGGGGGCGGTTGGCGAACTTCTCGACGGTGGGCCAGAAGAGATAGAACTGTTCCTCCATCGCCAGCGACCAGCAATGGAAGAAGCCCCCCATCGGCACCCGGATGATGTCCTGGAGGTAAATCAGGAGGACCGGGAAGGTCCAGGAGTAGTAGTTCAGGCCATTGGGTCGCCAGGGGCTCACGGCCAGGAACACGAAGAAGACCGCGAAGATCATCAGGTAATAGATCGGGGAGATCCGGAGCGACCGCCGGGCGTAGAACTTACCGAGGCTCACGAACCCCCGCCGCTCGCGCTCGCGGATGAGCAAGGTCACGATCAAGAAGCCGCTGATGACGAAGAACAGGTCGACCCCGAGCCAGCCGGCGCCGATCAGGCGCGGGCCGGGGATCTCCCACTGGACGTGCTCCTTGATCACCGCCAGGCAACAAAGGCAGCGGACCCCATTGAGCGAGGAAAAGACCTTGGTGCGGAGATAGGCGCCGTGCGGGTCGGCGGCGACCGGGCCCGGCGACGGCCCGGCGGGCGGGGCTTCCGCGATCTCGACGGCGCGAAGCTCATCGGGCATGGACATGAAGGCTCACCAAGCGGGTAGGCTCGAACGGGGATACGAGTCGGGGCGTGGGCGACCGGTCGGCCGGTCCCGCCCGGTCGTGGGGCCTTGTATTGGATCAATTCGCCCGGTGGATTTCAAGGCGGTCACGGATTCGCGTGCGTCGTTGCATCATCACGGGCGTGGCGGCGGCGGCGGCTCGCACGCCCCATGATCCCGACGGGCCCGGCCATCGGGCTTGAACCCGGGGTCGCGATCGGCCAAGATGGGCCCTTTGGCGGCCCGTTCCTTCGCGAGATGAATCAGGGAGACTCGTCCGATGGCCCAAACCAATTCCCGGAAGGCCCAGCAACGGCGCCGGTTCCAGAAGCAACGCGCCGAGGTCCGGAAGCGGCTGCGCGAGGTCAAGCCGGCCCCCAAGGCCGAGACCGCTTCCTGAGCCGGTTCCTCGGGGAAATCCGCGATCAATCGCCCAACTTGCGCGGGGCGCCGGGCCCGGAGGGCTTGGGCGTCGAAAGGCCGAGCGTCGAGCGCCGGAACTCTCCGAGGGCGGAGGCGACCCGGGGGTCCTTGAGGTCGTAGAGGAAGAACGAATAGCCCGCCCGGGCCGAGGGGAGGCCCCCGAAGCGGTCGAGGAGCCTCGCGGGCATCCCGTAGACCCCCTGGAGCGACGTGGCCGAGATCGCCAGCCAGTCGCAGCCCGAGGCGATGGGGTCGTCATCACCCCCGTAGCTCACCGACCGGAGGCCGTGGGCCCGGGGCGACGCGGTCCCGAAATACGCCAGCGCCACCTTCCGGTAACCGCGAGCCTCCAGCTCCCGGCGGACGATCGGCAAGTCCTGGCCCCAGTCGAGGCTGGAATCCGCCAGGAAGCGATAGCCTTGCGTCGGGCCGCCGCCCAGGCCGTTGAAATAGCCGAGATAGTGCGGCGCGATCCCGATGGCGGCGGTCGCCTGCCCGACCAGGAGCAGGCCGCCGCCGACCCAGGCCCACGCCCGACGCCGGGCCCGGGCCTCGCCGATCGCGTCGACGGCCAGCAGGACCGCCAGCGGGTAGGCCAGGAGCATGTAGCGGTGGCCGATGTTGAGCTTGCTGGCCATCCCCGCCCCGATCAAGGTCGCCAGGCCGGCCAGCCAGAGTCGGCGGGTCGGGTCGACCCAGCTCGCGCGCCTCGCGGCGAGGCCGGCCGCCAGGGCAAACATCACCAACTCGGCGGGGGTGCTCTTCAAGGCGATCGCGACCGGGAAGAAGTACCACCACCCCCGGGTCGAGAACTGGCCCATCAGGAACGCGAAGTGCCCCTGGCTCGCGTGGTCGAGCTGGCCCAGGAACGTGTCGAGCGCCAGGGGCGGTCGGAATCCCCGGAGGGTTTCCATGATCGCCTCGCCGTCGGGGAACAGGCCCGCGATCATCGGCACGAACACCGGGATGTAAGTGTTGCCCCCCCCCGACCCGCACGCCGGGGCCAGCCGGAAGCCGTACAAGGCCCAGTCGACCAGGAACGCGATCGCCACCAGGGCGACGACCCGCGCCCCCGCCCGGGACAGGGCGATCAGCCAGGCGTCGACCCGTGTCTTCCCCTCGGGCCGCGGCGACGGCACCGCGAACAGGACCACCAGGGCGACCGGGAACAGGATCACCCCGGTCTGCTTCGACGCCAGGGCCAGGCCCAGGGCCACGCCGGCCGCCGCGAACCTCCCCGCCGACGGCTTGCCGGCATGCCGGGCGAGCGCGGCCAGGGCCAGGACCGCGAAGAGGGCGAAGCAGGCGTCGGTGGTCGCCAGCGACGCCGAGGCCAGGATGCTCGGCGAGAACGCGACCAGGCCACCGCCGATGGCGGCGACGGCCCACCCGCGCCGCCTCGCCAGCCAGGCATACACGAGCCACGCCAGCGGGACCCCCACCGTCGCCGAGGTCAGGAGCCGGGCCCGGCGGACCAGGCCGGCCACCTCCCACTCCCACCCCGGGGACTCGGGGAACGTCCGCGACGTGAGCGCCGGCCACCAGTATTCCAGGAGGATCGGCAGCGGCGGGGCCATCGGGCTGCACAGGCTCAGGAAATTCCCGCGCCGGAAGATCGCCAGGCCCAGGACCAGGTACGTCGGCTCGTCGAAGGTTTCGCTCGTCGAATCGATGAACAGCCAGCATTGCCCGAAGACCAGCGCCGCCAGGGCCGCCGGGATCACCACCCAGGCCACCGCCCGGGCGGCCCGGCGCCGGCCCCCCGCCCTCGGATTCGCTCCCTCGCGTTCGGCACCCGAACTCACGGCCGGCCCCCCCTCGAAGCGGTTGCGAGCGTCCGCCCTGATCTTACTCGAACCGGCCGGACGGGTCGTTGCCCATCCCAGGGTCGATCGGTCCTTCAAGCGGGGTCGGGAGACGGATGGCCGATTGCAAGGATCTCGGATTTCAGAGGGTCATCCTTCCCTCGTCCCGAGGCGGTCGGGAATCCGAGATGCCGCAATCCGGTTTCCCGCGGATTGACGAACCGATCGCTCCCGGTTGCCCATGCCATCGCGCCCCTGGTAGGCTGGCGGGCCGATCGCGGATCGCCCCGAACAATCGCCCGGGAGCCCGACAACCATGAAGAAGCTCGCCCGATTCGCGGCGATGGCCTGGATCGCCGCGGCCGTCGCGTCGGGAGCGTCCGGCCTCCGGGCGGACGACCCCCCGGCCGAGGCCAAATTGCTGGAAGCCTGCTGGGTCGACCTGGCCAAGTTCGAGCCCGACTCCTCCCGGGCCCTGCTCAAGATGGCCGGCCGCCCCAAGGAAGCCACGGCCTTCCTCAAGGATCGGATGAAGCCGCTCAAGGTCGACCCCGCGCGGGTCCAGTTCCTCCTCACCATGCTCAACGACGAGAATGAAGCCATCTGGAAGCCGGCGTTCGAGGAACTCGACAACTTCGACCCTCGACTCGCCATCGACCTGGAAACCCTGATGGCCGACACCGTCATGGTCCCCGCCCGGCAACGCCTGGTCGAGGTCCTCAGCGGTCGCCCTCCCGGTTCCCTCAACCTCGTCACGGTGAATATCCGGCGGATCGGCGGCGGCGGCGAGGGGTTCAACTTCTTCTCCTCCCCGGGCGGCTCGTGGTGGGCCGAACACCGGATCGACCGGATCAACGCCTCCCCCTGGGGCAACACCAAGAAGCAATGGACCCGATCGGTCCGCGCGATCGCGCTCCTCGAATCGTTCGGGACCCCCGAGGCCGTCGCCATCATCCGGGAGATGGCCACCGGCCACCCCGAAGCCCAGGTCACCAAGGTGGCCGGCGAGACCCTCGCGCGGATCGCCGCCGCGAGCCCTTGAAACCGCCCGAAACGAGCGAACCCCCTTGTCTCCCCGTACCCGATGTCGTTAAGGTGAGGACCGAAGTCTTAAGGAGTTCGTCGGAAGCTCGGGAGCTCGCGGCATGAAGGTCGATCGAAGGGGTTTCACGCTGATCGAGTTGCTGGTGGTGATCGCGATCATCGCCCTCTTGATCGCCTTGCTGCTGCCGGCGGTCCAGGCGGCCCGCGAGGCGGCGAGGCGGGCGCAATGCCTCAACAACCTGAAGCAGATCGGCCTGGCGATGGCGAATTACGAGTCGTCGCAGGGGGCGTTGCCGATGTCGATGGCGATGGCCGGGTCCGGGAACGTCGTGGCCTTCGACACCGGCTGGAGCGTCCAGGCCCGCATCCTGCCCCATCTCGAACAGGCCGCCCTGTACAACGCGGCGAACCTGTCGGTCTTCAAGGAAGACCCGGCCAACCTCACGGTCGTCGGCCTGAACGTGGCGGCGTTCCTGTGCCCGAGCGAGGTCAAGACGCAGGTCTCGATGCACGACTATGGCCCCGCCGGGGTCGTCAATTACGGCTTCTGCCAGGGGGATTGGTTCGTCTGGGGCGGGTTCGCCGGCCCCCAGAACCGGGCGGCGTTCGGCCCCAACCGGAGCCGTCGCCTCGCCGAGTTCGCCGACGGCCTGAGCCAGACCCTCCTGGCGGCCGAGGTCAAGACTTACCAAGCCGCCTCGAACTGCCGGCACACCGCGCTCCCCTCGGTCAACGACCCGAACTCGATCCCCGGTCCGACCGCCGACCCATACGTCGCGGCCCCGGAGTACGACAACGGGACGTGCGTGACCCAGAACCAATCCGAGTTCCACACCGAATGGGCCGACGGCCACGCCCATGCCAGCGGCTTCACCACGGCCTGGCCGCCCAACAAGGCCATCCCGGGCCGATCGGCCTACAAGGGGTTCGACCTCGACCTCAACGGCAAGAACGAGGAGGACGGCGGCCCGACCTTCGCCGCCATCACGGCGCGGAGCTATCACCCCGGCGGGGTCAACGTCCTGTTCGGCGACGGCTCGGTCAAGTTCGTCAAGGCCACCGTCGACGGCGTGATCTGGCGGGCCCTGGGGACCGTCGCCGGGGGCGAGGTGATCGGCGGGGACTCCCTCTGAGCGAAGGGGCCCCGCTCCCGACACCCGGCTACTTCGACTCGGCCACGACGAAGATGTCGTCCTCGGGCAGCGCGGCGACCCGGCGTCCCTCGGCTTCGAGCCGGTCGAACGGGAGGTCGGCGATCGATCGGGCGAACTCGGGTTTGAGGGTGAACTTCAAGGAGCGGCCGGAGGCCTTGTCGCGGATCACCGTGGCCAGGGCCTCGCGGGGCGCCTCCTCGACCTTGAGCGTCAGCTTGCCGGGGCTGGCCCCGGTGGCGGCCTGGAGGCCGTCGGCGATGCACGAATACTGGACTTCGGCCGGGCAGCGGTGGACGACCACTAGCGCGAAGCTGTGACGCGGCAAGCCCAGCTCGCGCAAGGCCCGCTCGCCCATCCGATAGCCGGCGACCGCCCAGGGCCCGGTCCCCCCGTGGATCTCGCGGACCCTAGCGAGCCGCTCCTGGACCTTGGGATCGCCGCCAGCCGGGCCGGAGCCGAGCATCAGGCCGATGCCCGCCGCAACGATCGTCAAGTGGCTGCGTCGCGTCATGAGATCTCCCCTTCAAAAAGCGTCCGCGCTGATGACCTCGCCCCCATTCCGCGTGCCGAGGGCTCGCCAGGGGACCACATTAACCGTGTCCTTGACGAACATCACGTGCCCGTCGCAGAACAGGACATTGGCCCCGCCCGGATGCAGGCTCCTCGGGGCCTTGAACCCGGGCCGGAGCGGGTTCATCGGGCCGAGGCAATCGTTGGCGACCTTGGAGTTGGGGGTCAAGGCGTGATTATAGAGCGTGCTCCGCATCCCACCTTCCCACCAACCCACGCCCTTGTCCAGCTCCCAACCGCTGGCGGCGGCGGTGGCGCAGCCCCCGTTGAGGTCGGGAGCACCGCCGGAATCGAGGACGAACAGGCGCCGGACGTCGCCCGGCACGGGAGTGCCCGACGACTGCGAGCCGATCCCGATCCCGACCAACTGCTCGGAGGCCGCCGCCGTGTTGCTCGAACCGTCCACCAAGCTCGCCATCGATTGGGGCATGCCCAGGATGAAGCCGCCGTTGGCCCCGGTCGGGTCGCCGACCCCGACCGAGCTGGCCAGCCCGTCGCCCGTGCAGAAAACATAGTTGGTCGGCCCCGAGGTCGGGTCCGGCCCCGCCTTCGCGTCGCTCGGGCACAGGAATACGCCCACCTTCGCCTGCAAGGCCGTCGAGTTGTCCGGGATGATCGTGAACGGCGGCACTCCATACCCCGGCGCGAACCCCGAGCGGAACGGCAGGTTGAAGTTCAAGGCGTTGGAGATCGTCGTCTGCTCCAGATGAGGCGACATCTGGGCCAGGACCGACCAGGCGTAATGATCCTGCGGCACGTTGGGGGCCGTCTGGCTCGTCTGCGGGAACAGGTGGCCCACGGGAAAGCTGTTGTGTGTCGCGTGATAATTGTGCAACGCCAGGCCGAGTTGCTTGAGGTTGTTGACGCACTGGCTCCGCCGGGCCGCCTCGCGGGCCGCCTGGACCGCCGGCAGTAATAGGGCGATCAGGACCGCGATGATCGCGATCACCACCAGCAACTCGATCAGCGTGAATCCTCGTTGCTTCCTCATCTCCGACCCCCTCGAATCGATGATGCCGCGAAGCCGCCCATGTCGGGAGTATGAACTCCCAAAAAATCGTAACACCGGCGGCCAGTTCGCGATCTTACGAGGCTGCCTGGGGCGTGAGCAAGGGCCGGTCGAGCGGCTCCGGGCGATTCCCGGCGAGCGGGGCGAGGCTCGGAGCTTCTACGAACCCGGCTCGACCCGGCGGAGGACGACGGCGGCCAGGTGCCCGCCGAAGCCGAGCGACAGCTTGAGGAGGGCGCGGATCGGCAAGGCCCGGCCGGCGTGGGGCGTCCCGTCGAGGTCGCAGGCGGGGTCGGGGTCGTCGAGGTTGAGCGTCGGCGGGGCGAAGCCGTCGCGGACCGACAGCGCGGCGATGGCCAGTTCAACCGAGCCCGAGGCGCCGAGCAGGTGGCCGATCTGCCCCTTGTTCGCCGAGCAGGCCAGCCGGTCGGCGTCGGGCCCGAGGGCCAGGCGGAGCGCCCGGCATTCGAGCGGATCGTTGGCGAGCGTGGCCGTCCCGTGGACGTTGACCGCGTCGAGGCCGCCGGGGTCGACCCGGGCCTCGGCCAGGGCCCGGCGGATCACCCGGGCCAGCCCGGTCGGGTCGGGATCGAGCGCCGTCTCGTGGAAAGCGTCCGAGCCCAGGGAGCCGCCGGCCACCTCGGCATGAGGGGTCGCCCCCCGCCCTCGGGCCCGCCCGAGCCGCTCCAGGACCAGGACCGCCCCCCCTTCCCCGACCAGGAAGCCCGACCGCCCCCGATCCCACGGGCGGACGGCCGCCGCCGGGTCCCCCTCGACGCGGGCCAGGACCTTCATCCGCCGGAACGCGGCCAGGAGGATCGGCTCCAGCGACGCATCCGCCCCGCCGGCCAGGGCCACGTCGCAGGCCCCCCGGCGGATCAGGTCGACCGCCTGGAGGACCGCCACCGGGCCCGAGGCGCACGCCGCCACCGGCGCCGAGCATGGCCCCCGGGTCCCGAACCGCGCGGCCAGCCGGCCGGCCCCCGAACTCGGCCACGACCGCGCCCAGGCCTCCGCCACCGCCGGGCCGTCCCCCGACCCCGACCCCCCCCGGATCAGGTCGAGCCCGCCCGACAGGCTCGCGACTCCCCCCTTGCTCAACCCGGCCAGGACCGCGACCCGATCCCGGTCCAACTCCCCGAGTTCGAGCCCAGAGTCCGCCCACGCCTCGTCGGCCGCGCGGTCGAGGAGGCTCAAGGCCGGGTCGTCCCCCCCGCCGGTCCTCGCGACCGGGAACCCGGCGTATCCCGGCTCCAGCCCCGCCCGGTCGAGCCACCCGGCCCCCGATCGCCCGGCCCGGATCGCCCCCCAAGTCGCCGTCCGCCCCGAGCCCAGGGCCGTCACCAGGCCGATCCCGGTGATCACCACCCTCTGATCGTCGGGCATGGGGCGGGACTCGGGACTGGAGGACTGTGGACTGTGGGCTGTGGACGGTTGAAGGTCGCTCAGACGTTTCCAACATCTTTCCGGGGCGGGAAGCCAGGCGTCGCCGATCCCCGAGTCAAATTGAGTCCCGAGTCGCGAGTCCTTCACTCCCGCCCGGCCGCCACGCCCGAGGGGGAGGCCGGCCGGGGAGCGAGGCCGAGATTATCGAACAACTGGCGGTCGCGGTCGACGCCGGGGTTGGGGGTCGTCAGGAGCTTGTCGCCGGCGAAGATCGAGTTGGCCCCGGCGAGGAAGCAGAGGGCCTGGTCCGACTCGGACATCCCGAGGCGACCGGCCGACAGCCGGACGGTCGAGGCGGGCATCAAGATCCGGGCGGTGGCGATGGTCCGGACCATGTCCCAGATCGCGACGTCGGGCCGGTCGGCCATCGGGGTCCCCTCGACGGCGACGAGGGCGTTGATCGGGACCGACTCGGGCGGCTCGGGGAGGTTGGCGAGGGTGTGCAGCAGGGCGATCCGGTCGTCGTCGGACTCGCCCATGCCGACGATCCCTCCGCAACAGACGGTGATCCCGGCCCGGCGGACGGCGGCCAGGGTGTCGAGCCGGTCGCGGTAGGTCCGGGTCCGGATGATCCGGTCGTAAAACGCCTCGGAGGTGTCGAGGTTGTGGTTGTAGGCGTCGAGCCCGGCCTCCTTCATCCGCCGGGCCTGGCCTTCGGTGACCATCCCCAACGTGCAGCAGGCTTCCAGGCCCAGCTCCTTGACCCCGCGGATCATCTCCAGGACCCGGTCGAACCGGCGGTCGTCCTTGACTTCGCGCCAGGCCGCCCCCATGCAGAACCGCGAGGCGCCGGAGTCGCGCGCCCGGCGGGCGGCGGCCAGGACCTCGGCGACGTCCATGAGCGGCTCGGCCTCGACGCTCGTCTGGTAGCGGGCCGCCTGCGGGCAATACCCGCAATCCTCGGGGCAGCCGCCGGTCTTGACCGAGAGCAGGACGCAAACCTGGACGCTCGCCGGGTCGTGGTGGGCCCGGTGGACCCCGGCGGCCCGGTACACCAGGTCGAGCACCGGCGTCCGGTAGATCGTCGCCACGTCGTCGAGCGTCGGTCGGGCGGTCGTCTCGATCATCGAGGCTCCTCGATCGGTCCGGCGGCGGGCGAAAGGCGAGGCTTCGTCAACCTGATGTGGATCAGCGCGACGGGCAGGGCGACCAGGCATTCGATCGCGGTGTAATACACGGCATCGGCCAAATAAAGGTAGTAAGGGATGGCGCGGGCGGGACCAAGCTCCTGGACATAATAGATAGGTCGCATCGAAGCCATGACCATCCATTGGGGGAGATAGAAGAGGGCATAATTGTAGGCCAGATACAGGATGAGGCCGGCGCAGCCGCCGATCAGGAGCCCGACGGTCGTCCGCGAGATCCGCCCTTGGCCCGATCGGACGTGGGCGAGGCCGATGATCAGGGCGCTCGCCATCGGCAGCGCCCCCATGTCGAGCGCGGGGCCGCGAAACCCGAGGAGCGACCCGGGCTCGACGGTGATGTGACGCCACCAGGCGCAGTCGGCGGCGACCACCGCCACGACCACGCACAGGGTGGCGATCGAGACCCGACGTGGCGTCACGGCTCAACCCCGGCGGGCCGACTTGCAGAGGATGAAGATCGCCAGGCCGCCCAGGGCCGAGGTGATCATGTAGGCCGGGACTCCGTAGCTGGGCGACTCCACGGCGTTGGGGTCGACCGGGATGTCGAAGAACCCGTCGGTCGGATCCTTGGCCTGGAAGGCGGACGCCGGCGTGGCGAGGGCGCCCAGGCCGAGGGTCAAGGCCAGGGCCAGGCTGGCGGCGAATTGGCGGCGAGGGGTGGTCATCGGGCTCGCTCTTTCTTGGGGGTGAGGGGGACGGGTCGGGGCCGCTCGGGGCTCGCGGGGGTCATCGGCAACCATTCGTGGAGCGGGCGGACCCGGCGCCGGAACGCCGCCCGGGCCATCGCCACCGCCTTCCAGGCCGGACCCCGCGACCGGAGGTGGGCGATGTAGTCGTCGAGGCCGACCGCCCAGAACCGATAGCTCAGGCCCCGGAACGGATACGAGCCGTCGCCCGGGGGGAGGCCGAACTCGGCCGGGGCCTCGGCGTAGGCGAACGCCAGGATCGCCCGGAACCCGGGCCCGAACATCTCCTGCCACCGGGCTAGGCCGTCGAGGTCGTCGGTCGTCACCCAGTTTTCCCAGGGGCGGCGCCCCCGATGGTCCTTGCCCCGCTTCCCCTTGACCTCGACCACCAGGTTGGGCCCGCGCCGCGGGTACAGGAGGAAGTCGGGGCTCTTGACCCCTTCCCCGTCGACCAGGGCCCGCTTGGCCTCGTCGACGGCCACGCACGGGATCGGGATCGAGCGGATGTACCCCTCGAACGCGGCCTCGTAGTGGTTGGAGCGGATGGCCATGACGTCGGTCGACTCGGGTTCAGGGCGTCGGGGGGGGCGAGATGATGGTCAGGGCCGGCTCGATCCGCCGGGGGCGTTTCGGGGGGGGCAGGACGGCCTCGGCGTATTCCCAGAGCTGCTCGGGGGTCTCGAACACCTTCTCGAAGATCCAGTCGTCGTCGTACTCGCACTCGGCGGTCGTGTACGACTGGCAAATCTTGGGGCGGTTGAGGTAGATCGCGCAGCGGTCGGCCTTGCTCAGATAGCGGCACCGGGTCATGACGACCAGGAACCATTCCCCCTTCTCGACATAGACCAGGGTCCGCCCGTGCGCCAGGTACCAGCGGATGGCGTCGTAGTCGTCCCGATCGGTCGGGGTCTCGATCCGGACCGTGAAGTAGCGGCAACACTTGCCCGCGCAGTGGTCGCACAGGCAATCGCCGGCCGGGACGTCGCCGCGGGCGAGCACGTTCTTGCGCCGGGGGCGCGTCGGGTCGGGGATCGAGGGGCCGGTGCGGGTCGCCAAGGCCGCGGTCCTGGATGGGGATGGGGGCCAGGTCGGATCATACCCCATCGCCGACCGCGCCGCCAAGGGAGACGAAGCGGCGCGGGCGCGAGGGCTGGGAAATTCGGCGAAACTCCCCTTGCACTTCAATGGGGGTGGGTCGATAATCGCCCGATGCGCGGCCCGCCGAGGGCCGTTCACCCTCACGCTCGAATGGTCGCGCGGGGACGGCACCGGTCGCCCCCAGGCCTCCTGGCCCTCGCGGGGCGCCCTCGACGGGGCGGAGCGCGTCGGCCGGGCGTCCCGAGATGGAAAAGGCAAGTCAATGGCGGAAGCGGTCAAGATCCGGGCCGAAGCTCGCGACCCCGCGAAGAACAAAGGGACGGGCTCCAAGTTCGCCCGCAAGCTCCGCGAGCAGGGCCGCGTCCCGGCCATCATCTACGGCCACAAGCTGGCCCCCGTGCCGATCTCGCTGACCCGCGAGGCCGTCTGGGAGATGATCAAGAAGTCGACCCACCTGGCCGAACTCCAGCTCGAAACCGGGGCCGAGACCGTCCTGGTCCGCGACGTCCAGTGGGACCACCTCGGCAAGGAGATCCTCCACCTCGACTTCGCCCGCGTCAACGTCGGCGAGGCGATCGAGACCGAGGTCCGGATCGACCTCCGGGGGACCGCGCCCGGCGTGGCCGAGGGGGGCATCCTGGAAACCCTGGTCCACGCCATCTTGGTGGAGTGCCGGGCCGACGCCATCCCCGACTCCTTCAAGGTCGACATCTCCGAGCTGCACATCGGCAAGGCCATCCACGTCCGCGACCTCCCGCTCCCCGACGGCGTGACCGTCAAGGGCGACCCCGACGCCCTGGTGGTCCACGTCACCACCAAGGTCGCCGAGGCCGCCCCGGCCGAGGCCGCCGAGGGGACCCAGCCCGAAGTCATCAAGCCCGAGCGCAAGGATAAAGAGGAGTGATCGCCCGACCCTCCGGGTCGCGGGCGGCTTTTGGGCATGTTCAAACTGGTCGTCGGGCTCGGCAACCCCGGGAGCAAGTATGAGGGGACCCGGCACAACATCGGCTTCGACGTGGTCGACCGGCTCGCCGCCGTCGGCCCGGGCGCGCGGTTCTCCCGGAAATTCGAGGGGCAGATCGCCGAGGTCGAGATCGACTTCCGCCGGGTCCTGCTCCTCAAGCCCGAGACCTTCATGAACCTCAGCGGCCGGAGCGTCGTGCCCGCCCTCCGCTTCTACAAGCTCGAACCGGCCGACCTCCTCGTGGTCTGCGACGACCTGAACCTCCCCCTCGGCAAGCTCCGGGTCCGCCGGGGGGGCTCCGACGGCGGCCAGAAAGGGCTCCGCGACATCACCGCCCAGCTCGGCGCCGACGACTACGCCCGGCTCCGCGTCGGGATCGGCGACCGCGGCCCGGTCGACGCCGCCGACTACGTCCTCGGCCGGTTCCGCCCCGCCGAACGACCCGTCATCGATGACGCCCTCATCGACGCCTCGCAGGCCGTCGCCGTCTGGGTCGCCCGAGGGGTCGAGACGGCCATGAACCGATTCAATGGACCATCGAATTAGCGGCCCCGCCCGAAGGAGAAAGCCTTGCCAGTCAATACGTATGAGGGGATGTTCCTGCTCGACAGCGCCAAGGTGGCCGTGAACTGGGACGACTCGGTCCGCCACGTCCACGACATCCTGGCCAAGCACAGCTCCGAGATCGTCGCCAGTCGGCAATGGGACGAGCGGCGGCTCGCCTACTCCGTCGACGGCCACAAGAAGGGGACCTATCTCCTGACCTACTTCAAGACCGACGGGTCGAACGTCGAGGAGATCGTCGCCGACTGCCGCCTGAGCGAGCTGATCCTCCGCGAGCTGGTGCTCAAGGTCCACCCCAAGCTGGTCGACCACCTGGTCGACCGCGCGATGACCTCGACCCCCGGCGAAGGCGAGGACGGCCCCCGCGAGGAGGAGATGGACGACCGCCCCCGCCGCCGTCGCCGCGACGACTGACCGCCCCTCGACGCCGGTTGGGCTGATCGCCGGCCCCGTCGGTGGCCGATATCCAATCCCGGCCGGGCGTTGCGGTCCCGAGTTTCCCGCTTGTCCCGTCCCGGGGAATCTGATAAGGTCCCGTTAGGGAACAAGCGTCTAGCACGCCCGGTCGGTCGGTTTCGGCGGTCCCCTGGTTCGCGGGAGGTTGACGGCGATGGCCAATTTCAACAAAGTCATTCTCGTGGGCAATCTGACCCGCGATCCCGAGTTGCGGCGTATCCCTAGTGGCACCGCGGTGGTCGACCTGGGCCTGGCGGTGAATCGCACTTTCACCGGCAAGGACGGCGAACGACGCGAGGAAGCCACGTTCGTCGACGTGTCGGTCTGGGATCGCCAGGCCGAAACTTGCGCCGAATATCTCAAAAAAGGGAGCCCGATCCTGGTCGAGGGCTCCCTCAAGATGGACACGTGGGACGACAAGTCGACCGGTGAGAAGCGCTCCAAGCTCAAGGTCCATGCCGAGCGTATTCAGTTCCTCGGCCGCCGCGAAGGTGGCCCCAGCGGGCCGGGTCCCGACGACGAGTATTCCGCCCCCACCCCCGCCCCCCGCGAATCCGCCCCCCGGCGGCCCGCACCCGATCCCCGAGGGGTGGGCAACGGCCCGTCCCGGGGCGGCTACAACAGTCCTCCGGCCCCCGCTTCGACCCGACGCGCGCCCACCCCGCCCGCCGATTCCGACGCCGACGACGACGACATCCCGTTCTGACCGCGAGGGCGCGGCCTCGCCCCGACCCGAGCGCTGACCGACTCCAGGAGTGAGAGCGTCCCATGGCCAAGATGACCGACAAGAAACCGGGCAAGGCGAAGGCCAAACCGAAGGCCAAGACCACGGCCAAATCCAAGAAAACCGTCCAGGGCGGGAAGGTCGCCGCCATCGCCGCCCCGGCGGTCCGCCAGCCGGGCGTGGAGCGGCGCAAGAACCATCCGATGCGCTCCAAGGATGGGTATATGCAGGTCCTGCTGACCCACAACGTCCCCCACTTCGGCCAGCCCGGCGACCTGGTCAAGGTCCGCCCCGGCTTCGCCCGCAACTACCTGCTCCCGTCCGGCCTGGCCACCTTCGCCACCCCCCACAACCTCCGGATCGTCGAGAAGCACCGCGACCGGCTCCAGCAGCTCGAACAGGCCCGCCGCGCCGATCTCGTGGCCCTCGGGCAGCAGATCGCCCAGCGGTCGATCACCATCGAGGCCAACGCCAACCCCGAAGGCCACCTGTACGGCTCGGTCACCGCCGACCAGATCGCCGACGCCCTCAAGGCCGACAACTTCCCGATCGAGGTCGACAACGTCAAGATCGAGGGGCCGCTCAAGGAACTCGGCCTCTACACGATCAAGCTCTACCTCGGTCAGGACGTCGACACCGAGGTCAAGCTCTGGGTCGTGCCGAGCCACGTCGAAGAGGCGACCGCCTGACCCTTGAGGACGATGGCGACTGGACGAAGCAAGACCCCCGACGCCTCGGTTGGGCGTCGGGGGTTCAGCGGACCTGGGTCGATCAGGCCAGGGAGTGGGCTCAGGGATGGGAGGCTCGCCGGCGTCGGGCCCGGGCGATGGCCAGGCCGACCGCGCCGGCGATGCCGGAGAGGGCGAGCGAGGACGGCTCGGGGACGGCCGCCGAGCCTTCCGCCGCGACGAACGCGACGCGGCCCGTCCGCGTGAAGAATAGCGAAGTCCCGCCCGAGACCTGGGACTCGGCAAGGCTATTCCATTTGGGGCCGTCGCATGCTTGGCTTGTGCTTGGTTGGGGAGGATTCCCGGACGCTCGTCAGCGGGTAAGCCGTCCCGGAAGCGGGTATGTTGTCTCCGGCATTCAGCGATCGAAGGATGTGGTTTTTCGGAATCGCGTGGCGTTTCATCAATAAGTCCTGATGGCACGTCATCCGGCGTTTGATCGCGATTTTTTGATGGTCAAGACCCGGGTCGGCCGATACCATTGTTCAGGTACGGCCGGCCCGCCGCGTTCCCCGATCGCGACCCGGGCCGGCCCTCGGATCGATCGCCAGGCCGACCCAGGTGTTACCGGACGGAGTTTCGCCGGACCATGCCCGACTACAAGAATGGCCATGCCAATGGGAATGGCAACGGCCATGCGATTGGCAACGGGAACGGCTTCGGTCGCGGGCGGAAGGGCATCGAGCTGACCCCGGGCGGGGATGGGGACCGCTTGCCGCCCCAGAACCTGGAAGCGGAGCTGGGGGTCCTGGGGAGCGTCCTGCTCGACAACGACGCGCTGCACGAGGTCGTCCCGATCGTCAAGGTCGAGGACTTCTACCGCGACAGCCACCAGCTCATCTTCCGGGCGATCCGCGACCTGTACGACCTGGGCAAGGCCGTCGACATCATCACGTTGAACGAGGAGCTGCACAAGCGCGGCCAGTTCGAGGCGGTGGGGGGCGACGAGACTTTAGCCAAGATCCTCGACAGCGTGCCGCACTCGGCCAACGCCAAATACTACGCCCAGATCGTCAAGGAAAAGGCCGTGGGCCGCGAGCTGATCGAGTCGGCCAACCAGATCCTCCGCGACGGCTACTCGAACAACTTCTCGGCCGACGAACTGCTCCAGTCGGCCGAGCGGAAGATCTTCGCGATCGCCGAGGACCAGGCGGCCGGCGAGACGGTCGACATCAAGGACGTGATCGTCACCGCGATGGACCGGATCATCGCCAAGGGCGAGGACCGCCACGCCGTCACCGGCGTCTCGACCGGCTACTACGACCTCGACGAGATCACCGGCGGGTTCCAGGGGACGCAGCTCATCATCCTGGCCGCCCGCCCGAGCATGGGCAAGACGGCGCTGGCCCTGAACATCTGCGAGCACGTCATCTGCGAACTCAACAGGGCCGTCCTGTTCGTCAGCCTCGAAATGGGCGAGCTGGAGCTGGTCGACCGCTTGCTCTCGTCGCGAGCCCGGGTCGACGGCCACAAGCTCCGGACCGGCAAGGGGCTCGGGCAGCAAGACCTGGCCCAACTCGGCCGGGCCTACAACGAGCTGCACAAGGCGCCCCTGTTCATCGACAGCACCCCGGCGCGGAACATGCTCCAGATCACGGCCAACGCCCGGCGGCTCAAGCTCCGCAAGGACATCGGCCTGATCGTCCTCGACTACATCCAGCTCGTCGACTCCGAGGAGGCCCGGGACAGCCGCCAGGAGCAGATCGCCAAGATCAGCCGCCGGCTCAAGCAGCTCGGACGCGAGCTGAACATCCCGGTCATCGCCCTGTCCCAACTCAACCGGGCCGTCGAGAACCGCGAAGACCGCCGCCCCCGGATGGCCGACCTCCGCGAGTCGGGGGCGATCGAGCAGGACGCCGACCTCGTCCTCCTGCTCCACCGGCCCGAGTACTACGACCCCAACGACCAGCCCGGCGTGGCCGAACTCATCATCGCCAAGAACCGGTCGGGGGCCACCGCGACCGTCAAGTTCGCCTTCCTCAAGAACCTGACCCGGTTCGAGAACCTGGCCCAGGGCGCCGACCCGCTCGGCGGATTTTGAGGTAATGCCCCGCCTTTCCGGGCGGCGGGTGATCGCGAACGGCCCCGCCGAACCGCCCGGGGGGACGGTCGGTGGGGCCGCGGAAGGGCGAAAGGCATCCTTGTTCGTTCAGGCAGTCGCCCGCTTGCGGCGTCGAATCCAGGTCGCGAACCCCAACGCCGCGGCCGAGGCGGTCAAGGCCAAGGACGAGGGTTCCGGGACCGCGGCACTCGCATTCACGTTGAAGATCGCCGTATAGGTCCCGCGCGTGAAATTGCGGCTGCTCGAGATCGTGATCACGTTCCCGGAGATCGACCCGGTCAGGCCGGGGAAATTGCTCGAAACCAGCGAAAGGTCCGTGAAGGCCGCGTCCGTGAACGTCATGAAGAATGGCGCGGCCCCGAACGAGACGATATCCGTCACGATCAATTGAGTGTCGGTGAAGTTCGCGGTATCCCTGTTGGCGAAGTCCTGGAAACCGAATTCGATCGCCGGCTCCGCGATGGTCACCGTGGGGCCCGCGGCATTCAGGAATCCGGAGGGAACAGAGCGGTTGGCCGGGTCGAAATAATTCAGACCGCCCAACGCGGGGAAATTCAACGTGCCCGTGACTTGGGTCCCGAGGATGACCATCCCAGCCTTCGCTTCGGCCATCCCAAACCCCGACACCAGGGCCAGGACTGCCAGCGTCCGAACAGCCTTTGTCGACGTCAGATTCATGTCTATCTCTCCTTCAAACATGTCTCACTTGATCCTCAAGGAAGCAACGCTTCCCTCCCGAGACGACGGAATTTAACAAAATTTAACAATTCGTGATCCATTCTTCTTAGGAGTTACGCAGTCATGAAAGAACGTACAGCGGTTTGGCGATGTAAGCCCGTATCGCTCCGCGAATGATTATTGCCTTCGCCTCGTACCAACTGACCCCGGTGGCGTAGAAATGACGCTCCAGT
>JAABUQ010002932.1_pt1 | contig 32489 bp, 25 predicted proteins | sample 5560001 | NCBI WGS metagenome assembly JAABUQ01 (sample SAMN10711888, study PRJNA513371) | rock metagenome | isolation source: Antarctica rocks | place: Antarctica: Victoria Land, Finger Mt nord | collected 2015-12-18 | reverse complement strand
AATCGATGCCTGCCTCTCCTCCGGCTTCCATCTCGGCAACGGTGTCAAGATCGCTGGTAGCGGGGTGATAATCGTGGGGGGAGAGGCTTTTACGTGGAGGCCTTGGGATGATGGGGTGGGTGATGCGGAGAAGATGGAGGGGGGGCAGGGGGGAGGGAAGAGGGGGAGAAGACTGGTGAATGAGAGGGGGCAGTGGGATGGGGGGGATGCGTTGGGGGAGAAGGGGAAGGGGGGGGCGTGGGGGTTGCTGGAGGTGGTGTGGCCGAAACCTGGTGGGTACTTATCCCTTCCGTGCGATGGAGACCGAGGTGGGAATGTTTGCGCTCGCGGGATTGGGGAGAGGATGCTGGCTGATGAGGCTTGGTGTTGGGTGGGCAGATTTACTGATATTGGGGTTGGGCCCCTCGATGCATCCCCTTGCGTCCGCGACCAGGAAATATATCAACTCCCTTGGCATCCGTGTTGATGTGCAGGATACCCGCAATGCGGCTGCGCAGTTTAATTTACTCGCTACGGAGAGGGGTGTTGGGAATGTGGCAACTGCGTTAATCCCTATCGGGTGGAGGGAGGGTCGATGACATGCAACAACATTGCCGGACCTACTTTCAGTTCATTTATTTGGCAGAGATAGCTCTGTATCGCAATGCAGATATGTAAGGCGAGTTATAAATACGTTGGAAGTAAAACGACTCGCAAAATCCATTCCCTTTCGCCGCGCTGTTCATTGGGGTATTATCCCTCGTAGCTGGCATTGCTATGCATTACCCAAAGCTCAACGACAAACGTAAAAAGCCACACTATATAGTCGGGCCAGCCCTCTTCCCGCTTCCCCTCCACTGCCCGAGACCGACACGATCAGAGCACAAACGCCGCAATGGCACCGATACCGGCGATCAAGCCTCCGGCTCCTACTTTGCTGGCTGCATTCGCTGGTTGTGTGGCTGGTTTTGACGTGGTGGGAATGGCAGCGACAACGGCGGTCGGCGCTGAGCCTATGGGGCCAGAGGTGTTTGGCGAGAAGCCTCCGCCGCTCGCGACAACAGCGCTGACCGATGCGAGGGGAGCGGCGCTGGTGGAACCGATCAAGATTGTTGAGCCTGAATTGGATGCAGAGGCAGAGGTGGCGCTTTCGTAAACGCTGGCGATGGTGGGGAGAGTCTTCGTGTACGTGGTCGAATGGTTGCAGTGATGGCACGTCTCGCTCAAAGTGTGGTTATACACTTTGCCGGTCGTCTTCGGTGGCTCGCCCGTCTGGTACTTGGTGTGGTGGTGGTGCTCAGTGCTCACGACGTTCGTGCTCTTTGCGGTCTTGATGGTCACCGAAGCTGAGCTTTCAGGGTTCTTGATGCCGAATTGAGTTGAGTACTGATATTGACCTGACCCGTCAACCATAATTCTGAGACCCCAGTGTGTTTCATCATTCTGGAGGGCTGTATCGGGAGTCCAGGAGTATGTCCCTGTGTTTGCTAGGTTCTCGACGAGACATTGGTATGGTTCCGCATGTTGCGAGTCACCTCTCAGAAGTACAATTGATACTGTGCCGGTCGTTGTGTGCTGGAATATCGGTCAGTGTCTACTCGATGCAGATGGAGAAGGGTATAATTACATTCCACGTGATGTCGAATGGAGCACCAACGGGCACCTGTTCATTAAGTCCTGGATGATAGACCGGATTGCCAGAGGGATCTCCCGTCGCTGGTTGCTGCTTGCAGTTCGTGGCCGCGCTGGCAACACCAGCGCAGACGGCAATAACCAGCGTAGAAAGTGACATGCGCATTTTGATTTATCGCTGTGTTTGGAACGTTGAAAAGAAATGTAAAGATCGTGTATAAACAATAGTATATGTTTGAGACTCGGTCCAAAACGAATGTGGATTGCTAGACAGCGAATGAAATGAAGAAAAGAGCGAGTGACCGAGACAGTGGGGCGGTGTTGCGCAGTGGGGAAGAACAAGCTGCGGGCTGGGCATTTTGAAGTAATCTATAGTTCTTTCTGGACCCGGTGACTGATTCAAGGGGTTCAATTTCTTGTCCTGAAACAGTTTGCGCAACGAGTGTGCATTGTAGCCGAATATAGTGTGTTGTGTCCTAGCTGCTTATAGTTGGGACACTATGGAGGAACGCTTGTCGTGGCACAGATCTCTAGGCGCATCCAGTCATCATTTACATCTTGAATCTTGTAATTATCCTTGTCTTGACTCCTGAGCAGATTCGTTCAGAGTCGATATACATTGCCTTGTCGTTGCAGCCCCAGATGCACCTGCATGTCTCTACTCCTAGCGCACCAAATGCGAAGGCTGCTGTCCGAGGTACAGATCTGAGGCCCAGGACTCCTCTCGAATGGTGTTGGGATTGTGCCACAACTGCAACATAGTCCTCAGTAACTTAGGACTCTTGAATGTTGGTTAAAGGATACCATCGTAACTATCCTAACAGAATAAAGAAGCGTGACAAACACAGGCAGTGTTTCAAGGGAACGACTTTGGGTATTACATTGGCGTTCCTGCAGGCGAATCTGATTACGCGGGTCTCGATTAAATGTGCAAGTCGCGAGAATCATCTGTCCCTGCATGAAATGACGAAAATAGCAGCAATTGTATAACTTTTCATGACGAGTACCGTACTAGACCGCAAACTTGGCCGGGTCTTGTGGTTCCTGGCCATGAAAGCAGCTTTAGGGATCAGCCAGGGAATTGGCACAAATGGTAGCAAGCAGGCAAGCAGACAAGTGAAAATGACGTTCTCCAATCGCAAAGTGGTTGGGAGAAGACGCAGCAGAGCTCGATGCCTCCTGATTAGACGGATGTCTATCTAGCTGGGGGAGTAAGGCATCATGCGGAAATCGTAGTACTTGCTGGGGCTCCAGTGCTATTGATGGATTGCGCATATCTCCTGAAGGGTAGGTACTGTAGACATGTACAGTGGCCGTCGATATCAAGTCTCTGTTGTATCTCTGAGGGCAGGTTTCTGCATCCAGATCAGTGATGACGAAGAATGCAAGCCAAGTCATGATACCAGACCAAAAAACGGAAGGTTAAGACAGACATTCATTGAAATGTTCACACCGACCACCTCTCTTTCCTGCAAAGTCAATTCCTTTTCGCAGATGTGGGGTCCGGCTCTTGTCCCGCAAAGGGAAGGAGAAGCCGAGAAAAAAACATCCCCTTCAAACAACATTCCGACACCAAAAACACCTCCGTCTCTTTCACCACCAGCCTGCCTGGTACCTCCTCTCCGCACTGTATGCGCGTTTGGTAGACAGCCTCGGTACACAGTCAATCTGCCAATGGGTGAAATGTCACCAATTGATCTCATCAAGCCATCTAAATCGCGTTAGCTCGGGACGCTCAGGAATGGATACACATGGTCATATACACTCATGGAGCATTCCTCACATGCCCATCCGTTGCCCAATGGATGGTCAACACAACCCCCCCAGGCCTCGCCGCCTGCGCAGATTACGTCCTCGGTAGCACCCCCCAGGAACAGGTCATCGACAACACTGCAGCAGCAGCATCCTGAAGCCCTCAATCCACAAGCTCGGCGACTTCAATTGCGCAACGTTGGCTTCAAAGCGCCATCTTTCCCTGCTAGGCGCATAAGTCCACTATTTGGAGTTTCATCGCAAGCCATTGACCAATTTCCTGCTCCAATCAGCAAAGAAAACACTCCCATGAGTGCTGAGAAAAGGTCAACTTACGGCGAGAATCTTCCGCCAAGCCCTGTCAATATTCTGCAAGAGATTCACAATTCCACTCGAAGGAAACGACCTTCATCTAGACCAGGCATGGCTACTATCTTTCAAGACACTACACCTATAAAAGACCTGGACGATGACGGCGCAACGTCCTGGTATAACGAAGCAAGCAATAATTGCTCTCCGACCCAATTCAGTCCCATCCCAGCTGTTATGAAATTAAGAGAAGGATCGTTAAATGAGAAAACACCACCGCCTCTCAGTTCGTCCTTGGCAAAGCATGTGACTGGTCGAAGTGGGAATCAGCAAGAGCCCAGAGCAATGAGTCTCGAGGCTGCTCAGCACATTGAATACTTGGAAGCGCAGTTGGCCTCAGTGCAAACGAAAGTCGACTCGCTCACATCACCAACTACGAAAAATTTACGATCCGCAAAGATGAGAGCACTTACAATTGAGAATCGCAGCCTTCGCCTTCAGAATGCGGAATGGGAGAGCAAACATGAGGAAAGATTTCAGGAGGAGAAAGAGAAGCGATTGGAATTCAAAGCGGAACTGACGACGCAGCTCCGAAATCTAGAAGAAGATATCAGCATGAGAGAGGCAAGAATAGCGGAGCTTGAATGGGAAGTAGAGAGTATGAGGGTCAAGACTAGGGATGCACAGGGCTTGGAAGAAATCAACATCGGCCTGGAGAGGCGCATTGATATGTTGTCAAAGCTCTTGGTGGAGTCACCGACCAGACAAGACGCGCAATCGGCAGCCCCTTCGTTTAAGGAGGCCGATTCCATCAGGCGCACTCCGAGACCAAAGTCTATGCTGTCAAGGTGGGCTTCGTCGCCCGGAGGCGTACGTCTCTCTGGAGCTCTTGGCACGGATACCGCATTCTGGCAATATGAAAACTTTGACTCTATGGGTATTCAAGAGTCTACCGAAGAAGGAATGCAGATTGAAGAGGATCCTGAGCCTTTTCAGTCTCCAAGCTCAGAAGAAGCCATGAAATCGCCGATATCTCCACGACAGTCCAGACGATCGGGCTTCTTTAGACCTCGTTCGAGAACTTCTACCTCTATGCGATCTGCACCATCATCATCATCAAGGCCAACATCCTTCATGTCTGCTTCGTCGAATGGCGCAGCTTCCTGGGGTCTACCATTGCCCGCTGAAAATGATGCCAAAGCATGCAATAGACGGAGGATGCGAAAATTCCCTTCCGGCTCAAATTCCTTAAAGCCTTTGATCTTACCTACTGCGACTACGATACCCTCTTTACCAGCGTCGGCCCCGGTATTTCCGTCAATCCAAACCACTGCAGAGCAAGATCTCTCCGAAATTTCAATTGACCCAACCACCATGTTTCTATCAGGGCAGATGGATGCATCGCCAACATCAACAATCGCTCTAAATGTAGCAGCTCGGAAGTCGACTCAATGGGCCCACGAACAGACAATGAAGGCATTGGAGGGCAATTTCGGAGCGTCGGACGCCTATGGAGGCACTGAGAACACCCTCGCACCCCGGCCCACTTCTCCAGAGCCTCAACCTAGATCTAGAACACCATCTTTTGACGAACGACTCACGCGTCGTTTGAGACCAAAAAGCCTACATAGAGAGCTTGAGCAAGCCGAGCGTGCTCGTACGGGCCTGGGCATTACCGACGCTGTCTTTCCGGATCCTTTCGAAGACGGTCTGATACCTCTATCGGGAGACCTTATCCCTGAAACTGGCCGAATGCCAATTGGAAAGGACACCACACCCTCCAAAGCACCTTTACCAGACTCCTTCCTACGATCACGGCGCCACCTCGCAGAATCAGATATTACACCTAAACCTCCCAAGATAACCCCCACTACCAGCCCAACCCAACTCTACAAATCCCCCTCCTCCACCATTCTCACTCCCGCCCACGCCCACGGCATCTTCTCGCGCCTCACGTCGCTCATCTCGCAAACAAAACAAGAGCCCCTTGACCTAGCTAAAAGACTCTTGGCCAACGCCTGGCTCATAGGCTCCGCTCGACTAGGTGGCGTAGGCTGGTGGCTCTTAGGTCCGGTCTACCACCGCCGCAAACGGGAACGCGACGCTGACACGGCGATAGTCCAAGACCCCAGCACTCCAGGTTTCTTGAATTGGCTCCGCAGCCGGACCGACGAGAGCCAAGCGCTCTTGGCCCAATCCTGCACCGCACATCCCCGCAGCGACAACCTCTGGCCGCCAATATGGGCGTCGCAACATCCTCACCTCTTTCCCTGCCCCACCTGCGTCGAACCGACATCGCGACGCACATTCCGGCTCTGGCTGCACTTCTCCCTCACGATTGTGCTGGCGGTGGGGATCGCTCTCAAGCACGGTCCGGGCACGCTTCTCGCCGAGCAACCTGCTCATTCCTCACCTCCACGATCCAAGATCACCGCCGACGACGAGGAGAGACAGCGTCAGCGCTCGCGGCTCGAGGCGAGGGGCTTGACAGATCGTCGCGCCATCTCTGACTCGACGGAGGGGGGGGAGGGGAGCGAGAGGGATAGTGGCTACGGTAGCGTTGTCTTTGCGGAAACGCTGGGGCCGAAGGATTTTGAGAGGGGGGTTTATGAATGATACGGCTGGGCTTTCTAGTTCTTATGAAATTTGTTTGGGAGCCGGGGATTGGGAATGGGATTCTGGATTCGAATGGTGGGTGCATCGGCGTGGGTATTGTATTGCATTGGATTGGTGTTTGGATCCTACACACACCATGCGGTATCAGGAGCCGGCGGCCGCTTTCGATAGGTTTGTATGATGATAGGATACCCAGCACGCATCTTCGTCTCTTGTCTTTGCGCGCAGGCTTGTACCTTTACGCGTTCCATAGGGGTGAATCCCGGGGCGGGCGGATAGCTAGCCCGCTTCATGTTTCATCTGAACATTTGATCACTTGAAGAACGACGAATGTATGGCATGAGACCATATCCAGAGGTTTCCGGTGTACGTCGTCGAAAATTCCCACTGTCCCATCCTCGACCCGAATCTCTCAAGCTTAGCTTCTGAAGCACGCGTTGGGCTCTCGCCCGCCTGCTCGTGTGAAGATGTCGGAATCTCCCCGTCAAGGTACTTTTCAAAATGAACCGTGGACTCGTAATCGCTCCACCGACCAAGACATGAGTGAAACCCGCCCTTTCATTTCCCATTCTATCCCGGGGTTGCCCGTAATGGTTAAGCCATCTTTGCGACTTTGATGAGCAGCGACACTTGTTTGTATCCCCCGCGGGAGACGGCACGGAGGGGGAGGGGGTGGAGTCTTTGTAGTGCAGTCTGTCTTGGATTGGCGGTTGGGGTTGGGGATGGTGTGGATATGGATATAGCCGTTTCGCATTTTGGCAGGGAAGTAGGGGAAGCTGGTAGGCTCTGTGTATATATACACCCGAGTATACGCCCTCCAGGGCTGTCCAGATTTCCGGAAACTACTAGGAGCAGGATTTCGTGCCCGGTGGGTATCTATCTATCTATCTATCTATCCATCTAGCGGACTTGAGTATTCCGTGGTTGAGGAGTGCACTAGCGAGGGGTTGATCGGGGTATCTGGCCGAAAGGTCCGGGATGAGCGAGTTGGTGGACTGTTTGCTTTATTTTGGAGGGATGGCTGCGTCTGGCGAGGATTTGGAGGGTAGGTCCTTTATTGTTTCCGGGTGGAGGGGCGGAGTGAGGTCGGAGGAGGTGGGGGTCGATGGTGGGATGTAGCAGCTCAAAAGGATGGGCTGCAGCTTAAGGTCTTGAGTTTGAAGATTGATGCACTTTCCGAGCTCGACTGTGTCATTCTGCCCTCTGCGCCTCTGATCCCCTTTCCCAATCTTCATCTGATTCATCTGGAAACCCCCCCCCCCTCAACAGTCGCATTGGTTGGGATACTTCCGACTAGTCAGGGGCTGTGGAAACAAGCCCTCGGCCAACAAGTCCTTCATGTGCCACTCCGGCGCGCTCTCACTCTTCCAGGTCCAGAAGATCCACCCGCTGTGCTTCTCATACGCATCCAGCTGCGCCTCGATAAACTTTGCAATGTTAGTCTTATCGGTCGGACTCAGGCCCCCGACCGTCCCAACATCCTTCCCCGCACAAGAACCCACGTAGCTACTCCCGCCGTAGCCTGTAAAGGTGCCATTGTACCGCGCACCTTTACCGTAGCCGTTGAGCCATTTGGCGCAATCGGGCAGAGCGCCGGTCCATTCGCCTACGATTGTCCACTTGTCTGTGCCGGCTACTTTCGGGCCTTGCGCGCAAGCGGAGGAGATGTGGGAAGAGAAGTTCATGGCGACTTGGGCGGTGGTGAAGATTTGATAGTTGTGGGTGTCGAGGATTACGTTGTTGAAGCCAGATTCGTACCCCATGAAGCCGTTCCAGTAGGATTGGATGTCTTGGAATGCGTCTTGGATGCAGACGGCGACATTGTTGCTTGATTGGTGGATGGTGTTGTAGCCGCTTTGGTAGAAGGAGCGGAGTTGGTTGAGGTCGAGAGAGTAGCCGAAAGGTTCGTTGAGGAGCTCAATGGCTGTAACGACGTCGGTATGGTTTTGATAGCGTTGGGCTAGGCCACGGATTGCGGCGATGGTTTGGTTGACTGTGGGCCCTTTTTGCCAATTGATGGGGCCGTATCGACCTGAATTGTCAAATCCATTCTGGGAGCCAGGTGCTTTGATAGATGTTAGTGCTGATTTAGGGATTTGAATGGAGCGAGTGCATACCTCCGTGAAGGTCCAGGAGGATCTTGAGACTCGCGTTCCTTGCCCATCCAATTGCCTTATCCAAGATGGGCAGCTGCCCTTGAATATATGGTTCCCCAGCTAAGGGTGCTATGGCCCAATATCCGATAGGTATGCGTACATGATTGAGACCGGCGGCAGCAATGGCATTGAAGTCGCGTTGGTTGATCCAATGTGTCCAATGATGTTGAAGAGTGCGTTTAGATTCATTTTTGCCCAAGGTCTGAGTATAGGTATATTCGTCCACGACGCCGTTACCATGGCAAAACAAAGACGGAGTGATCCATGGTTCGAGGACAAACCAACCACCTAGATTTACCCCCCTGACTTTATTGTCGTTGTAGTTGAAAGCAACATCTCGTTTCTTATAGGGACCGCATTCAAACAATTAGTCAAGGTGAGTATCATCGTAACGAGAGATATGCACACATGGTTGATGAGGTCGACTGTACATTGCCAAGCAACGATATCGCAAGAACAGTATATTGGAGAATGCTTTTACTCAGCATGTTGGTCAGTCTAGCTTCTCTGCTCAATATCTTTTCACAGAGGCAGGCTGATGTAGACTATAAATGCTGCAAAAGACAATGGCGGCCATTCATTCAAGTAATTTAGAATTGTTTTAGGGGTGCTCGCCTGAGGTATACGGATGTCTTTAGTTCCAACGTCCAACCAGATGCGCCCCAAGGTGGACTTGCCTTTATGCCTGGCACCTCTTCACAATTTGTTTCCATCCCGAGCAAGGGAACGTGGCACAACGATCAGCTGACATTGCAGGCTTACTGTGCGTTTCTTGATGGCCCGGGTAGCGACGGCCGAAGACAGAAACTTTCAATGGGGTTTCAAATAGACCGATATCTCAGGGTGCGACAATTGTGGCAACATAGGCACAAATGAGAAAAGGGGTTGGGCATCATGCAACAGGGGAACCAACGGTCTTCAACACGATGGCGTAGCCAGACAACCGAGACAACCCAAGTCATTTTGAAGTATCGCGGCTTCCAACGCGGACGAAAACACAGATGAAAACACCGACGAAAACGGGAGGTTTCCCATCGGTCATGAATTAGATATTTGGATAAGGTTGATTTGACTCGCTTCCGTCGTTTCATCTGCAAGGTTCCAGGGTAGATAAAGCTTAGTCCGAAAGCGGTAAAGATCCAATTCTAAAAATTGTCCATCAAATTAAACGAGGACATAGCTTCGATTTGATCAGGTTCCGAGCATACCAAACAGTCTCGTTGTGATTGAGTACTGCAAATGGGACAAGAGAAAAAACTAAGTCAGATGGTCTGAATCAATAGACAGGGTCAGTGGTGTCAAGGCACAGCAACAACACTGTTTCAAAGGCTGATGCCTGAAGATTAGAAAGCCGTCAAGACTTGATTATTGAGGTACAGTCAGCATATTTGCTTGCTTACTGTTGCCCACAGGGATTCACCATACAGGAGGCATTTCAGCTCCGATAGACAGTCAGACTGTTGCCGCAACACCGCCTCTCTGACATTCGAACGCAGAAATCCCTTGGGTGGGTGTTGAGTTCCTGATCTAATGATCAGAGTGCCAGGCATCCTTCGTTATGTATCGTGTCGACATACGGGGGAAGTAGATAACCAAGACGATTACAATGGAAAATCAAAGTTGTACCATTTGGCGCTACTCAGCTGCAAGAATCGCTTTCCTCCCGGATTGAATCAGGTGACGTGCTGATGTTTAGTATTGTTGGACGCGACAACAACACTGTCTCCGAAAGCCGTGGCCAGCAAAAGAACTGCGAAAGCGTTTGGTCTTGAGATTCGAATAATGCTGCACCTCGAACTACGGACAGCTTGACGGCTTCTCCGTCCATAAGGTCTGAGTTGCGTAGTGGCTTGCTGCAGTCACACTCTCTAACCATAATTAAATCGTAGTAGAAACACAGAATTTGATCGGAGCATCCTCTTTTGACTACAGATCAGAACGACTTTGAACATCGTATGATGAGTGTTACTGACTAGTGATATGGTTGCAATATAGGTGAAGACCACTGTGGGCGCCATGACGGAGCCGAGTCACCCCTCTTGACGTTTTGAGCCGGTCACGACTTGAACGGGGTGAATCTCCCCAACCTTCGTTTCCAGCCTTTGGGCTCCTTTCGCCTTTGATCTGCGTGATCTTCGACTTGTTTCCCTTCGACTGAGCGTGGACCAACTCATTTGAACGCAAAGCTTCTCATTGGCCTACACACCGCTGTACCAGCCACCCACCGTGTACTCTCGAAATCTTAGCAATGCACCTCCAATGCGGACGTCTTACAAGCTATCTCCGCAAGTTGCATGTACTGTTGAACCCGAATCTACTTTCCTGCCACTAATATTGCAGCCTCGCCCTGTGTGGGACGCGAAGACTCCACAATCCGAGAGAATCCGGATTTGATGAACTTGGTGATGACCCTTATGCTCGGTCTCCCTCGGCAGACTCGAAAACTGCGTCAATATCATACTCCTTACTCAAAATCAGATCTCAGACATTGATGAAGCGAGGCTCAACAGGATCGATCTCATGATTGGAATATGAATAAATAAGTATTGGTATCAGCGAGCAAACTTGGAATCACGAGTGTGTCACCCTTACTTCATATATCAAGAGGGGACCTCGGACTCCTGGGTAATGTTGCGGATAACGCTGAGGTCAAAAAGATTGATCTGTGTTGTGAAATACATGCATAGTCGTATCATGCCTATATCACGCCAAGTCCCCGCTCCTTCCGAATCTGGAACGACCGGTCCCGCTGCTAAACAACTAGTTACGTCGAGTTGAAGAAGCTCTAACTTTATACAGAGCCTCACCCCGCAGCTGTTTTTTCTCCTCTCTGACAAAATAATTACCTTGTGTGCTGCTATCTGTGTTTGCCTGCCTGCCGTCGGCATGTTCTGTCAACGTTATATAAGATTTCTCTGTATGTTTGTTGACAGACTAAGCCAGTGGCGTCCAGCCAAGTCCAATAGCAGCTTTGACTTGTGATCGCGCGAGCCTTCGCATTTTGTACTCAACAGCCCAGTTCATATACACTAATCCGTAGGATTCAATGGCTACCACCAATGGACATCATACTCACGCATCTAACGATGCCTTCGACCACGTTGTCCCCCTACTCATCAACGGCGAAGAAGTCACCACCAAAACCACCTTCGACGTGGTAAGCCCCGTCACCCACCATGCAATCTGGAAGTGCTCCTCAGCCTCAAAAGATGATGCCGTAAAAGCCGTCGAAGCAGCCCAAGCTGCCCTTCCCGCGTGGTCCAAGATGAAACCCTCCCAACGGCGAGACATACTTTTGAAAGCGAGTGACGTATTCGCGAGTCGAGGGGAAGAATTTGCCGAGTACATGAAAATCGAGACCGGAGCTTCAGACACAATGGCATCAGGTTTCAACATCCCAAATGCCGTCGAACAATTGCGCGATGTCGCAGGCAGGGTCATGAGCTCAACAGGCCACATCCCTGTATGCGGAGAAGAAGGCAAAAGCGCCATGATACTGAAAGAGCCATACGGTGTCATCCTAGGAATAGCTCCCTGGTCCGCTTTTTCTCCCTCCATTATTCCCATTACTGAAAACAACCGTCTAGGAACTCTCCATATATTCTCGGCCTCCGCGCCATCACCTACGCCCTCGCAGGCGGCAACACCTGCATCCTGAAGGGCTCCGAGCTCTCCCCCCGCTCCTTCTGGGCCATCGGCTCCGTCTTCAAGTCCGCCGGCCTCCCCAACGGCGTCCTCAATATCCTCTTCCACCGCACCCAAGACGCCCCCTCAATCACAACAACACTCATCTCCCACCCCTCTATCAAAAAAATTAACTTCACCGGCTCCACCGCCACCGGCCGCATCATCGCCGAACAAGCCGGCAAACACCTCAAACCCGTCCTCATGGAACTCGGCGGCAAAGCCCCCGCCATCATCCTCGCAGACGCCAACCTCGAAAAAGCCGCCCACGCCTGCGCTACCGGCGCTTTCCTGCACACAGGCCAAATCTGCATGTCGACCGAACGCATCATTGTCGACGAAACCATCGCCGAAGCCTTCAGCGCCGCTCTGAAAAAAGCCGTCGAAGCCCTCTACCCGTCCGACCAGCACGCGCCCATCTTGATCAACCACGCCGCCGTGCAGAAAAACAAGAATCTAGTGAACGACGCAATGGCTCACGGCGCTTCCATCCTCACGGGCCCCAACCCCACGGAAGACGCCGACGACGAAAAGGAAACGCGCATGCACCCGCTCGTCCTCAAAGACGTGACAAAAGCCCATCAAATCTACCACACCGAGTCCTTCGGCCCTACAGTCTCCCTCCTCACCGTCCGCAACGAGGCCGAAGCTATCGCCATCGCCAACGACACGCCCTACGGCCTGAGCGCCGCAGTGTTCACGGAGGACCTGCGTGCCGGGTTGCGCGTCGCGAGGTGTGTGGATTCGGGGGCTGTGCATGTTAATAGTATGAGCGTACATGATGAGCCCGGGCTGGAGCATGGGGGGGTGAAGAGTAGTGGCTGGGGGAGGTTTAATGCGCAGGCGGGGATTGAGGAGTTTTTGAAGATGAAGACGGTTACGTGGAGGGATTAGGGGGGTTGATGGGGGGAGGGGAAGGGGTGGTGGGTTTGTGGGTTTTGGCGAGGCTGGTTGGAGATGGGGGTTGGAAATTAAAAGCATGTGCTTGGGTGTCCGCATTGTTGGAGTTCAGAAGCTCTTTTGCTACGTAGAACGCTTGGATGAATGTACAATGAATGCATAAATCCTCAACCATGCACCCACCCTGCCAACTCCATCAGACTGTACAAGCACAGACTGCGTTCACCTAACCCTCCCCTCCAGCCCCATCCATTCCCTCCACCCCCTCAAGCAAAATTATCCACCCTATCCACCCCCACATCCTCCAACTCGGCAAAATTCTGAAAGTGCACCGGCCGATGCACATCCGCATAAAACCCCACGGGCGTATCCACCTTAACACCCACGGGCCTCTTCTCCACCCCACCGAACCCCGCGCCCATGAACGTGTAATTCCACACCCCCAGCTCAGGCACGAGAAAGTACCCCCTAATCTTATCACTCAGCAGCAACTGCGTCTTCTCCCCGAACCCGGCCGTGCTGAACCCCTGCGGCATATCCGAGCTGAGATCCTTGTTCTCGGCGCCCCACTTGTAGCCCGCGGGCGTGAGGGCCCAGGCGGCGAGGGAGACGGACCCAGGCGTGAAGGAGACGGTCATGGTGATTGTTTTCTTGTCCCAGGAGTTGTGCGCGGACATGAGGCGCGCGTGCTGGGTTACATCTGAGGCGGTCATGTAGGGGGGTTCATTGCCGGCGACGGTGTGGATAAGACCGAGGGGCTCGAGTTTGGCGAGGTGGGCGTGCTGGGGGAGTTGGTGGGGGAGCTGGACGTCCCTTGTGTTGCCGACTTGGGGGATCATTACTATGGTGCGTATTTCCTTGATTTGGGCGTTGTCGGGCGGGGAGGAGCCGTAGAGGTAGCCGGCGACTTGGACGCGCAGGTCGGAGATGGTGATGAAGCGTTTCAAGATGTTTTTGGGCATGATGTAGGTATGGTGGGATTCTTCGTTGATGTCGTCGCTTGAGATGTAGATGTTGTTTGCACGGGTGCGGAGGTTGGAGGTAGCGATGGCGCGGGTTCGCCATTCGGTCCTTGAGGCGAATGATTGCTGTTCGAATTGGGAAGTGGTGGTCACGATTATGTCTTCGCCGTGAACGTTTTGGGTTTTAGTGGTTACGGCGGTGAGTTGTTGTTGCTCTTGCTGTTGCTTTTCGATTTCGGCGGCTTGTTGGCGTTGCATGGATGGGGCGCTGATTTCCATTCCTAGAATGATGTCGCGGACTTCGCTGCTCGTGAGGGAGGAGGTATTGACGTTGTTCTTCTTGCCGTAGTCATTGAGGATGAGATCGCGGAGTTGCACTTCCACCTTGATCCAGTCTTCGTCAGAAAGCGTTGGCCAGATATGGTGCTCCTTTGTAATGACAGTCTTATCTGGACGCAGCAGAAGCTTCGTCTTGTCCTGATTGACATGCAACGCGCGCAAGATGAGAATCAATCTTGAGAATGCGGTGTAGGAAGATATCGTCTTCAACCACTCATCATACAGGTTGTACAGCATCATCTTGGGTTCTGTGGCTCGCAAGATCATATCGCCTAGCTTCTCGACCTTCATCGCAGCTTGGAACGGCAGCTGAAGCTCAGAAGCGCGTATTGAGATGTTGGGGAAATCAAGTAGATGCACCTCCAAAGGATCGAGCAAGCCTTTCCGAGTGACAATCAATTGTTTAGGCTGCTCTTCGACTGGGAGAGATCGAATGAGGGCTGCAACTTCTTCGGCTGTCTTCCATTTGGCCAATTGTCCCAAACGTTTTTGGCCTGCCCAGACACTCGTATGGATGATCTTGAGGAAGAGCTGTCCTGTTCTTGGATTGAAGATGAAAATGGCTCCGTTGATTGGCTTTGTGGTCAGATTGCCCTCGAACGTCTTGTGAATGGTGACCCGATAGACATTCGTATCATCTATGAAGAGCTGGATTTGGTTGCTGAAGAGCTCTGAGTAATTCTGGGAGTTCAAGAACTCTTGATTGCTCTCCGATGCGTACAGTTGCAACCCTTTTCGAATACGCTCTCTCAAGACGTACAAGGCTGGATTGGCTTTCATGATCTTTGCCATGGCCTGCTGTACGAGAGTCTTGAGACCTGGGAAGTACTGGCCGTACGCCGAGTACAAGTTGTATGCGAGATCGATACCAATCATCAGTCCTGTAGCTGATGGATAGATACTCATGCTGTCTGTAGTATAGTCCAAGTATTTGGCCCGCACATATCGTTCAATGTCATGAGAATCGTAATCACCGTACCTGAGTTGAATATCAACCCAGAATTTGTTGGTAGTGGTGGGTTCAGTGATATCTTTGGTGTCAAATAAGATCGAAGGCCTTGTGACATTCCATTTGTGGGTGGCAAATAGTAGGATATCAGCGCACGAGCTGTTCATCTTGTAAGATTTTCGAGGATGGATGGTCTCCTTCTGCACGGTCTCAATGCCCAGTTGATCTAGCTCTTGGTCAAAGACTTGGCAAAGATCCATCACTACTGACTCGTGTATCTTCTGCCACAAATGCGCGCGGAATATCTGGATCAAAGAGATCTTTAGAGTGGGAATCTTGCCGTGCAAGAAAATACCAGTCAGATCCAGTTGTACCTGGAAACCCACATATACATTGGCCCGATTGATTGTTGGCGACCACCACAGTGTGAAACGACGGTTGGGGATCTGGTTCAGACCAGATCGCTGCGCATTTGTAAGCTTTTTGAACTTCATTGACTCTTCGAAGCCACTGTTGTGCAGTACGAAATAGTCGTGTCGCAAGTAAAGCTGGTCTTGATCGACACGGAAACCAGCCCAGCTCGTGGCCTCGGACTCAAGCGCGATATCCTTTATCATAAAGCTGTGTGCTTGAGGCATGAGACGCTCAACTAGATGCTTGCGCAAGAGGAGGCACGGGACTTCTGCTATATGTCCGGATATCTGAGCAAGAAGTTGAGGGTTTTGCTCAGTACGTGTCGGATTCCACATGATACGGCGTTTAGTCCAGACGCTGAAACCCAATGATCGTGCCAGGGCGACAGTATTCCAGAAGAGAGTCGGGTGCCAGAGCTCGCTTTGGGCAAAGCCGAGCATATTCTGAGGATGGACATACCAGCCATCACTGTCAATCAGTCCTGCAAGGACCGCAAGACGTACAGATCGCGAATTCTTTAGGTAGACAGAAGGAATGTGCTTCTTGTCCGTCTCAGAGCCTGCCTTAGCTGAGGGAACATCGAGTTGGCGAAGCGCTAGGAGAAGTTTGTTAATGTTGGAAGTCCGTTCTGAGCCGCCTTGATCGACTATCTGATCAAGGATGTGCTCTCGCTCTTCATGTCTTAGATCGCCGTATCCTCGAAGACCAGTACGCAAACGATAGACCCGCTGACACTGTGTAAGATCCTGCGAGCCGAACTCATTGTCGTCGGAATCGAGGGCCTCGATTACCTCGCTGTCCTCATCCTCACTAAAGGTTTCAACAAGGTCCAAGTTGACGTCGTCGACTTTTTCTCCCTCTTCCTCTTCCTCTTCCGGAAAATCGGGCTTACCTACCATCCGCATAAACTCAGCATCATGGGAGCTGAGTTCCGATAATCCTGGACTTGTAATTGCAACGGGCGGATGCCAAATTCTGGCCTGGCCATGAGGTCGATCTGGTGGAGTGAACGTCCACCCCGCTGCAAGCCGTTTCTCGATGATAGTTTGCCGTGCCTGTAGTTTTTCCAGGCGATCAGGCAGTTTTTGGTCAAGAGGGTTCTCAACAGGGCAGGGAATTACTCGACTGGTCAGCCGAGTCCTGCCTAGAGTGGAGTAGGCAGGCTTTCCAAGCCAGGCAAGATGAAGATCGAGTTCGGCAGCGTGACGGGAAAGAAAGTCCTGAATCTCCGCCTCATGATTAATGTAGATGGTAGTCTTTGAGCGGCTTCCATCTCCCAGCCAAAGCCCAAGGAAGTAAGGATTGACGGGCACAGCTTGCTCAGGCAACTCGAAGCCTGTAGACCTAAAGAGCCGGTACTTTCCTTTTTCTTGCATGTCGAGAGCCGCAAAATCGGCAGCTGTCATCTCAACAGTGTCGTAGCGTTCTGATGCCGAAAGTTCGTCTACAATTACGGCGCCGATTCCCAGATCCGCCTCCTCCTCATAGCTTTGGGAGCCTGCACGAATCTTGACTTGGTTGTTTGAACAAGTCTCATTAGCAGGGCTGGAACTAGGAATAGGCAGGTCGCCAAGCTGGTCCTCGAGACGTTGGCGATGTCTTTGGATAACCGGTCCCTCGTATTTATTTGTGCTAACCTTCTCTCGATGAAGAACGAGAATATGGTTTGGCGTTACAACAAGATCCTCATTTTGGCCGCCGATCTTGATGCGATAGAGACGGTCTGTGCCCTTGACTATATTCGAGGCACGACGGGGTCCACCGTCCGGACCGAGGAGTAGATCACCTTCTTCGACGTCTTCGACCGCAACCTTGCTCCCATCATGTCGCAGCAGCTGTGTCCCAACGGCAAGACACGCTTTTTCCCAGAAGAGGCCTTCCCAGGATGGAAACGCGGTAGCCTTGAACAGAGTGTGCTCAAGAATTGTCTCAACACCACCGAGAGCTTGAATGACATCGGTCCGGTAAGCGTTCAGATTCCACAGCTTGCCATCGTGTCTCTGGCTGGTCCACCAGAAAGGATTGCTCTTCATGAGCTGGTAGGTTTTGAATTCGGTACGAGCTCGGAATCCCTTATCGAAACTCAATGTACTCCTGTCTTTTTGGAATAGTGTATTGATTCGAGGCAAGCCACGGTCCCAGCTGTCCTCCAAGTCCTCAAGAGTCAGACGACGGTTCTGCTGATTGGCTTCCTGCCGTTTTTGAGAGTATTCGGTCCACACTCGTTGAGAGTCAATGAATTCCGCTTCCCAAGGAATGATATAACGAAAAATGTTCGGTATGAGTGTTTCTTCATCATGACTCATGCCTGCACGATAATGCGTGACACCTGTATCTGTTTGTTTCGACCACCTCTTGTCACTCGTGGGAATTAGGATATGCGACCCAGAAATCATACCAAGACCGCCCAACTCCTTTGGTGTGTAGAACACTGCAGGTGGGAATCTTGAGGGCATCTTCGAGTTCAAACCTATCTTCACTCGAGTCTGGATCTTTGTCTCGCATTTGACGATCGTATCAAGTAGGTTGACAGTGGACACCGCGGCTTCACGGTAGTATGTGAAGAGAGCGATCAAGCTGGTATTCCACTTGTTGGCAATCTTAGTGAAGGTGGTCGAGCCTGAGGACATGAGGATCTGTCGAATGCGGTTGTTGAACTTCTGAATGTCTTCTTCTGTTACCTGCAGGAACGCATGCGCAGTTCGCTCTTTACTTGTATTATCTACAAGCGACCACACGCTGTCCTTGATTGGGAACTCCTCGGTTTGGTTGCGACACTTGGGTAAAATGCGAACTTCAAAGCCACTCATTGAGAACAACAGATTAGGATTGTCTCTACTGTAAACGCTGGCGAAGGTGTCGTCCCATTCAATGGTGGTGATGGATCTTGGCAGTCGATTTTTGAGGTCCCAGAAGACAGCACGTCCGAGATTGACATCATGTCTCATTAATCTCATCCTCGAATCTCGAGGCCAACACTTTTTGTTACGGTAGCCAATAACGTTCTCAAAGTTCGGATCCGGCTGTTCTGTCAAAAAGCGCTGAATGAGATCCCGAGAATCATCAGCAGAAAATCTAAAGAATACCCAGATGCGGTCAATATATCTGGTGTAGAGTCTAATGGGATGGTTCGTCTCTGTGTTGCGGTCTCTGAATTGCAAGAAGTCATTAGGGCTCCCGGGTGGACCGGCAATTTCACTCGCACGATTCAAACCCAGCAACAGTAAGTCGAGTACCAGACCGTAGTACTGGAATACGAAGCCCGAGAACTGAAGACCCCGTATCATGCCATAGCTGTTCGTATGGTTCATGTCTTTGTAGTTCAATTGGACGTTGTTCTTCGACGTGATGTAATCCGCCAAATTGTGATCCATAATAAGACGCAGCAGACGGTTCAGTAGAGTCAGATCAATTTTCTCATACACTTTCGAAAGCTGTGTCTCAATCATGACGTTGCACTCCCCGTTTTCGGTTTCCCACACCCCATTCAGGTTGTTGATACCTTGAGCCCACTTGTAGGTGAGCAAAGGCGGTACCTCAGAGTCAGATGGCTTGATCCAGGCTGGGAATAGATGTCGTTGATCTGCTTGGTACCAGAGATACTGGTCGAGGTATGCGTCTGTGATTTTCTCGATAGGCTCGATATCGTAGACAGGGTTGATACTGCTGTAGTTGTCGTTCATGTCAATGCCCACTTCCTTGAATGCTCGCTGTGTGAGCAAGAATCGCTTTATGCGAGCAAGTGTTGTGCCTGGAGAATCATACGCCTGCTCAATCAAGGCGAGCTCCTCCCGCTGGTTCTGATTGAGGCGACCCTTGACGGAGTAGGCCTCTCTCAGCCGCTCCAATGCCAGGATCAAAATCTTAGTATCGTGCTTATAGGATACTGCCGGGAACGGAATTGGTGAGTACTTCCTCGACTCTAGCCAGTGAACGGTAGTTGTGTAGATTGCGACGCCCTCCTCGGACGACACGTATGGTCCGTCCTTCATGTAATTGTGCTGTCGCTCTTGCTCCGCTTTCAGCCACAATCGAGTAAGTCTGCCCAAGTTCTTCTTTGCAACTGTTTTGTCAACGGTAGCGCCTCTTCTTATACGTTCACGATTGTAGTGTGCAACGGAGATCCACCAGTCAGCCTTGCTTTTCACGTATCTCAGGATGATATTTTCGATCGGCGCGGGGAGACCTGGCACTTTCCAAGGGATATTACTCTTCCAGCATCGCCAGGCTTCCGAAAGATGTTGCAGCACGGTGTTGACTTTGTTCTGCTTGATCCCTTCGGGCATCATGTCCATCAAATCCGCCATTACTGAGGCCCGGAGCTCAAGGTCGAAATGTGACTCCACTCTCTGCTTTGTGACTGTTTTCGCTACACCTTTGCTGTGTCGGCCTTCAAACTGTCGAGATAGGAGATTCCCAAGCCACCGCTCGAGCAGTGGTATTATACCTCGCATGAAGAATAGCCACACCCTCCATGCCGGTGCCCAGAAGCCACAACCAGGACCCTTGCCGACCGGCCCGGAATTGAAACGATAGTAAATCAAATGCTTCAGATCTTTGCATGATCGAATCTGGTGCATGAGTTTGTACTTGTAACGGTACATACCTGTGAGCTGTCCAACGTGGTTGAATGCATACAATATGCCGTCTGCAAGCTGGAAGGCGTCAATGTTGCCTAATCGGTACTGTACCTGAGCATCGACGATCAACTTTGTCAAACGCAGTATTTCCCGCATCAAGTGGAAGGCGTTCCCAAAGCGTGACTTCTTTCGCTCCTTGGTTGTCAATGTCTTGACAGGTTTGAGATTGAAGTTATAATCCAAGTGGAGGTAGGTCAAGTTCTTCCGGTGAATGAGCAGATTCAGCATATTGAAGCCCTGCCGACATACTTGCAGACCCGCTTCCACCCAGTCGATCGTTGTCTGCTGGAAGAACTTTGTTGATTTGAGCGATTTCATCAAATTCTGCTTGTTCTGTGCTTTCGGCTGGGTCTTGTGGAGCTCATTCAAAACATATGTTTTCAGTAGCTTCTGGTACGAGACTCGAACCTTGACCGGCTGACCTTGCGGACAATGCTCAAGGTACCATTGCTTCACCAGAGGCACATCTTGAGCACGTACCATCTTGCCAGACCTTCGATCAAAGGGAAATGGGGCCCACCACAATGCGATAGCTGAGGATGTTTCACTAGTGTAAAGCTCTTCATCCGCAAGGAATGGCTCTACATTCCCAGGAAGAACAAACTCTTCGTCCTCCATGTTGCCAGGTCCGAATATCTCGTCCTCGTGGCTGACTGTAATGTTCTTTGGTGCAACAGACCGCGACGAAATGGGGTTTATGATAGGATCGAAATAGAATGCAGGCAGACTTGGATCCTCGGCTCGGACGTAGACCACTTGAGGATGCGAGTACCACGATATTTTGACACTTCGTGGAAGAGAGTTGTAGAGGAATGGGAAAGCGACTCGGTATTCGGTTCGAATTGGTGCTCGGAAAATGATGCGATCTATGGCATTGAACTCTCCGAAGTCTTCATCATTGGGGTCAACATCTTTGTACAGTGGTTCAAATCTTGGTCCACCAGGAATGGCAACATTCAAGGCCTTGGCTGTTTGGAAGCTGTTCAAGTCAAACATATGGAAGTAGTTCTTGTCGACAAGATCGCTCAAGAGCTGGTGGCTGAGTCGATAAAGTGTGGCCATCTGTGGTAAGGAAAGATTCCACTCTTTGTAGCTTGGTCCATTCACGTGGGGTGTGTCCAACAGGGGTCGATGCTCATAGAACCAATCAAAGACCGGATTGTCCTCTGTCTCGTCGAGCTCCATCTGAATAGGCTCAAGGGGCTCGACGTCTTCAATATTCTCGGACCATGAGAGAGGTGGCTCTTCATCATCGAACGGAGGAAATCTCATCCGCTTGAAGTGGCGCCTGTCGCTCTTTTCTCTTCGCATGACCACCCACATCGTTGCCCACTGTGCATGGAACACCGGCTCTATGACTCTGGGTGTTTCATTCACCATGGTCAGACAGCCGTTGACGTGGTATAGCACCTTGACCTCCCGAGACGATTCCCAGGGCATTGGCATGTTCTCCAAAAGCTTCAGCACCGCGTGCGGCATGAACTTCAGCGCACCTAGATAGCTCCTCTTGTCGCTGCTAAACTTCTTCTGAGAGACATCTCCAATGTCCTTCACAATCTTTCGTAGATGCTCTGGAGGCATATCCGCCTTCTGAGTTTCCACAAAACCGCCCTTTCGCTTTTCGCCAAAGCGATTCCTCTGGGATCGTAGCCATTCCTTCTTCTTCTGTGCGAACTTGGCGACCTGGGGATCAGATGGCGGTTGGTATCCCGGTGGTGGTGGGGCTGAAGGCATTGAATGAGATCCACCGGCCCAGCCAGGTGGAGGTGGCGGTGGAAGAGAAGACATCTTGATGCGTATACTGTGGATGTCACTGCCACTGCATCACGATGAGTCGTGGTTGACTCGAGGTCTCTTGGGCTGGAGACAGCACGGAGAGATGCCAGCTGCGGAATGAGCTTGATAATATGCCTAGTAGAGATGACGTCTTACCTCGATCGCTGACCCCTCGACGTGACAGTGTTGAATACCGAAGATGGGGCAAAGATGTTTGGAGTGTCTGCTAGAAGAACAATTGTGGTGTCGCCAAGACTTTTAGCGCTAGCGCGCCCACAATTTGGTTCGACTTCAACTGCAGTCGGTTCAATCAACGAATCTGAATACCACTTTCTTAACACCAGGACTTTCAAGATGACTACTCGTTTGAGATACGTAAGTCCTCCATATAGCCCCACACAACGTCGTATCTGCTAAGTCTGGGTGCGCAGCGACGGAACAACCCGTAAGCCTCATCTCTCACAAGGCCCAGAATGCAGCCTCGAATAATCGAACATTTGTCGCTGACGGCACCTGCCTTTTCACAGATACAACACACGCTCGAACAAAGTTCGCGTTGTCAAGACTCCCGGTGGAAAACTTCAATACCAGCACACGAAGAAGAAGGGCAGCCCGCCAAAGTGCGGCGACTGCGGCATCAAACTTCCCGGTGTGAGTGGCACTCTCCTGCCCGAATCCAATCTGCGATATTCTCCTATACTTTGATCCTAGTACCGAGATTTATGTCTCTAACAGCGTACATGAAACATCTAGATCCCCGCCCTCCGACCTCGCGAATACGCATCCATATCCAGACCGAAGAAGACAGTGCAGCGCGCATACGGTGGATCAAGATGCTCGAATTGTGTGAAGGATAGGGTGGTGCGGGCTTTTTTGATTGAGGAGCAGAAGATCGTGAAGAAGGTGCTCAAGGAGAACCAACAGAAGAAGCGTTGAGCAAAGCATGATGGGAGATGTGGACTAAGGTGATCTAGGAGATTACATGCAACAGCTACGGCGTCAATGCATTATATTCTCGCTTGGCCGTTCCGTTCATCCATGTGCTCAAACATTGAAGGTCGTGAGATGCTGAGGGATGGTCATTCGTGGGAGGAGGGTTCACACGCAACGCTCCAGTGTTCGATGCCTCTGTTTATGTGTACATTTGTTGTTGCATGCTCAAGTAGTCCCACTCCTTACGACGACGCCCAGGTGCCCAGTACAGTCCCTATCAGAGGCATGACCCCCCTAACGACATTCATGGTACCCCACCAATCAATCAACTCCTTTGTCGACTCCCCCTTTGGAAGCCCAACCTCAGTAGCCTCCTCCTTCTCTCTCATCGCCTGCGCATCGTCAAACTTCCTAAACAGCTTCTTATTCGTAGGCATCATGATAATCATCGTCCAAGGAAAGAGGGCCATATTGGCAACCGCAGCTAAGCCATACATTTCCGCCCTAGGCTGATCCAATGTTCCCTGCATTTGGTAGGCTAGGTAGCCATATGAGATTGAAGAGATGACGGCGAGCGCCGGTTGTGTGAATTTCGCTACGTCGAATGATTTCTTCCATTGCCGGAGTATGAGGGGGGTTGGGGAGAGGAGGATTGACGGGATGTAGATGTAGGATATGCAGATTGTGGAGCCTAGCAAGGAAGGGTCAGCCGAGAGCGTATTTAGAGAGATGTCCTGCGGGTATATGAAGAGCACCTGCACAAAAGCCAGCGGTTGTGATGCCAAGTGTTTGGGCAACTCGGATTGCAGTCGGCGCAGATGCCATGGCCAATGAGCGGGGGTTTTCTGTCTTGGAAAGGGGGGAGCGATCAGATATAAGGGTCTCTTCTTCAATTGAAACTCGAATGTTCTTATAAGCACCTCTAGCTTGCCCCTGGGACAATAGTGAAGATGGCGTAGACTGAGGGGGTGCGGCGTGCGGAGATGCAGAATGGGGCGAAAAGTACTTCGTACCTTACGTAGGAGATATATAGAGCTATTCTGCAAGGAGCTCGAGGGTATTTAACGCTCCAAGAAGCTCGGAAAGTGTATTAATACATTAGAGCAGCCCTGAAACAGCAATTAGCTTTGGCCACTTCAGGGACCTCATTGAACAGCTGTCAGAGTCGGTTTCACACTCCCTACCTTCAATTCAGGCCAGTACTTGGCACATTTACATCTGCTAAGCTGCTTATAGATCTTGCAAGATCATCATACTTGACAGAAGCAGATATTGCCGTTGTCCGACCAGGGCAAATTGACATATTCTTTCCGCGGACCTGTCAGGCAATAGGACTGAGACCGAAGACGACCGAAGCTCGGAATACCCGCAACAGCATACTTGTTAAGACGCCTTGTTATGCGCTCTTCGCCAGATTGCTTTTCTGCTTCCTGCTCTACGCTGGCATCCGACAACTCAATTGACGCTCAAGCAAAATGCTGCACATGAATGTGTTCCGCATACTTGGCGACGTGTCCCACACCATTTCGAAGTGCATTCTGATATGGGCAATACATTCGAACAAGTCCGCTGAGGGTGAGACTCCTGCCGTCTGCAATGAAGAGCGAAGCCTAATATTGTCCACCTAGGGGTGTCACTGATCACTCAGGTCCTGTATGCCGGAGTGTTCGTCGCTCGATACCTCGATCTCTTCTGGACGCCTCCTGCCGCCTCAATATGGAACTTCGTGCTCAAGATATTCTACATCACATCATCTTTCTACATCATCTTCATCATGATGAAGCTTTACGCACGAACAAGGGAGAGGGAAAAGGCATGGAAGCTTGGGGCGTATTGCTTAGGGGCGTCATTGGTCGCAGGGCCTGTATTTGCGGCCATCGCAGATGGGAGCAAGACGACCTTCTTCGAGGTCTTGTGGACATTTTCTATCGTATTGGAATCTGTTTGCGTTGTACCGCAGCTCTTGCTTCTCCGACAGACCACGGTACCAACGGTGATTGACTCCGGATACATCCTTACCCTTGGCTCGTACAGGGCCTTTTATATCTTGAATTGGATTCTACGCTATGCGAATGAGGGTCCCAAGCCAGATTGGCGTGCTGCCGTCTTCGGCATTATACAGACAGCTTTGTATGTGGACTTCGCTTGGGTTTACTGGACAAGACAACGAGTTAAACTTCGCAATGGTGGTGTGGTAGACTCTGATGACCTCAGTCGAGGATTTCTGGTGAGCCGTATCCTCGGACGAGGGGACGCAAGCATGGACGATGAGGAGGGAAGACCTGCCGATCCGACGAGTACTGGCACCCAGCCAAAGAGCGGAGGCAAATGGGGAAAGCGCGGAATCTCTGTATCGGCGGATGATGAAATTGTTGAGCCAAGGAGCAAGCCGCAAGCCAAGGCTCCTCCGAATAGCTCCAAGAATCAAGACGATGCCTTAGTGGGGCTTATGGAGGATGACGATCCTTCAACCTTCTCAAATCACTCGAATGGGCTCCCTCATGGGCAGCAATGAGGCCACAAACGGCTGACAGACTCTGAACATCATTGCCCGCCAAGATCCCCAAATGATGCTTCGACACGGCCTCACGACCATTGCGGCAAAAACACCGAGATCATATGAGAAGCCGACGAGCTGCTCCATCGATCATGTTGCAGTAGCCCCCAAATGTTGGATGGCTTCATTGTGGGCAGTCTTGCCAACAACGTGGAAATGTGGATATCGAAATTGCCAGTCGGAAAGCCCTGAGTAGATGGAAAGACGCTGTCGCCTGATCCAGTGTCATTCTCGGAGGTAGCGTCAATTTCATCAATTTAGGCTCCAAGCCACCACCTCGGCAACTTATTGCTCCAATGTTGTCGTTTCAGACAAAGCGTCGAGGAGTTCCAGGGACGAAGCGAGCTTTTTGCCCAGTAGGGAGAATTTCATCGAGGGCACAGCCTTCTGGAATCTTGAGCCAACAAGCCAATGACATTTTGCGCATACGCTCGCAAATGTTGCGTCTTAGAGTGGCCTCCAAGCAAGATCCTCTGGGATGCCACAGTGATTCCACGATGTCAATTGTTTCTTCGAAACTCGAGTATCAGAGTGCCGCCTCCTGGCGCAGTACTATATGTTTCGTTGATGGACGGTGACATTGATTGCATGAAACACGACCGGCAGCGAAGTGACGATCTGGGCCGAGAGGCATCCGGATAGGAGTCCATAAGGGACTATTATAAGCCTAACCGCTACAAATTGTCATCCCTCTAGTAAAAGTTTCGATGCACGATGTAAGGTATGATGGTAGGAGGCGAGGATGAGAAGTAGGTAGCGTCACTGGTCTTTTTAGATACGGGAATATTCGCAGGCAAACTCCATGATGACACCAAACACATCCCAAACACGCACGAGAGGACGATCATCAACGTTTCAAATAAGCGACACAGCCTCGAACTTGTGCTCGAAACATTCTGAACGCGTAATAGGTTCCACTTTTCAGTTGCCAGGCCAGGATAACGGCCCCGAAATTGACCGTTAATGATACTGCATAAACTAAGGCCACAATGTCGCTTCAGGGGCTTCCAATTTTCCATTTCAAGGAAAAAGACGAAGTGCTCGACAAATGAACATTGACCGGGACTGCGCATTCAGCGCCAAATAATCGCCTCACAAGAGGTTGACCCATGATGGAAAGCACAATATAAATCTTTGATTTCCCATCCGCAATGGCCACAGCCTGAGCCCCTGGCCCTGGAGGCTCAGGCTCTGAGAGAATGTCTGAAGTAGGACACAGCAATTACTCGATGTGGAAAAAGAAAACCGACGCTCGCAGATGGATTTGGGTTTCTTTAGTGACGAGCCATGAAATTTCACCACTGTTTGACATCTCTTACGCAAGCTCCCCCAGCCTCGCAAGGAAAATAGCTTCATCCCCCCTTGGGCTATAGGATATCTTGCACTTTACTGATCAATTCTACCATGAACATATGCAGGGAAGAAAGACGCCTCGCTTCTGAGGTGTCATTGTCTCCTCCGGTAGTTCTGGCAGTGGGCTTGCTGGCGCTGACCTAATCCGGTGATATTAATAGACATTTGAACTTGGCATAATTGTATAAATATACCCGAACGGGGTATATGGTCTAAATTAATGACACCTAATCCTGGCCACGCGAGCGGCACGCTAGATTACAGCGTGGAGGAATCTTGTTTAGGGTCACTCAAGACAGGTGCTTTGATTTCTCGACCTGGTTGGGACCCTGGGTGAAAACTACATCAACAGGATGACCATTCGACTCAGCCTGCCCGGGTGCGAAGCTCGCAAGTCGCAGAGTACGCAAGTTACTCAAGGAGGTAATCCTGTACGGAGTAGCATCTGGCATGTTCTCCCCGAGGCAATTAGGGGGCAACAGAGCCGCGAGCCGAGGATTTGACCGTGCAAATGGCCTATGAAAGTGCTGACTGCTGAGTCAAGGTCGTGTCGGCCGAAAAGTTATGTAAGATCGATCTATTTCAGATGCGAATTGAACATTTTGTGCTGAGAAAGCCTTGGGGGAATTTCTTGGTGAACTACTTGGACCAGATCGAAAATAAAGGATGGCCAACGGTCATCCATCATTCTGAATCACGTCTCGAGAGCGTTTAAGTTGTCTACCAATGCTGGGAAAGTGGAAAGGTGTCCGAGCTTCTCGGCTACGGCAGACCTGCGTGGGGATTTGCCCCTCAAGCTCCGGCTACAATTGTAATGCTCATGGCAGCAATATCTCCACCAATTTCAGAGACACAAACAGCAGCAAGCCTTCCGGACCTTGTGCTTGTTTCTGGACTTCTGTACCACTTGGACAAGACTTGGTGCTCTGATTGTAGATATCTATTAATTCTGCGACCAAGCTATTTCTGACCTTCCTCCCCGTACCATCAAAAGAATCAGCGCTTAGGTGATGCTCCCATTTGCTGACCGAACAGAGTCGTTTACAGTACCACCATTATCCCTCATCAAGCATGGCTCACAGCCAGACGGAAACGCTATGCCATCTTGAGCAGTACTCCACTTGAGGTGCATCAAGCCTTGTGAGCAGCCAGTCTAAATCCTCTGGGGCAGATCCCGAACCCATTAGCCAGGATGGCACAGCTCGCCCACGCTATAGCTTCCCCAAAATTTATGAAACGGCTATTGAGCTAAGCCCACCAAAACCATAATGACCGATGATTGCGATCATTATTGCATTTGGTGCATATATTCGAACGCTGTTGTCAAGGATGACCTCCAAGTCCATTGACCGCAGCATCTGGCACAGTCCTTTAACATACCGACGAACTTCTGACATTCATTTCATTTTCAACCACACAGCCCACACTCTGACTCCTATTAGTCCACTCTCCCTCCTTGCGTCTTTCCTGCTGCTTACTGTCCCTGCATGAACATTTGGCTCGACGCCTCTCTTACTCACCTACCTGATTCGGACCCACTCGAATATACACACTCATTTACACACTCTCTACTCGACGTCGAACCAAACACTCGAGCATCGGCATATTCGTTCTCTATTGATTATTTGCCTGTCACTCTTTCTCTATGCCTTTGGATTCTTACTACGGAAGCTCCGGCGTTGACGTTATCTATCCACATCAAGTGATGAATCCCCATCAATTCTCCGAGCCAGAGTGGCACAATCACTCTCCTCTGGTATGTTCACCTCGACAGTGATATTTGATAAGTCATTAAGAATCTCTAGGTCCCAATACACCCTCCAGAATATGATAACCCACCAGCATACTCGGCCCCCCACAGGCCACCACCGATCGAGGTTTCTCATATTCCAAACCATCTGTTGCCCCTTTCAAGGCCGAAGAGCAGCCCGAGCACATTCGGACCAAACGTTGAGGATCTTCTGTTTACCGAAAATCCATTGCGCATGAAGAACGATGACTATGCGCCATCCATGTTTTCCATGTCCCCACAACCTGTCCCATCGACAAAAGCACCGAGTCCATACTACCCTCCAGAATATCCTGCTTCGAACCCGAGCCACTCGCCGAACAGCCGACATGGACCAGTGCCTATTGCGCCCGACCCAGTTGGTCTTCGACAGATGAACGCTTTGAAACGCATGCGTGACGAGGAAGAATACTCTGACTACGGACACAAGAAGCGAAAGCGAGCGCCATCGCAATCGGGACCCGTGGAACTTAACGAAGAAGAACAACTCCTCTTGAAACTCAAAGAAGAAGAGAACCTGCCATGGAAGGACATTGCAGTGCGGTTTCAAACCGATCTCGGCAAATCTTACCAAGTGCCTGCACTTCAAATGCGTTTCAAGAGATTGCGTGAGCGTATGAGGACGTGGACCGAGACCGATGTAAGTTGACTCGGCGTTGCAGTGTTGATCTGGCCCTGCAAATTTGTGATTCTGATCCCTGATACTTAGGTGCAAGCACTCGAACAAGCCTACGATTACTGGGAAAAGTTCCAGTTTGACATCATCGCAGCGAAGGTTAGTCACACGTTCTTTAGAGATCCCATTCATCCCTTTCCCGCCGGCGCCACTCAGCCTCTCTTGGCCCCCATCGAAATTTAAAGTCGTGTCACAGCGTCCGCAGTCAGAATCCTGAAACGCGAATCAAACGCTAACGAATCTTTTGAAATTACAGATGCTGGACTTCGGCGCCTCCGAACGGTGGCCTGCCAAGTATTGCGCTCGCAAATGGGAGGAAATTCACCCCGGGCGCGGGCCTTACAGTGCCCATTCCAACTTTCTACGGGGTACGTACTCGCCGTCTTGCTTCGAAGGAGTAATGCTAATGTCCAATAGATCCCTGGGACACTGCCTCTCCCGTGGGTTCGTCCATAGATTACAGCCACAGCCCTCGCGCGACGTTGTGAGAGGAATGCGATCCTGCGGTACTTGACTACAACTTCAACGCGAAACGATAATATCCCTTTCTTTACACTCTAATGACGGATCGAAGGAGTGGCGGGAGTCGGACACGACTGGCAGCATGACGAGGGAAACCTAGCGTACATATTTCCTGGGGTCGGATGGAGGAGCGAGGGGAGTCTCCTAACGATTGAACATAGACCACTACCACCACTGTCGTTTGCATTGCGCTCGGAGTCTTGACAGGATGCTTATAGTTTGGGGCGGTGATACCAATATTCGCACTCGCTATCTGGTTACCTGGGCGCATACTGTTTTGTCATATAGAAATTAATTTCTAAAGTGTATGAATCAAGCCTTGTATCAAAATCTTGCGCCGTTTCGAGCGCAAAATATAAAACTTGAAGGACATGTACCGAATCCGAAATAGGAGAAAAACACCAAGTACGTAAACGTCGCAGTGAATTCACTAGACTTGAAAGGCTACTTCTTTCCACACAGCAGTAATCCATCGCTCAGTCTCCGCTCGAAATCAACCCATGTCCCTCGACCCCATCACCACCCGAGCACTAATACACCATCCCATGAGGCTACTCACTCAAGCCTGTACGTGATAAACCCCTCGCCCAGGACCGATATCGCACTCAGCAGAAAACCCCCGCTCTCTTGATCTACCACGCTCCACACCTTAGCACCTCCTCGGAACCCTGGACCCAAGGCACCCAAGGCACCTTCAACCATCCTAATCAAGAGCTTAACTCGACCCCAAGAATCGCCCAACAGCTCATCCCATCCTTCTGTAATCACATGCAGATGGCAATTAGAACCCAGCCACCGACCGGCGTCACCACGGGATGCAGACCGCACCACATACGGTAAAGGCATGCACTGCGGCTCCAACACTCATTCCCACGACCTCGCAATGCAAATAACGCGACTGACATCATAGCCTTGCGAATCTCGTCAAAAAGCAAGTGAGGACACCGGTGTTATTAGTGGTGAGAAAAGGGTAAAGTGCGAATGTGGTCAAGATGTTGGAATCACTGCATGCAGCAATTTCACGTGAAGGCTGTGCAAAAACTTTTCCAGGCACCAAAATTCGTCCCTGCATTGGAAATATCGCCGACCGTCTGAGCTAACAGATGCTGAACTAAGGCGGCTTTGAAAGGAAGGTCGCATGTATGTGCAGCATGTGCAAAGCACGGGAAGCTCACCACCCGTTCTCAGCAAATATCACACCCTTTATGCAAACAACAGCGCGCGAAGGCAAAAGCATGACAGCACTGAGGCACAAGCATTTTCACACGAAACAGGCAGAGCGCCTAAACACTCAGGCAACCGGTCACTTTCCTTTACACTATCAAACATATGATTCGTACGCCGGTAGTAAGGTACGGATACGAAAGCACCAATCTGCCTCCACCCTCCCCACACAGGCATGCTGAGACAGAGTGATGAGGTGAGAAGGGTGGCTGTACTGGAGCCGGATCGAAGGATTGGTACCTGCGTCTCTAGTCAGGAACAGGACACAGGTGGCAATAAGCATCTTGTACCCAGGCAAATCAGGCCCGTCAATGGTCACGCTGACGCTGACGCTGACTTCGCTCGCAATGTAAACTGGCTCTTTTCCGGATGCCTTGACCAAGGGAAAGCAACCAACCCCATTATCGAGCAGATGCAGTAACCACCTCGTTCTCGCGCCACTCTTACCAAGAACAATAAACGAAGGAAGAGGAATATAAAATGGACAGTTGCACAGCCCTTCCTCCCAGTGCAACATCGCTCCACCAACCCCAAATTCCAAAGCCACCCAAATCCCCCCTTATCCAATCCACCTCTTACCAAAAAAACTCGCTAAGAGATGCACAATACCTCCGCGACCTATCCCTGGAACCCCTCTCAAGAGCACTCACCCAACCCTCAAGCCGAACAACCGTTCACTGCATACGTATTCCGTACGAAAACAACCCTCCCCTCAACATGCTTCCGTAGTTAAGAGGAGTCAACCGGACTTTCCCATCCCCCGAAATTACCCCCCTAGGCTCAGGGGTTGACACAGCCACAATCTTAACTGCCATTTGAAATTTGGAAGGAATTACCGCTTTCGGTTTATTAGCTGTGTTTACTAAATTAGTCATTCTTTACACCTTCCCCCTTTTCGCCATGGCATGCCGTGCTGGTACTGTATGGCCCTGCACCGCACGCCGCCAAGTCGAGGGTGCTGCTGGTGCTGCTGGTGCTGGCTGATGCTGATGGCGCCCACCCAGCTTTTCCTTACCTCCCCTTTTCTTTTCTTTCCTTTTCTTTTCTTTTCTTTTCTTTTCTTTTCTTTCCATTCTTTTCTTTTCTTTTCCTTTCCTTTCCTTTGCTTTTCCCCATTCCCCCCCGGCGTCCAGACTTGACCCCCGCACCTGCTGTACTATCGCGGTGCCAAGGTGTCAGTCGGTCGGTTGGAGTTGCACTTACTTCGGTGAATTGGGATAGGTACGGAGGGACGCAAGGCCGGTGGCGGGCGGTAGGTCACACGTTCGTGGTCCCTCAGATGTTGGCTACGAGGGTGGTGGAGGGTGGTGATTGGATGGGTGGTTTG
>JAABUQ010002930.1_pt1 | contig 32502 bp, 30 predicted proteins | sample 5560001 | NCBI WGS metagenome assembly JAABUQ01 (sample SAMN10711888, study PRJNA513371) | rock metagenome | isolation source: Antarctica rocks | place: Antarctica: Victoria Land, Finger Mt nord | collected 2015-12-18 | reverse complement strand
CCGATGCCGAGCTGGCGCGCCTCCAGATCACCCCCCATTCGTTCCACGGCAACTGGAATTACACGCTTGCCTCCAGCCCGGCTACCCATGCACACCTGTAAACGTTGTTCGTGCGCGGGCACTTAGCCATGCCCGGCCGTTCGGGATTGGAGGTGCTGGCGACATTGCAGCAGCAGGTGACGACGCGCGACATGCTGGCAAAATGCCGCCCGTCCGTTTCACCGACCGTGCCGAAAAAGCGGGAGAGCCCCATGCCACCCAGCCTTACCAAGACGCCCGTCTTACGCTACTGGCGGGTCCAACGCCTGCTGCTCCAACGGGAGCTTGCACAGCAGGCTGGTGTTCCCCTCCGTACCATCCTGCGCTTGGAGCGCGGGCGGCGGGCCGAAGTAGATAGCGTTTGCCAGCTCGCCAACGCCGTTAGGGTCGGCTCGGAAGATCAGATGCGGGACCGGGCGAAGATACCGATCACCGCGGAGGACTGACGGAGGAGCAACGGAGACTCAGGGCTGTGAGCACGCTACCAGCGCAGAGTTCCTGCGGCACCTTGACAGACTCCGCCAGTTCTTCGCCGAGGACAAGCTGCTACTGACGGCGGACCAAGCGCCCCACCACGACCCTGATGGCGCGTGCGGACTTCCTGGTCCACGTCGGCGACCGGCTGGAGTGTGTTCCGCCGCCAACCCACAGCTCCCATCAAGGCCGAACCCCCAGGGCGGGAGCGAGGCTAAAGGCTGCAGCTCCAGGACCGGCAGGTGTACTTGTGCCGCCGTGATCGCAGCTATGGTGCTTGGTGACGGCTGCTGGCGGGGTCGGCAGCGCGGCACGAGCCGCCTGCTCTACCAGCAGTCCACGCATTTCCGAACTCGGCGACGATGGGTCGAGCGTGTGGCAGCAACGCCGGCCGTTTTCCGCCGCCCGGCCTGCGCCTTGCTAAGCCTCCGGCATCGTTTGGTCCAGAAGGAGATGCGTCGGTGCCACGTGATGTCAAAGAGGGCAGCAAGCGGGATCGGCAGTTTGAGCACATCAAAAAGGGGTATGAAGACCGCGGCGTCCCGCAGGATGAGGCGGAGGAGCGGGCGGCACGTACTGTGAATAAGGTTCGCCGCGAGCACGGCGAGACCAAGGAGCAACGCGACAGCAAGAAGCGCTAGCCTTCGGTGGCGTGATGACTGATCCCCGACGCAAGATCCCCGCCCCCAGGGATGCGAGGCAACGGGGGCGAGCGATCGTCTACAAGGGTAAGGGTCAGGTTGCCGTCGAGCAGGTCGAGGACCCGCGCATCGAGGCACCAACCGACGTCGTGGTCACGTCGGGTACCAGGCGCAGAGCGATCAGGACCCGGCGCAGGAAGATCCCACGCAGGTTCTGGACCACCTGGTGCGCGTGACCAACCCCACCGGCCACGTGGGCATCGTCGGCGTGTACATGCCCCAGGACCCCGGTGGCGTGGACCCCCATGCCAAGAAGGGCGAGTTCCAACTGCCGTGGGGGCAGTTCTTCAACAAGGGCCTGGAAGTCGGCCAGGGACAAGCGCCGGTCAAGAAGTACAACGTCCAGCTGCGCGACTTGATCATCGCGGGTAAGGCCAAGCCGGGTGCCATCGTGAGTCACCGCCTGCCCCTTGCAGGGAGCGCCCGAGGCGTACAAGCATTTCGACCAGCGCGGCGGGGGCTGGACAAAGGTCGTCCTCAAGCCCGAGATCCGTGTAGCCGCGTAGTAGGGTGTCCGGCAACAACCAGTGGTCCGCCGCCGCCGCAGCGAGGGATTGGGCCGGAATCCTTGATCGGCTAGACGCTTGATCCGAGCGCTTCTTCCGGTCGTATGGCACATGCCGGCTACTGTGTGTCGGCGTCGCAAGCAGGCGATGTTGAGCAACCACACGGCCAAACTGCTGCGGTGGGTAGCCTGAGGCCAACTGTCAGACGCCCTAGCGCAAGCGCATCCACTTTCTGCGCCAGGATCAAGTGGATACGAATCGGATCAAGACAGAGAGGAAGGATACGATGCGACGTATGGATGACTGGACCGGGCGCGGTGACATGGGGGAACGGCCACGCCTGGCCTCCCGCCGCCAGGCACTGGTAGGGTCGGCGCGGCTCGTCGGTGGCGCGCTCCTGCTTAGCGTTGGGACCGCCTCGGTCACGCCGGATGGCGGGCAGAGCGTGGCATTTGCTCAAGCAATGCCGACCGGTGGCGTTGACCCGCAGATGCAGGAGGTGCTGGACGCCCTCGCCGCACTGGACCCTTTGCCTCTGGAGACTGTGATCCCGCGGCAGGCTCGCGAGCTGCCATCCGTCGCTGATGCCGTGCAGGGAGCGCTGGCGGCACGCGGGCAACCGCCGGCCGTGGAGACGGTTGGCCAGATCGAGCATCGCCTCATCCCCGGCGGACCGAGCAGCGAGGGGACACTCGTGCGCATCTACACGCCCGCGTCAGGCACTGGGCCGTTCCCGGTGCTGGTCTACTTCCATGGCGGCGGGTGGGTGATCGCCAACCTGAACGTCTACGACGCCTCGGCGCGCGCTCTGACCAACGCGGCCAACGCCGTTGTCGTCTCGGTGGCCTACCGCCAGGCGCCCGAGAACCCGTTCCCGGCCGCGGTCGACGATGCCTACGCCGCGTACCAATGGGTGGTGGGCAACGCCGCCACCTTCAATGGTGACCCGGCCCACGTCGCGGTTGGCGGCGAGAGCGCGGGCGGGAACCTGGCGGCTGTCACCGCGCTCCTGGCGCACCAGCGAGGGTTCGCTCCACCTGTCCACCAACTGCTGGTGTACCCGGTGACCGACTTCGTCGGGGACTACCCCTCGTACCAGGAGAACTTCGACGCCAAGCCGCTGTCGACGCCCGCGCTGCAATGGTTCGGGCGTTACTATCTGCGGAGCGATGCCGACCGACAGGATCCGCGCGCCTCGCCGCTCCGGGCGCCGGACTTGCACGGGCTGCCATCGGCAACGGTCATCCTTGCCGAGATCGACCCACTGCGCGACCAGGGAGCGGCCTATGCCACGCGCCTGCGAGAGGCCGGGGTGCCCGTTACGGTCAGGCTCTATCAAGGCGTGACGCACGAATTCTTTGGCACCGGCGCGGTCGTCGATCAGGCAAAAGACGCGGTGGCGGTAGCAGCGGCGGGGTTGCGGGCCGCCTTTTCGGCCAGACCATCCGTAAAGTGACTCCGCCACGGTACCAGAAGCAGTGACCTATCGCCGCCCCACTCTCGGACAAAGGTCAGGTCAAGCTTGGCCTCGATCTGCCGGTACAGGTTGTCTGCTGGGACGTAGGCGTCGAGGGCGACCGGCACCAGCCGCTCGACGTGGCGTTCCTGCTTGGCACCAAGCACGGGACGGCCTGCCAGATGAAAAAGGAGCAGCAGACGCTCTCGACTCTCTTGGCCGGCCCGGTCGGCGCGTCGCTCGGCGTCGCGGCCGGTCCGAAACAGACTGACGGCGCGGCCGGGGCAACGCCAGTACAGGCCGCGAGTAGGGTCAGGCTTGCAGCCCCACCCGCCACGCGGAGAAAATACGCGCCGATCCACGCGCTGGCCAGGATACCCTGTTAAAACGTGGCCGCGGAGCTCCCGCCTGACCTGCGAAAGACTCGGGCGAACTGGGAGAACCGTGGGCTCACGACTCGGGCCCGGCTCGGGTTGCCGCTGGTTGATCGACAATCAGCGCGATGTGGCCTTCTATGTGGCCGCCCAGGGGTCCGTCGGCAACCGGGCTGGCGGTACAGGTGGCGTCGCAGCGCACGGCGACCGTGGTGCCGCCGCCTTCCGTGGCGACCAGCAAGTCACCGTCTCGTACACCGGCGGATCCCAGCGCTTGGGAGGACAGCCGCAGGATGCTGTCGGTTCCCGGAAAGGGATTGTTTAGCGTTCGCCGATCTGACAGATAGGCGACCCCGCCAGCACTGAAGCCGGGCGGAGCGAAACCCAGGCTTTCCACCCCGGTGTCGCCGCCAGTCGGCAGATTGGGCTTGAGCAGCGCCGTCGTCCTCCCATCCGGCCCGATGGCCCACAGTTGACCGCTGTTCTCATCAGCCGCGATGAGGTCGCCGCCAAACGGTCCGAACCCGGCTGGAGCAACCGCCAGACCACCTTCCAGGGGAGGCGCTGAATCTGTCACCGTCGTGCTGCCGCCCTGGCAGTCGATGGCGGAGACGATGGTGCGGTTCTGACTGGTGCCGGTCACCAGGAGGCGGTGCCCGAAGCGGCCGGTGGTGTCAAAGGCGATACCGTTCAGGGTGTCGACCGTCGGAATGGTGGCGAAGCGGCCCGCGTGGCCAGCAGGGTCGACCCTGGCGACGCCTGGCGGCGCGGTGAGGTCCAGGATGAACACGTCGTCGCTGGCAAAGGCGCATCCCCCGGACTCACCACCGAGCGCTGGCGCGACGACGAGATACGGCTCACCGTCCACCGACCCGGCAAAGCCATCCTCAGCCGCCGCGAAAGGCGCGGTGGTGCCGTCCGGTGCGACCAGGAAGAGGCGCCCGGCAGCCACCACGACGAGATTGCCGTCACTGCGAGGTCCAGCGACGTCGACGATCCCTTCTCGATGCTGCCATTGGTCCCACGGCAGCGGATCGGCGGCCGCAGCGAACGAGCGCGGCTCTGCAAGAGGAGCCAGCGCAGCAAGGACGATCGCCAGTAAGGGCCGCACCGCGACGTGCCTGGGGATGGCGCGCAGCCGCAAGCACGATCCGACCATCGATGCTGCCCAGGCCGAGCACCGCAAGGACGGATTGTCGCCTGGCTCTTCGCCTCTAACCTGCATAAGTTGGCCTTCTTTCCACCGGTGTATACAGCACGCGTGTCCGACCAGATGGGAGCCCCCCGTTCACGACGCGTTTCCGTCGTGGTCAGCCGTCGTCGATGGCGAAGCCCCAGGGCTGGTGGAGAGGCCGTATCCAACCGGGTCCGTGGCGTACCATCGTCGCGCACATTGGCCCTCGACCTGGGCATTGCCCGCAATACCGTGGCTGACGCCTACAGCCAACTCGTCGCCGAGGGCTGGGTCGCGACAGTAGACGAGCTGCCAGGGCCTCCCAGTCTTGGTCTGGTGATGGCGTTCCGGCACTGTGTTTGGCGATAAGCGCGAACAACTCCTCGATGAGTGCGTTGGTCCGCTCCTCGGTGACAAAGTAACCGGAGCCAGGCAAATGCCGTTGGCCAGGTCCTAGGTGGACCTGCCTGACCAAGCCTGCTCGCATCCTCGCCTCAGCGTCCCGCTCCTGCTTCCAGACCCCGTGGCGTCCCGTGCCGGCAACTCTAGCAGGGAGGAGTGCGATGCACCTCCGACGTCAATCAGCGCCACGCGCTGTCGCGAACTCTGCGACAGGCTTCGGACCAGCCCGCTCGTTCCGAGCAGTGGCGACAGAGTCAGCCTTTGACGGCGCCCGCCGTCAGGCCCGCGACGACGTACCGCTGCACGAGCAGGTAGAAGATGACCGGCAGGATCGAGAACAGCAGGCCCGCCGCGAGGACGCGGTCGATCGGCGTATCGAGCATCGAGATCAAGGTGGACAAGCCGACCGAGGCCGGGCGAATGGCGTCCCTGGTGACCATGGTGACGGCAAAAACGTACTCGTTCCAGGCGTAGAAGAATGCCACAACGCTGATCGCGACCAGGCCGGGCGCCGAGATGGGCAGCATGATGCGCCAGAGGACGCCCATCAAGCCGGCCCCGTCGACCAGCGCCGCCTCGCGAATCTCATGGGGCACGTTGTCGAACAGATTCTTGAGGATCCAGGTGCCGATGGGGACGACGAAGGCGGCATCGACGAGAGCCAGCGCCGGCAAATTCTCCGTGATCTGCAGACGGCGGTACACGACGTAGATGGGGATGATGATCAAGGCTTCGGGCAGCATCTGTGTGACCAGCAGGAAGAAGCCGAACAGCGACCGCCCACGCCAACGCAGGCTCGAAAGGATGTAGGCGCCGGGAATGGCCAGCGCCGGACAGACGGCTGTTGTCAGAACCCCAAGCAGCGCGGAATTCGACAGCCAGCGCACGATTGGCTGCTGCGAGACCATCCGGGAATAGGACGAGAGGTCGACCGGCCGCGGAATGAAGTGGGGTGGATAGGCGAGGATGTCGTTGGTCGACTGCATCGACGTCAGGATCATCCAGTACACGGGGAAGAGGATGACGGCGCAGACGACGATCACCAGCAGGCCGAGCTCCCAGTCCTGAAGCCGCCGCTGGAGCCGGACCCCGTGTGGATGGGTCGCCGTCGAGGTGGCGGCAGCCATGGTCAACGGCCCTCCGCCGCCTCGACGCGGCGCTGCAGCGTGAGGTACACGATCGCCAGCCCCAGAGCGACGACGAAGCCAGTCACGCCCCAGGTGGCACCGTACGAATAGTCGTAGAACTGGAACGCCGTGTTGTGCATCCTTCCATCCGGCCCACGTTTCGAGTGTCGAAAGATCGGTGACGCCGGCTTTGGTCAGGAAGTCCTTCCGGACGACGAGCCCGTCGCCATACATACAGAACGGGACGCCGAGCCACTGCTTGCCGTCCGGACTCATGCTGGGGCTGTTCGGGGCGAAGACGAGCGGATTGAATTCGGCTTTTACGTCCTGGAGATAACCATCGAGTGGTGCTGTCCAGCCCTTGACGAAAGCCTCCTGGTCACCAGTACCACAATACCAAGAGCAGTCGGGCGCGGTTCCCGCGGCCAGGTAGGCTTGGGTCTTCGTGTTGAGGTCCGCCCAGGCTACATACTGAAGATCGGCCTGGACATCCGGGTTCGACTTGTTCCACTGGTCTACGAGCGTGTTCTGGTGAGCGCTCTCAACTTGCGAGGTACCAGTGTTGAGGAACGTGAGCACCGTTTTTGCGTTGCTGTTGAATTGGGGTGCAGACAGTTTGAAGCCTGCCGTCTGGCTTACCACGCCACCGCTGGCAGTCGGCGTCGCGACCGCTTGGGCTGCGGCCGGCGCAGTTGTCGCGCCCACAGAAGCGCCGGCCAGGTTCGGAGGCGCGGTTGCGCTGGTCGCCGCGGCTGGAGCGGCCGGACTGGTTGAGCTGGACGGGCTGGAGCACGCAGCGAGTGCACTCGTTACCCAGGCGCCAATTGCGCCGAAGGGTCCCGCCCGTGGGCGACGTGGCCATACCGGAGGGTTGCTCTGTCGCACAAAGCATCTTGGTGCAGGGCACGGGGTACGCTAGCTCCCTGGGACGGTGCATAGGCGGTCGGGCTCGACCGTGACCCCCGCGCCGCGCAGGGTGGCAAGCGCCGGGGCTGCCGTGGCCAGCTGTGGCCTGAGCTGCGCGCACGAGGCCTTGGCCTGGGCCGTCATGCCGTACTGGTCCCAGAACTGGCCGGCCAGACGCGTCAGCGGCCCATTGGCATCGTGCGCGCGCAGCGCCGCCAGCTGCTGGCGAGCCTCGTCGTCGCGACCCGACGCCACCAGCGCCAGCATCGCGCGGAAGCGGGCGTAGCTGTCGATGGCAGTCGTCAGCGACGGCGCCTCGCCCTGCGCCGGGGGCGTGTTCAGCGCTCGGTCGTACAGCTCGATGGCCGCCCGTGTGTTGCCACTCTGAAAGGCCCGGTCGGCGGCGTTGACCACCTCGGCCCGCGACGTGCCCACCGGGACCGGGGCAGCCGGGGCGACGGTCGGCGTGGGGGCAGCGGTGGTGCGGGGCGTCGTGGCAGGGGCGGGCGCAGGGGCGCGCGTGGCGGACGTCGTGGGCGTCGGGGCGTTGGCCCGCGGCGGGGTGCGTGGAGCGGCGACTGTCGGCGCGGCCGTCGGGGGCGGCACGGTGGCCGTTGCCGCCGGCGCGGACACGCCCTGGCAGGCCGCGGTGAAGGAGACGAGGAGAAGCGACGCGGCCGTTGCCAGACGCCGGCTCATGTGTGGGAACATGCCTGAGCGGGAAGGGTAGCAAGGGGACCCCGGGCCCGCGTCCGCGCCGGTGCCGGTACGCGATTCTCGGTACGGGGCTGCGCGGGAACCTGTTACGGTTGAGCCACCGAGCGCGCGGCCGTGTCGCCGGCGCGCTGCCCCCAGCTCGTGCAGCAATCCCACATCCGCAACTTCGTCATCATTGCCCACATCGACCACGGGAAGTCCACGCTCGCCGACCGTCTCCTCGAGGACACCGGCACCTTGGAGCACCGCAAGATGCAGGAGCAGGTTCTGGATGCCATGGACCTCGAGCGCGAGAAAGGCATCACCATCAAGGCCAAGGCCGTGCGCATGCGCTATCGCGCGCGAGACGGTGAGGAGTACCAGCTGAACCTCATCGACACGCCCGGACACGTCGATTTCACCTACGAGGTGTCGCGCGCCTTGAACGCGTGCGAGGGCGCGCTGCTGGTGGTGGACGCGGCCCAGGGCGTTGAGGCGCAGACTCTGGCCAACGTCTACCTGGCCGTCGAGCAAAATCTAGAAGTTATTCCGATCATCAACAAGATCGATCTGCCGAGCGCCCAGCCGGAAGTGGTCCGGGCCGAGATCGAGCGGATTGTCGGATTGCCCGGCGAGCAGTGCATCCTGGCGTCCGCCAAGCAGGGGATCGGCATCGCCGACATCCTCGAAGCCATCGTCCAGCGGATCCCGCCGCCCGGCGGCGACCGCGCCGCGCCCACCCGAGCCCTGATCTTCGACTCGCACTACGACTCGTACAAGGGGGTCATCGCCTACTGCCGGGTTGTCGACGGGGAGATCCGCGCGGGTGAACGGCTGCTGATGATGTCGAATGGCCAGAAAAGCGAGGCCATGGAGGTGGGCGTCTTCCGACCGACCATGGACGCCACCAGCAGCCTCGCCGCGGGCGAGGTCGGGTACGTGGCCACGGGGCTGAAGGCCGTCCGCGACGTGCGCGTCGGCGACACCATCACCTCCGCCGCTTCGCCCTCGGCGACAGCGCTGCCAGGCTACCGGCCGGCGAAGCCGATGGTCTTCGCCGGCCTGTACCCCACTGACGGCGACGATTACCCGCTCCTGCGCGAGGCACTCGAGCGGCTCGAGCTGAATGACGCGTCGCTGGTCTACCAGCCCGAAAGCTCCGTCGCCCTGGGCTTTGGCTTCCGCTGCGGCTTTCTGGGCATGCTCCACATGGAGATCATTCGCGAGCGGCTGGAGCGCGAGTACAACCTCGAGCTCCTGATCACCGCGCCCAGCGTCGAGTACCACGTGTTCGGCCATGACGAGTCGCTGAAGGCGGTGGAGAATCCCGCGGACCTGCCGCAGCCGGGCACGTTCGTCCGCGTCGAGGAGCCGTGGGTCGACCTCTCGGTGATCACCCCGAGCCGCTACATCGGGGCGGTCATGGAGCTGGTCCAGAGCCGCCGGGGCACCTTCGGCAAGATGGACTTCGTGGATGAGCAGCGGGTTCTGCTGACGTACCAGATGCCTCTGGCGGAGCTGATCGTCGACTTCTACGATCAGCTGAAGACCCGCACGCAGGGGTACGCCAGCCTGGACTACCACTTCGCCGAGTACCGCCCGGCCGACCTCGTCAAGCTGGACGTCCTGGTCAATGCGCAGCCGGTGGACGCGCTGAGCATGATCGTCCACCGCGACAAGGCGCAGCAGCAGGGCCGCGCCCTGGTGGACAAGCTGCGCGAGCTGATCCCGCGCCAGATGTTCGACGTCCCCGTGCAGGCGGCGATCGGCGGCAAGATCATCGCCCGCGAGACCATCCGGGCGATGCGCAAGAACGTGCTGGCCAAGTGCTACGGTGGCGACGTCAGCCGCAAGCGGAAGCTGCTCGAGAAGCAGGCGGAAGGCAAGAAGCGCATGAAGCGGCTCGGGCAGGTGGAGATCCCCCAGGCGGCGTTCATGGCCGTGCTGTCCCTGCGCGATTAGGCTGTCAGTCAGTGAGCGCAGACGTCACGCCGGACCCGGCCGCGCTCGCGGCCGACCTGAAGGCGTACGCGCGGGCGACGGGCTTCCACCTCGTCGGCATTGCCAGCCCTGCGCCGTTCGAGCGCGCCGAACTGGAGCTGGTGCGCTGGCTGCGGGAGGGCCACCAGGGCGACATGGCCTGGCTCAACGAAGCGCGGGCCCGCCTGTCCTGCCGGCCAGACGAGCTGTTGCCGGGTGCGCGCTCGCTCGTCGTGGTCGGCGTGTCGTACCGGACGGTCGAGCCGGACGCCGACAGTCCCTCGTCGGTGGGGCCGCGCGGGCGGATCGCGCGCTACGCCTGGGGGAGCGACTACCACGACGCGCTGAAGGAGCGGCTCAACCTGCTTGCCGGGTACCTGTCCCAGCGGGTGGGCCGCTCAGCCCGGACGCGGGTGTTCGTGGACAGTGGCCCACTGGTGGAACGCGACGCGGCGGTGCGGGCTGGGCTCGGCTTTCGCGGCAAGAACACCAACCTGCTGACGCCCATCGGTTCCTTCGTCTTCCTGGGCGCTCTGCTCACCGACGTCGAGCTCCGGCTGGACGAGCCGGTCCAGAAGGACTGCGGCTCGTGTCGGCTGTGCGTCGACGCCTGCCCCACCGACGCGCTCGCCGCGCCCTACCACCTGGCGGCGGAGCGGTGCATCGCGTACCTCACCATCGAGCACCGCGGCCCAATCGCGCCCGACCTGCAGCCGCTGATGGGCGACTGGGTCTTCGGCTGCGACGTGTGCCAGGACGTGTGCCCCTACAACAGATCGACACGAGGCCGGCCGGTCGGCTGGCCGGAGTTCGCGCCGCGACCGGCGGTTGGCACGCGGCCAGATCTCCCCGCGCTGCTTGCCCTGGACGACGACGCCTTCCGCCAGGCGTTCAAGAAGTCCCCGGTGACGCGCGCCAAACGCCGCGGCCTGGCGCGCAATGCCGCGATTGCGCTCGCCAACAGCGGCGCTCCGGGGACCATCACCGAGCTGCAACGCGCGGCCCGGGAGGACCCCGAGCCGCTGGTGCGCCAAGCTGCCGAGGACGGCGTGCGGCGTCTCGCCGCGGTCAGGCAGCCCGATTGTCCTGGTGACCTGCCCGTAGCAGGTGAGCCGCGATGATGCCCCGCAGCTCGTGGCTATGGGTCGCGTTCTCGATCAGCCGCCGCAGCACGACGGACGTCGGGTCCGCCGCGGACAGGCGGTAGGTCGGCGACCCGTCCGGCGCCGCCTGCACCACGTCCTCGTGCGCCAGCTCCGCGATCGCCTGCTCGACCTCCGCGGCGCCCCGCTGCGTGCCGTGGGCGATGTCGTCAACGTGGACCCAGCAGCCCTCGCGGGCGGCCATGAGCCGAAGCACCTCCCATTTCAGGGGGGACGTAATGTGACACTTCAAGAAGGCCAGCTGGGCCGGGTCGACGTCGGCGCCGGGCCCAATGGAATAGTCTGAACTAGAGGCCGCCATAGATCTCCCTCACCCCATTGTGAGTGACCAAACTCGGTAGGTGGCGGACCGAGCATCATCGCTCGCTCCCCGTCCACTCTAACGCAGGAGCTGGGCCACAACAACGCTCCCGCGGCTGCCGCGCGAGTGGCCGGAGGTTGGCAACCCCAGGCCGCCCATGGTGAGCCTGCCCTTCGACAAGCTCAGGACGAGCGGATTTGCCGGTCCTCGGTCGCTCCGTTACGGCGTGGGCGTGGTGTCCGGGCTGGCCGTGCTCGGGGTGGCCGCAGTCGCCGGCCGGGGCGTCGGCGTGGGCGGCTGCTTCGGGTCGTTGACCAGCCGCTCGATGTCCGCGCTCAGCTGTGACGACACCACGTAGACGTCGTCCGCGTCGGCCGCCTTGGCGTACGTGCCCGTCCCAACCGGGGTCTTGCCGCCGAGCAGCAGGGTGTACTTGGCGCCATCGTCCAGCTCGGCGGTCATCCCGTCCTTTGGGGTATCAAGGCCGAACTGCGTGAGGTCGGCGCCCGACCCCGCGACGCGGCTCGTCGCCTTCAGCTGGCTCATCCGGAAGACGAGGCTGGTGAACGACGCGGAGTTGGCCGCCTCGCCGGTCCCGGCCACCTTCCAGCTGCTGGACTCGGCGTCCTTCTCGACGCGGGCGGTCTTGTCCCCCGACTTGACCTCCAGTGCGTTCGCTTTCTGTTCGTCGAATTTGAACACCGCGATCGCCGCGGCCTGCGTCGCCTCGACCGGCGAGGGTGGCTGGCCCACCTTGAAGCGGTCCAGACCAACGACCACCGCCGCGAGGATCGCGAGCGCGGCGATGAACGCCGCGGTGACGCGCACGTTCATCGCCGGGTCCACCAGACCGCGACGCCCGCCGCGAGCACGAGCAGCGGCAGGAAGAGCAGGCTGGAGTACATGACCAGGTTGAGCTGGGGGCCGGTCAGCGGCATCGTCCGCGACACGGTGCTGGGCGCGCGGACGTTGATGACGTTCTCCTCTTCCGCCAGCCAGTTGGTGGCGTTCAGGAAGAGGTCCTGGTTGCCGGAGGCGACGTTCAGGAAGGCGTTGGCGACGAGATTGGCGCTACCGACGAGGTACACGCGCGTCTTCTTGCCGCCCTGGGCGTCCGGCGCGCTCTGTCCGCTCTGCCCGGCGGGCGCGCCGACTGGCTGCTCGATGGCGAGGGCCACTGTCAGCGGTCCCTTGGGGTCGCTGTCCTGTCGCTGGATCTGCTGCTGGCTCGTGTTGCCCCAGCTCTGATCCGAGGTCTGGGCGATCGCGGTGATGGTGGCTCCGCCGGCGTCGGGCGGGTAGGTGACGTTCGTGGTGCCCGGGAAGAACGACGCGATGCGCAGATCTGCTGTCGTCACGTGGCTGCCGTACTTCGAGACGACCGGCACCCGCACGTCGTTCAGGTAGTTTTGCGACGGCTCGACGACCAGGTTCTTCGTGAAGGCCACCCCCCAGCGGCCGAGCAGATCGTTGAAATCCGCCTTGGAGCCGGGATCGAGCAGGATGAACAGTTTGCCGCCGCCGTCGAGGTACGCGCTCAGCGTATCCAGCTCCTCCTTGAGGAACGGGCTCGTGGGCCCGGCGACGATGACCGCGGCCGCGTCGTCCGGCACCGCCCGCGTGGTCGTCGGGTTCAGCGTGTCGACGGTGAAGTTGTCCCGCGCCAGGGCCTGCTTGATCTGGCCGTAATCCGGCTGGTTGTTCCCGTCCAGGTTGCGCTCGCCGTGGCCGGTGGTGAAATAGACCTTCTTCTCCGGTCGGGTCAACTTGACGAGGGCCGTGCTGATGTCCCGCTCCGTCGCGCCAGTGCTGTTCTGCTTCTTGTCGCCCATCTGGTAGACAGTGGTGCCGACCTGGGTGATGCCCGCCTGAATGGCATCACCAGGTCGCACGTCGGGGTCGACGAAATCGTAGGTCAGCTTGCCGCCCGAGCGGTTGGCGTAGTCGCTCAGCAGCGTCTGGAACTGCTGCCGCTGGCTGTCGTTGGTGGAGAAGAAGGCGGTCGCGTGGACCGGCTGCGGCAGCGCCTCGGCGACCCGGATACTCTGGTCGGACAGGCTGAGCTGCTTGTCGGCGGTCAGGTCCCACTTGGTGGAGTAGCGCGACCCGAGAACGTTCACCAGGCCCAGGATCGCCACGGCGGCGATGCCGATCACCAGGACGTTGCCGCCGACCAGGGCCGTGCGGCCGGTGAGGCGGCCCCAGACGTCCTCCGGGTCGAGCGCCGCGTAGATGCCCAGGAGGAAGATGCCGGCCGCCACCAGCAGGCGTGGGAGCAGCTCCGGCGTCCCGCCGACGAGTCCGGCGCCAAGGCCGGCCAGGATGCTGAAGAAGCCGAGCGCCGCCAGCGGGAGGCGGATCGTATCGAAGGTCGAGCGACGCGGAGACGTCGCGTTGGGCGTAGCCATGGCTTATGCCAGCCTCCGTCCCTGCACCGACAGAGTGCTGAGCACGAGCCCCGCGGCGATGAGCGTGAGGTAGTAGATCACGTCCTGCGACTTGATGACCCCCTGGGGAAAGTCCTGGAAGTGGGTGGTCACGCTGGCGTAGCTCACGATGCCGCCGAGCGTGCCACCGAGGAACTGGCCGAGGCTGTCGCTCAGCCACAGCATGAGGAGAAAGGCGAACGCCAGCAGCGCTGCCACTATCTGGTTTTGCGTGAGGCTCGAGGCCCACAGCCCGACGGCCAGGAACCCGGCTGCCTGGAGCAGGATGCCGAGGTAGCCGGTCAGGATCGGCCCGCGGTCAGGATTGCCGAAGATCAGCAGGAAGATGGGGTAGAGCAGCGTCAGGCCGACCATGACTAGCAGCAGTACGACGCTGGCCAGGAACTTGCCGACGACGATCTCCCACTCCTGCACCGGGTTCGTCAGCAGAAGCTCCACCGTGCCGGTGCGCTGCTCTTCCGCCAGCAGGCGCATGGAGATCAGCGGGACGATGAACAGGAACAGGACGCTGACGTTGGAGATCAGTGGCCGCAGCGTCGCTTCGCGCGAGCTGTTCAGGATCAGGGCGAACAGGTACCCCGAGAGGGCCAGGAAGGCGAAGATGACGACGTACGCGAGTGGCGAGAGGAAGTAGGCGCGCAGCTCGCGTTCGGCGACGGCGGCGACGTTCCTCACGCGGCAGCCCCCGCCGCCGTGTCGCTCATGGTCAGCTGCAAGAAGATCTCCTCGAGGCTGAGGTGGGCCGGCCGCAGCTCGGTGAGACCCCAGCCACCCTGGATGACGGCGCGCGCCAGGGACTCGCGAATGTCGGCGCCCACCTCGCTCTGCACGGTGTAGGCGGCCAGCCCGTCTCGGGAGCGCCCGACGCCGTCAGTCTCCACGTCCACGGCGATGACTCTTGGCACCGTGCGGAGCGCCCGGGCGACCGCCTCGCGTGGCCCGCGGACGGCCACGTGGATGCTCTCGGCGCCCTTCAGGCGGCGGTCGAGGTTCTCGGGCGTGTCCTCGGCCACGACGCGACCGTTGGCGATGATGACCACCCGCGAGCACGTGGCCGCGACCTCGGGCAGGATGTGGGTGCTCAAGATGACTGTGTGCTCCGAGCCGAGGGCGCGGATGAGATTGCGGGTATCGATGATCTGCTTTGGGTCGAGCCCACTGGTTGGCTCGTCGAGCACGAGGACGTCCGGGTCGCCGAGGAGAGCCTGCGCCAGGCCGGCGCGTTGGCGGAGGCCCTTGGAGAGTTTGCCGATCTGGTCGTTGGCGCGGTGGCCGATCCGGGCCTTGTCCATGACCATGTCCACGTCGGCCCGGCGCTGGCGAACGCCCTTCAGCTTGGCCATGAAGTCCAGGTAGCTGCGGACGCTCATCTCCGGGTAGAGCGGTACCGTCTCGGGCAGGTAGCCGATATGCTTGCGGGCCTCGAGCGACTGGGTGGCGATGTCGAAGCCGGCCACCTCGGCGCGGCCGCCGGACGGCGGCAGATAGCCGGTCAGGATGCGCATGGTGGTCGTCTTGCCGGCGCCGTTCGGGCCCAAGAAGCCGAGGATCTCGCCCTTCTCGACGTCGAACGTCACGTCGGCCACCGCGACCCGCGACCCGTACGTTTTGGTCAGGTGTTCGACGCGGATCATGCGACGTCACTCCTCACAGTTGTCGTGGCGCGACAGCACATTCGCACACCTCGCTGCCACTGGGCATCGCCCGGGTACCTGGGACCGGCGGTCACGTTCCCTGTCCCATCCAATCGTACGTGCGTGCCCGGACGTCGCCGCGGTGACCCGGTGTTCACAGGCGCTCTCGACGTAGGCCTTAGGCCAAGGAGTATAAGTTTGACCTCAGCAGGCGGCAACGCGGAGGCTGTAAGAGTTCGATTAAATGGGTTAAGAGACTGTTTAGCGCGTGGTTCGGGGGCCCGGGGCGGCCGGCGAGGCGGTTCGTGGCGCCGCGACGTGCGATGATGTAACGGCCAGGCGCAGGAGCTTGACTGCATGTCGGACACCCCGCTTCCCTTGCTCGCCGACCACGTGCACCGGCCGCCCCGGGTGGCGGTCTACCCGGGCGTGTTCGACCCGCCGACCAACGCCCATCTCGAGATCATCGAAACGGCTCTCGGCCTCTTCGACAGGGTCCACGTCGTCGTGGCGGTGAACACCAGCAAGGCCAACGCCCTGTTCGCGGCCGACGAGCGCGTCCAGCTCATGCGGGCCTCGCTCACCGACAGGATGCGGCCGTACGTCGACGTTGTGGCCCATGGCGGCCTGGTGGCCCCGTACGCCAAGCGCCTGGGCGCGTGTGCGCTGGTCCGCGGCATGCGGCCTGGGATCGACCCGGACCACGAGATCGCGCTCAGCTTCATGAACCAGAAGCTCGAGCCCTCGCTGCCCACGGTCCTACTCGTGGCCAGCGCGAACCACGTCTACCTGTCCAGCACGTTCGTGCGCGAGACGGCCCAGCTGGAGGGGCGCATCGTTCCCGGATCGGTGTCGCCAGCCGTCGCCCAGGCGCTGCGGCGCCGCTTCCCGGCCCACGCGGCGGGCAACGGGGGTGTCAAAGGGCGCACGTCAGCGGTCGGCGCCCGCACCCCAACCCCGACCCCAACCCCAGGAGCTGGCTACGCCTGACGGGCCCGGGGCTCGCCAGCCCGGCGTTGCCCGCGCCCAGGGACTGTCGCATCTGGGCGCGGCGTTGATGGCCGTTGGGCTGCTGCTGCTCGTGGCGGCCGTGCTGTGGCAACTTGGCCTTGTACCGGGGAGCCGGGTGACCTTGCCCCAGCCGGTCGCCCTGGAGCGGCGGGCCGCTACTGCTGAGACCAGCGTCCAGGCCACGGCCGTGCCGACGTCCGTGCCGGTCACCGCTGCCACTCCTGAGGCGGCGGCCGCCGTCGCGCTCCCGACTCCCCGGCCACCGACGCCAACCGCGACCGTGCCCGCTGCCCCCCCCGTACCCCGCTCCGCGGCGCCCGCCGCACCCGCCGTCCCCTTCGTCGCCCCTGACCAGGCCGATCGCCGCGAGGAAGCGGCGCTGCCGGTGCCCGGCTACGCGGTCCGCCTCGCCATTCCCGCCATCAAGCTGGACACGCCAGTCGAGCAAGCTGGCATCGTCCGCGACGACCAGGGCGCGCCCCTGTGGGAGACGCGCCCGTTCGTGGCCGTCCACTACGGCGACCTCACCGCTCTCGTGGGGGCTCACGGCAACGCTGTCATCGCCGGCCACGTCGTCACCAGGAGCGAAGGGAATGTCTTCCGAAATCTGTACCAGGTGGACCTGGGCGGCGACGTGCAGGTGTGGGACGAGCGGGATCATCTCCACCAGTTCGAGGTCGTCGACGTGCGACTTGTGCCACCAACCGACACGTCGGTTATGGAGCCGACAACAACCCGGACGCTGACGCTGTTGACGTGTGGCGGGACGTTCGACCCTATCAAGCGCGAGTTCTCGGATCGCCTCGTGGTCGTGGCTAAGCCAGTGATCAAGGATTGACGCCGGTAGCTCCCGGCGCCCGTGACGCGTAGTGCGAGGGTCCCTATACACTGGCATGCACCGTGCACAGCACGGGACCGCGCTTCTGGCGCGCTCATCAGTCTCCTCGGAGGGACCCCGCTTGGCGCTCAACAGTGGAGACCAGGGTCGAGCCACCCCCACGGCGCCTGTCGGTCGCGACGGCCCCGTGCCACCGAACGGACCACCACGCGCCGACCGCTCGCACTCGGGCGGCCCAGTCGTGGACGCGACTCTTCTCGAGCTCGTCGGCCGCTTCGTCAACGACCTCTCCGAGCTAGCCGACAAGCAGATCGAGCTGGCCAAACAGGAGGCGTCCGACACTCTCCATGACGTCATCGCCACCGCCAAGAAGGTCGCCATTGGCGCTGGCGTCCTGCTGGCCGTCGGCCTGTTCCTGATCATCTGGGCGTGGACCGGGTTCATCTGGTTTTTCAACTGGGTTGGCGCCTTCTTCGGGTTCGGCGGCCTCGGCTGGGTCGTCGGCCTGCTCGTCCCGCTGGTGGCCGGCTTCGTCGCGTACAGGCTGTTCATCCAGCCAGGTATCCGCATGGCCAAGGGCCTGAGTGTGATGAGTCGGACGCGCGCCACCTTGAAGGAGGATCTTGAATGGGTGCAACAGCTGAGAACACGCAGCGCGAGATAGGCGGCCTCCGCGACGACATGACGGCGACGATCGACGAGATCGAGCGCCGTCTGCGTGGTGGGGTCAAGTCGGTCGCGGCGACGGACGCGCGGGTCAAGGGCAGACGCACTGGCGAGGACGCCGCCGAGGCGGTGACCGTGGCGGTCAACGACAACCAGTCGCTGGTGGCCGTGGGTGGGGCTGTCGCGGCGACCGCGGCCGGCTATGCCACCTTCGCCGCGCTCGACGGCTGGCGTGCGGGCCAGGATCCCGCCACGCGCCTGCGACACGGCGTGGGCGGCGTGCGCGGCGCCGTTGGCACACGACTGGAGGACCTCCGCAAGGGAGGCGTGCTGCTCAAGCTGGACCCGGAGAAGCAGGGCTACGTGCGCGTGACCGACGCTCGTCTCGGCACCGCGTCGATACCGAGGAAGGACAACCTAGCCGTGGTCAAGAAACTGGTCTGGGCGTTGATGATGGCCGTGTTCACGGCCCTCGGGAGCGTGGTCGCCAAGCGAGGGGCTGCCGCGGTCTGGCAGGCCAGCACGCACGAGGATCCGCCCGACCAGAAGAAGAAGCCGGGCAAGTAGCGCCCTGGCCGCTGCCCGATGCTTCCGGGTGGGGACATTCGTCAGCTGGGTATCGTCGCCGCGGAGGACGGGTTGCTCCCTCAGCAGGTCCAGCCCAACGGCGTCGACCTTTCGCTCGACCAGCTGTGGCGCGTGGTCGAGCCCGGCGCTCTCGGTGTGGCCGACGGCGACCGCTACCTGCCCGAGCGCGTCCCGGTGCCGTTCGGCGAGGATGGCTGGGTCACCCTGGCGCCCGGCGCCTACGTGGCGCGCTTCGCCGAGACGGTCTCCATGCCCACCGACCGCGCTGGGCTGGCGTTTCCTCGGTCGAGCCTGCTGCGTATGGGCGTTCACGTGTCGACCGCCGTGTGGGACGCGGGCTACTCCGGGCGCGGCGAGACAGTGCTCCTAGTAGCCAGCCCCCATGGGGTGCGCCTCCAGCGTGGCGCCCGCATCGCCCAACTGGTCGTCTTCCAGCTCACGCGCGAGACGGCGGGCTATACCGGCCGCTATCAGGAGGCAGCGGAGTCTCCGCCTCGTCCGCCGCGGCCGGCCGCGCCTGGCTGAATCGCGCATGTCGGCGCCGGCGGCGTGGCGACTTGAGGTCCCACGCGGTGCCCACGGCGGCGCCTATCCCGCCGCCGACGATGGCGAGCAGGCCGACAGTCGCGAACGCCCAGCCGTCAGGCGAGACACCCTGGCTCACCAGAGCCAGCGCGACGACGAAAGTGCCGAGCAGGGCGACCGCGCCGCACAGCAGCTCTCGCAGGCTTGGTAGACGTACGAAAGCGGGCGGGCCCATCGCCGTTGGCCAATACTAACGACACAGCGGTCGCGATTCGGTTCATTCTGGGATGCGAACCAGGCGCGATCCCGCATGGCAGTAGCCGCAGGGAGGCGTGAGGCGCCCCGCCGGAGGCTGAAACGACCAAAATGCCTGCGTCTCCAGGCCACGCGCCACAGCGCACAGCGGCAGACCGACCACGTTCAGCGAGCAGCCGTCGATGCCCGTCGCTGGTTTGAATGCGCTGTCCTGGACGGCGTACCCGCCGGCCTTGTCGAATGGCTCGCCGCGGTCGATGTACGCGTCGACGGCTTCGGGACTGTAGTCCCGCATGTGCACGCGGCTGGTGACGACCGCGCCCCACGCTGCCTCGTCCGCGGACAGCAGGCACACGCCCGTGGCGACGGTATGGGTCCGGCCGCGGAGCGCGGCAAGCATAGCCCGGGCAGCATCGCGGCCTGACGGCTTGCCAAGCGCTGCGCCGTCCAGGACGACGACCGTGTCGGCGGCGAGGGCCAGCTCGTCGGCCCGCAGATCCGGGAGAGCGGCTCGCGCCTTCGCCAAGGCGACGTTGAGCGCCGAGACGACGGGGTCCGTGACGAGGTAGCGCTCCTCGGCGACGTTCTGCGGTGCCGGGCGCCACGGCAGCCGCAGCAGGGTGACCAGGTCGCGCCGTCGCGGGGACGCCGACGCCAAGACTAGGCGGGCGGGGAGTCCAGGCGGGCCGCCGTCCTGGACTCCCACGGCCGACAGCCGCCTCTCAGCCCTTGACGCTCCCAGCGGTGAGGCCGGCGACCATGAACCGCTGGCCGAGCATGTAGATCACCACGACCGGCAGGGCGGTGAGCAGGGCAGCCGCCATGAGCTCGCCCCATGGCTGCACGTCGCCGACGATGAGCTGCCCGAGCCCGACGGGCAGCGTGAAGATCTCGGTGCTGCGGAGGAAGGTCTTGGCGAAGAGGTACTCGTTCCAGGACTGGGTGATAGAGAACATCGCCACGGCCAGCAGCGCCGGCCTGACGAGCGGCAGCACTATGCGGTAGAAAGCCTGGAACTTGTTGCAGCCGTCGATGAGCGCGGCCTCCTCGAGCTCCTCGGGGATGGAGCGGTAGTAGCCCATCATGAGCCAGATGGCGAAAGGCAAGACGATGCTCGGATAGGTGAACATCAACGCCGCCTGCGTGTTGATCAGCTTGAGCTGCGTCAAAATGCCGTACAGGGGGATGAACATAAGGGCGGCGGGCATGAGATAGGCCACCAGGACGCCGGTGCTCAGCGGACCGACGCCTTTCCAGCGCAGCCGCACCAGCGAGTACGCGCCCAGGCTGGCAGCGAACATCGACACCGCTGTGCTGACAGCCGCCACGAGTATCGTGTTCAGATACCACGAGGTGAATGGCAGCTCCTTAAACAGGTAGACGAAGTGATCGAGCGTCCAAGGGTTGGGCCAGAACATGCTCTTGATCTGCTGGATCTGGAGCGTGCTCTTGAACGCAGTCACGAAGATGAAATAGAAGGGGAACACTTCGAACAGCAGGAGCAGCCCGATCAGCAGGTACATGAACCCGACGCCGACGCGCCGCGACGACCGGCGCGACATGCGCGAGCTGCCCTGGGCTGGTCTGATGGCGCGACCCACCGCGCCCGCGACCATCTCGCCGACCCCGTTGACGGCCCAGAAAATGGCGAGCAGGCCGCGCAACAGCATGCGCACGGGCCAGAGCAGGAGCATGGCGCCGCGCCAGACGGCGCTATCGTCGCCCGCCGTATGAGCCACGTCCTCGCGGCGCATCATGAAGCGGCCGAGGAAGAGGATGAGCAGGAAGAGGAACGGCGCCACGGTCATGGCGACGGCCGTTCCTGCGCTGTAGCGGAGGGACGCGACGGCGTACTCGTACGCCAGGATGGCGTAGACGCGGGTCGCGCCGCCCGGCCCGCCGCCGGTCAACAGGTAGGTGAGCGTGAAACTGTTGAAGGTGAAGATCGTCGACAGGAGCGTGGAGACGATGATCACGTAGCGGAGCCCGGGCAGGGTGACGTGCAGGAAGCGCCGCCAGGCGCTGGCGCCGTCGACCGCGGCCGCCTCGTACAGCTCGCTGCCGATGGCCTTCAGGCCCGCGGTCAGCAGGATGACGAAGAACGGGATGCCGGACCAGACGTTGACGGTGACGACCGAGCCGAGCGCGGTGCCCGGGTCCCCGAGCCAGGACGGGCCCTTGTCCATCACGTGCAGCACGTTGACCAGGATGTAGTTCAGCGCGCCGAAGAGGGGGTCGAGGAGGATCCGCCAGGCGAGGGCGCGGACGACTTCGGGGATGATGTAGGGCAGCAGCACGATGCCGCCGAGGACGGCGCTCCACCGCGGCAGGTTGTGCAGCAGGAGCGCCGCCGCCAGGCCGAGGCTGAACTTGAACACCTCGGACCAGAACGTGAAGCTGATGGTCGTGACGATGGCGCGGGTGAAGAAGTCGTCGCTCCAGAGATTGACGTAGTTCTGGAAGCCGACGAAGTTCCCCTGGCGGACGCCGACGACGTTGAACAGGCTCAGGTACAGGGCCCGGACGAACGGGTAGCCGATCAGGCCGAACAGGAGCAGGACGGTGGGCAGGACGAAGAGCCAGCCGAGCGACCAGTCGCGGCCGAACAGCGTCTGGGTCGCCTTGAACCAGCCGGGAGCCGCGCCGGGCGCCGCCGCGCGGGTGACAACACTTTGGCGGATGGTCGGGGTAGCCATGGCAACATCTACTCCCCCTTGGCGCCGAACTCCTTGAAGGTCTTCACCACGCGGTCGTGAGCCGACTTCACCGCGTCCTCGGGCGACTTGCCGCCCAGAACCTCGCCGAACATGTCGGTCCAGAAGTTGGAGTTGTCCAACGCGTCGAGCTGCGGTGCCGGCTGGGCGGGGTAGCTCGTGCCGAGAAAACCGCTGGGGTCGTCGAAGATCTTCCGCCAGTTGGCCGTGACGTGCTGCGCGTACTTGCTCTGGGTGATCTCGGGCTGGTCCCAACCCCACTGCCGCGCCGGGTACACGTAGCCGGTGCTGATCTGGAACATCTGCTTGTAGATGGCAGGCGAGCTCAGATAGCGGATGAGCTGCTCGGCCGCGTCGCGGTTCTTGGCGCCCTTCATGACGAAGAAGCACATCGCGGCGCCGGCGCCCATCAGCGCCTTGCCGCCCGGGCCGGTGCCCTTCGGCTGCATGATCAGGTAGGTGTCGTCGGCGACAGGGTTCTTGTCGACGACCCCCTTGGCGAAGACAGTGCCAGCATTGTTGGTCAGCGCTATCTTGCCGGCGAGCCAGGCCTCGTTGTTGCTCGGGTCCGTCCAGGAGCCCACGCCCGGCGGCAGCATCGACGCGTACTTCGGGTCGGTGTAGGTCTCCTTCAAGAAGGTCAGGGCCGCGACGGCGTACTGCCGGTACGGGTCCTTGTTCAGGACGACGATCTCGCCCGACTCGTCAGTGACCTGGCCGCCCCGCTGCATGACCGCGTCGCGCACGGTGGTGTCGCCGTCGCCCGACCGGTTGGCCGTCATCCCCCAGCCCCAGATCTCCTTGTCGGGCTTGGAGACTTTCAGGGCGGCGTCGCGCAGCTTGTCGAAATCGGTCAGGTCGTTCATCGGGTCGATACCCGCGTCCTTGAACGCGCTCTGGCGGACCCAGTAGCCGCCAGCCCTACTGAAGTGCGGGATAGCCCACCATTTGCCCTCCAGGCGGTGCGCCCGCTCGAACGCCGCGGCCGCTTTCCCCTGGTCCTTCTCCAGGTCCATCTCCAACGCGTCGACTTCCTCGATGATGTCCAGGAAATGCAGCTGTGACGAGCCCAGGGTGTGGATCAGGACGTCCGGGGCGTCCCCCGACTGCACCGCGGCGGTCAGCTTCTGGACCACGTCGCCCGCGCCAGCGTAGGCGTCGATGTACGAATGGTCCAGCTCGTAGCCCTGCTGCTGGGCAAAGTTCTTGATCGACTTCTCGATCAGAGCGTTGTGGTCGGGATGAAAGTCCCGCGACTGGACGACCGCGAACTTGCCGTTGATAGTCGCCTTGGTGAAGGTGGGCGCAGCCTGGGGCGTTGTCCCGGCGGCGGCCGGCGCCGCCGTCGCAGCCGCGGCAGTGGTGGCGGCCGGGGCGGTTGTCGCTGCCGCCGGGGCGGTTGTCGCTGCCGGCGGGGCGGTTGTCGCTGCCGGGGCGGTGGTCGCCGCCGGCTTCGCCGGCGCCGTGGTGGCAGCTGCCGGCGCCGCGGTCGGGCTGGCCGCCCCGCCTCCGGAGCACGCCGCCGCGAGAGACGCAACGCCAAGCGACACCAGGCTCGCGCGCAACGCCGCCCGGCGGGTCAGCGGACGGCTCAACACGTGGTCCAGACGGTCCTCCATACGGAGTTCCCCCTTCTTATTACCTCGTAAACCGAGATAGCTCTCCCAGCAGTGTGCGGCTGCTGGACGACGACACAGCGGAGGAGCCCCAAGACCAGCGAGGGCTCCCCGCGACCGAACTAATGCGCATTATCCGCGCCGGTCACAGACACGTCAATCTTTCCTCGTTCGTCCCTTGCGACTGGGCGCGCGAGGACTCTATCCCGCTGCGCGGCCCGTACGCTCAGCCTGCCAGTCCAATGGGCGCGCTTTCACCACCGCCACCGAACGTCCTCTTCCTGACCTGCCACGACCTCGGCCACCACCTCGGCTGCTACGGGCAGCCCTCGGTCGACAGCCCGGCGCTGGACGGTCTGGCCGCGGCCGGCGTCCGCTTCGCCCGGAGCTTCGCCACGGCGCCCCAGTGCAGCCCGAGCCGGGCGTCCCTGCATACTGGCCGCTACCCGCACAGCGCGGGGATGCTCGGCCTCGCCCACCACCCGTTCGGCTGGCGGCTCGGGCCGGACGAGCAGCACCTGGCGCAGCGCCTGAGGGATCGGGGCTACGCCACCGCCCTGGTCGGCAGGCAGCACCTCACCGCGCACGAGCGCGCCGCGGAGCTCGGCTACGGGACAACCGCCCCGGTTCGTCCAGCCGGCGAGGAAGCCGCGGCGGCTGGCGCGCTGCTGCGCCAACTGGGCAGTGGGACCAGCCCGTTCTACCTGGAGGTCGGCTTCGAAGAGCCACACCGCCCGTACGACTTCGGCGGCGCCGAGCCGGACACGAGCCGGGGCGTCGCCGTGCCCGGGTACTTGCCCGACTCTCAGGAGGCGCGCACGGACCTGGCGGCGCTGCAGGGCGCCATCCGCGTGATGGACAGCGGCGTCGGGCGCATCCTGCACGCGCTGGCGCAGCTCGGACTCGACGAGACGACCTGGGTCGTCTTCGCCACTGACCACGGCGTCGCTATGCCGCGCGCCAAGGGCACTCTCTACGACCCGGGCATCGAGGCGGCCCTCATCATGCGCTGGCCGGCGGGGGACATCGGCGTCGGACGCACGTGTCCCGAGCTGATCAGCAACGTCGACGTGGTGCCCACGATGCTCGAGGGCATGGGATTCGGCGTGCCGACCGAGATCCAGGGCCGCGGCGCCTGGCCGTGGCTGCGCGGTGAGCCCCACCAGCCCCGCGCCGAGATCTTCGCCGAGAAGACGTTCCACACCTACTACGAGCCGATGCGCTGCATCCGCACCGACAGCCACAAGCTGATCGCCAACCTCGAAGTGAGCACGGCCGTCGACGTCCCGGCCGACGTCCGTTCGAGCCCGATCTACCCGCTCATGCTGCGCCAGTTCGGTGGCGTCCGCCCGTACCTGGAGCTGTACGACCTGGCCGCCGATCCCTGGGAGCAGCACAACCTCGTCGACGAGCCGCTGTTGGCGGAGCTGCGGGGCGAGCTGGCCGGGCGGCTCGTCAGCTGGATGCGCGCCACCGGCGACCCCATCCTGGACGGCCCGGTTCCCTCCCCGTACTACGCCGACGCCCTGGCACGCCTGGTGACCTCCCCGACCGCGCCCGCGGACGAGCCAGCCGGGTCGTGACTCATCCGCCGGCGCACCGCGTTTGGTCCCCGTCGGGCCGCGGGGTAGACTAGGGGGCCAGACTCCGGCCGGAAGGCCGACGGAGCCCCACCCGCCCTCAGCTCCATGGCCGTAGACACCCTCGACGCGATTGCCGCCGACGTGCGGGCCTGCCCGAAGTGCCGCCTGTGCGAGTCCCGCACCAACGCCTGTCCAGGCGACGGCACCCCTGCCGCGGAGGTGTTCTTCATTGGCGAGGGGCCCGGCTTTTACGAGGACCAGCAGGGCCGGCCGTTCGTCGGCGCCGCCGGCCGCCTCCTCAACGAGATGCTGCGCCTCATCGACTTCAAGCGCGAGGACGTCTTCATCACCAACGTCGTGCGCTGCCGGCCGCCAGGCAATCGCGATCCGCTGCCAGATGAGCTCGCGGCCTGCGACGAGTACACCCAGCGCCAGCTGGCCGTCCTGAAGCCGAAGCTCATCGTGACGCTCGGCAGGTTCTCCATGGCGCGCTTCTTCGGGCCGGGCACCATGCGCGACCTCCACGGCAAGACAGTCGCCTGGAACGGCATCACCTGCATCGCGATGTACCACCCGGCCGCTATCCTGCGCGCCCAGAGCCCGGCTCTCCGCGCTCAGTACGAGGAAGATTTCCGCAAAATCCCGCCGCTGCTGGAAGCCGCCCGTCACCCCAGCGCGCCACCTCCGGCGAGTCAGCCGCCGCGGTCTCCGGTTGAGCCGGTTGAGCCGGTTAAAAAGGCTCCGCCGCCCGAGCAGCCGCGCCTCTTCTGACATGGCCTCCCCGCGTGACGGGTCTCCCCGGAGCGATGGGCTGGCCCTCGTGCTCCTCTTCCTGGGCATCGCCAGCGCTGTCGTCGTGTTCCTCCCGGCTGAGGGCCGCGTGGCTGTGCCCGCGCACGCCGGCCTGGCGGTGCTCCTCGGCCAGGCGACCTTCCTGGTTCCCCTGGCGCTGGTAGCTGCCAGTGTCACCCTTCTGGCCCACAGCTGGAGGCCCGAGGCGCCGCTGCCCGGCTGCCGCTTCGTCGGGGCGGGGCTGCTCGTCGTGGCCGCGCTGCCGGCCGAGCACCTGCTCAGCGCCGCCCCTGGCGAGTCGCTGGCGCGCGCCGAAGCCGGCGGCGGGACAGGCGTGGTCGGCCACTGGCTGGCGAGTGGGCTGCTGGCGTGGCTGGGCCAGGGCCTGACCGCCGTCGTGCTCGCCAGCGCGCTGCTTGCGGGCGTCCTCCTGGCGTTCGACATCAGGCCGGCCAGCGTGGCCCGCCTGGCTAGCGCGGCGCGCTGGTGCCGGCGCTGGGGCACTCCAGCCCGGGGAGGCCAGCCGGCGCCGCCGAACGGCCGGCCATCCCGGCTCGCCCGACCGGTGGCGTCGTGGCGTCTGCGGACCGGGCCGTCGCCAATCGCGTCGACCTTACCGTCAGCGGCTGATCGCCCGCCTGTCACCACGACCCCTCCCGTCGTTGCCGACGGTCCAGTGGCGCTCGACGCGCTGTGCGAGTCGGCGGCGTGGCGCGGCTGCCCCGGCCGTCTGCGGCTGGGTCTTGGCCTGGACGCCACCGGAGCGCCTGTCGTGGCCGACCTGGCCCGGATGCCGCACCTGCTGGTCGCCGGCGGCAGCCAGTGGCGCAAGAGAGACTGCCTGAACGCCATCGTCGCCAGCCTCGCGGGCCAGCTGGGGCCGGACCAGCTGCGTCTGCTGCTCATCGACACAGGCCACGCCCAGGCTCTCCGACGTGCCGACCTCCCGCACCTGCTGTGCCCCGTGGTGAGCGACGCGGGCGGAGCTCTGGACGCCCTGGAGGGTGTGCTCCACGAGATGGACCGCCGCTATACGGTGTTCACGGCAAGCGGCGTCCGGGACATCGTCGGCTACGGCCACAGCGCGCGGGCCGGCGGCGAGCCGCTACCCTACCTCGTCGTCGTGGTCGATGACCTTGCCGACGTGATCGTGGCCGCGGGGCCGAAGGGACAGGACGCGCTGTCTCGGCTCGCCCAGCTCGCCCGCGCCACCGGCATTCACCTTGTCGTGGCTACCGCGACGCCGCGCCAGGATGTGATCACGGACCGCGTCAGGCGAGAGTTCCCAGCACGCCTGGCCTTCGCCGTGCCGAGCGAAGCGGACTCGCGGACCATCCTGGACCAGGCGGGCGCGGAGCGGCTCGTCGCGGAGGACGAAGCGCTCTTTCTGGCCGGTGATGCCACGCGGCCCGTTCGGCTGCGAGCCGCGCTCGTCTCCGAGGGCCAGCTCGCCGCGCGGGTCGACCGCCGGCCAGCCCCGGGCGCCCGCGCTGCCACGCCGGACGGCGAGGACTCCGGTCCTCCCGGCGAGCACGACGACGCGAGTGACGAGGCCGCCGACGACGAGGTGTACGATCAGGGCGCCGAGCTGGCGGAGCGGGTGGGGCGGGTCTCCGTGGTCCTGCTGCAGCGGCGGCTGGGTATCGAGGCGGAAGCGGCGCGGCGGCTGCGCGCGCGGCTGATCGCCGACGGCGTGGCCGAGGCATGAGCTGAGGCCCAGGGCGTGTACCTGACCCGCCAGGGCATCGGGCTGTCGTTCGCCCGCGCCGCCGCGCCAAGCCTGGCCCACCCCGCCTTCTGGCCGGCGCTGGCGCTGCTGGCGGTGTACGTGGGCAGTTACCTCGGTTTCGCCGCCCAGCTCATCAGCTTTCCGTTCGACCTGGACCAGGGCGAGGGGTACGACGCGTGGAGCGGCTGGCTCATCAACCTGGGCCAGATGCCGTACGGGGACAACGCCAGCTTCCCGTACTACTCGCACGGCTACCCACCCCTGTGGAGCTACCTCGTCTCCATCCCCCTGGCATGGGGTACTCCGGCCCTGGCGTCGGCGCGGACGGTGTCAACGCTGGCGGCCCTGCTGGCGACCCTGGTTCTTGGCCTGGCGGCGCGCCGACGTGCCGGCTCCGCCGCGGCCGGCTTGCTGGCCGGCGCCTTCTTCCTGGGATCGCCGTACGTCTTCCATACGACGCCACTCGCGCGCGTCAACGGCACCACCCTCCTGGTGGAGCTGCTGGCGTTGTGGCTGCTGGAGATCTCGACCCGGACCCGCACGCTGGCGGCGAGCGTCGTCCTGGTGGCCGCTCTGTTCACCAAGCCGACTGCCGTGGACGCCGTCGCGGCCGGGATACTGTTCCTGGCTCTTGGGCAGCCCCGGCGGGCAGTCATCGCCGGCGGGCTGGTCGCGACGCTCGGTCTCACCGTCCTGGCCGCCTTACAGATGGCCACCCGCGGTGCGTACGCCGTCAACGTCCTGGTCAGCAACACGAGCCCATTCCTCCTGGGCCAGCTCGTCGCCTACGCGTCCAACGTCGTTCTGCTCCACCCGGTCATCCTGGCCCTGGCCGCGGCCGAGGTAGTCCAGGCGCTGCGCCATCGCCCGCGCGCGCTGTCGCCCTGGCACCTGTACGCGGTGACGGCGACGCTGCTGGCACTCGCGACCGTCGGCAAGAGCGGGGCCGGCGAGTCGTACTTCCTGGGCGCTCTGGCCGCCGCGAGTATGCTAGCCGCGGTCCAGGTCGACCGGCTGGTGCGGGCCTGGCGACGCCAGTGGCCACCGCGACCGGCCCTGGCGTACGGCCTGGCCGTGGCGCTCCTGGCGCAGTGCCTGCTCCTGGCGCACGGCGCGCTCAGCGACGCCCTCCCGTGGCTGCCTGACCGCGGCCTCCAGGCGGCCAGCCTGGGGCGCGCGCCGACCGCTGCCGATCGCCGCGCGGGCGAGGAGATAGTGGGTCTGATGCGAGGCGTCCAGGGCCCCGTGCTGGCGGAGGACGCCAGCTTCGCCGTCGCGGCCGGCAAGCCGCTCGTCGGCGGTACGCCGCCGAGCTTGCGCAACCTGTACCAGGCTGGCGCGTGGGACCCGAGCCCACTGGTCGCCGACCTCCACGCCCACCGCTTCGGCATGGTGGTCCTGAATGCCCAGCTCTACCCCGAGCCGGTGCTGGCGGCTATCGGCCAGGCGTACTTCCAGGTGCGCACGGTCCAGGTGAACAACGCGGAGTACCGCGTGTTCCTCCCCGGGTCTTGACGCTCCGCTCGCGGCTGCCTGCCCCTGTCGCTCGCGCCCGTGTCGACGCCATCACCGCGGCGGCGTTGCTCGGCGCCGCGGTTGCCTTCTACTACCCGTTGGTCCTTCTCGGCCGGGCGGTCGTGGACTACGACGCCTTCGTTTTCTTCTATCCGCAGCGCGCCTACCTCGCCGACGTTCTGCGTGAGGGCCGCCTACCCCTCTGGGACCCGTACCTGTTCATGGGGGCGCCGTTTCTGGCCAACCCGCAGACAGCCGTGCTGTACCCGCTCTCGTGGCTGTTCGTCCTGGGCCCGGTGGCGGCGGGCTACACCGTGCAGCTCGTGCTCCACGTGTTTCTGGCGGCCCTGTTCATGTACGCCCTGGCCCGCTGGGCGTTCTCCCTGCGTCCAGCCGCCGCGGCGGTCGGTGCGTTGGCGTACGGCTTCAGCGGCTTTGCCGTCGGCCAGACCGGCCACCTGAATCAGCTCAGCGCCGCTGCGTGGCTGCCCGCCGTCCTGCTGGCGTACGACCGCGCCGTCAGCACCCGCCAGCCCTACTGGGTCGGCCTGGGAGCGGTCGCGCTCGGCATGCAGGTGCTCGCCGGGCACCCGCAGGTGGTGTACATGACCGCCAGCGCGCTCGCCCTGTTCGCTCTGATACGGGCGCCTTGGACGCGGCCGGGGCAGCTCATCTGGGCGGCGGTCGCTGGTGGCTGCGTGTGCCTGTTGGCGGCGCTCGTCTCGGCCGCCCAGCTCATGCCCACCCTGGAGCTGGCGCCGTTGTCCATCCGCGGCGGCGGTGTGCGCTGGGAGGACGCCGTCGCCGGCTCGTTGCCGTCGTACCTGGTAGTGCGAGCGCTGCTGCCACCGTTCTGGCTCGACGTCGCCTCGACCGAATATCTTGGCTACGTGGGCGTTGTCCCACTGACGGCCGGTCTGCTGGCGCTGCTCGCCGTCCGCTCCCGCCTGGTGCTTTTCGGCGCGGCGCTGTGCGCGGTTGGCCTCTTCCTGGCGCTTGGCGAGAACAACGGCTGGTACCGCTGGGTCTTCGACTCCGTGCCTGGCTACGACACGTTCCGGGTCCCGGCCCGCTGGCTGTTCCTGTGGCAGGCCGGTGTCAGCGTCCTGGCCGCGCTTGCCGCGGACTGGGTCGGCGGCGGCGCCACGATCGGCGCCCGCCAACCCGCCGTCTGGCTCCGCGTCGTGCTGGTCGCGGCCGTCCTGACGACGGGGCTGGCGTGGCAGCGGGACTACGGCGAAGCGATCCCGCTGCGGCGGACGGCGGCCCTCTGGGCCGCCCTGGCGGCGGCAGCCCTCGCCGCGGGCGCCCTGGCCAGCGTGCGCCGGCAGCGGGTCGCCCAGACAATCCTGGTGTGCCTGACGGCGGGCGAGCTGTGGGCCGCCGCCGACGCCTCACCCGCCCGCCAGGCTCCGCCGGCGCTGCTGGACGCTCCGGGCGTCGCGGCTGCCTGGCTCCACGACAGCGGCGACCCGTCGGCGCGGCTGCTGAGCGCTGCCCGCTCCGATTACGTCTCCCAGGACGAGGGGGCCGCCCGGGCGGCTCTCGGGCCCCTGCCGGAGGGTGTGGTCCGGTCGCTGCTGGTGGCGTGGAAGTGGCGGGACACGCTCGCCCCCAACGTCCCGCTCCAGTATCGGCTGCGCAGCGCGGACGGCTACGACGGCGGCGTGCTGCCACTGCTCCGCTTCGTCCAGATCAGCGCGCTGGCGGTCCAGTCGCCTCGTCCCGATGGCGTGCTGCAGTCCCGCCTCGATCCACTGCCGAGCGACCGGGTCCTCCGGCTGCTGGGCGTCAGCTACCTGCTCACCAACGCTGGGGCGCCGCCGCCCGCCCACATGGACAGCGTGGACCTTGGCGACGTCCGTCTGTACCGCGGCGGTGCCGCGACGGCCTGTCCGCTCAGCGTGCTCCTCTTCCGCGCTGGGTCGGCGGTGGACGACGACGCGGCTCTGGCCCGGCTAGCCGATCCCGCTTTCGATCCCGACGGCGACCTGGTCCTGGCCGCCGGCCAGGCGGCGGGCGCCCTGACGAGCGACCGGCGTGGCGTCGCCGTCCAGGGCTTCGCGCCGGATGCCGAGCACTGGCGCGCCCAGGTCGACCCGCCCGAAGCGGGCTACCTGCTCCAGCGGGAGGCGTGGTATCCGGGCTGGCGGGCGCGGGTCGACGGCGTGGAAGTACCCGTGCTGCGGGCCGACGTGCTGTTTCGGGCGGTGCCCGTGCCAGCTGGCCCGCACCAGGTGGAGCTCTTCTTCGACCCCAGCTCGTTCCGGCGCGGCGTCGCGCTGAGCCTGCTGGGCGTGGTCCTCGTGGCGCTGCTGCTGGCGTCGCCGTGGTGGCGGTGGTGGTTCAGCTCGATTTCTATAATGGCCCGTCGTGGCCAGCCCGCGTCGCGACCGACCCGAGCGGGCGGGCAGCGCTCCGCCAACCCTCGTCGTCCTGCCCCACGAGCGGAGTAACCGCGATCTGGCCGGGCAGCTCGTGGCGGTGCTGTTCGTCGCGGCCGGCCCGGTCGCCTTGACGGACCTGGCAGCGGCGCTCGATGTGTCGCCGGAGCGCCTGGAGGAGGTCTGGGACAGCGTGCTCCGGGCGCCGCCGGTCGGGCTGAGCGTGCTGCGTCTCGGCGCGGAGCTCCAGCTGGCGACGGCGCCGTCGGCGGCCGCCGCTGTCGAGCGGTACCAGGGCACGCCGCCACCCGCGCGGCTGTCGCGGGCGGCGCTCGAGGCGCTGGCCATCATCGCGTACCGCCAGCCGGTGACCCGTGGCGAGATCGACCTTGTGCGGGGCGTCAACAGCGACAGCGCGGTGAGCTCGCTGCTGACCCGCGGCCTGGTGGCGGAGGTGGGCCGGCGCGACACGGTGGGCCGACCCGCGCTGCTAGCGACCACCGTGGAGTGTCTGGGCTACCTGGGAGTCTCCTCGCTGGCCGAGCTCCCGCCGCTACCGGACGCGGTCACGGACGGGCGCTCACCCCAGTAACGCAGGTGGCTGTCGGCCGCGTCGGGTATGCTAGCATACCATGAAGCGGACGACGGTCAAGCTGACCGACGAGCTGGGGTGTGCGGCAGAGTTTTGCGTAGACGTCGCTCCTCGTTCTCGCGAGCGGGCGGATCCACCTGGAGAAGCCAAGTCGCGCGCAAAAGTACGCCGCACACCCGACGAGCTGGGGTGTCCGGCGTAGTTTTGCGTGAGGGGGTAGAGTGACGAACCGGGCGTGTCGGCAGAATGGCAGCCCGGAGGAGCGATGGACGCAGAGGCGGAGTCTGTCGAGCGGATGCTGCCGGGGTGGCAGG
>JAABUQ010002929.1_pt1 | contig 32503 bp, 35 predicted proteins | sample 5560001 | NCBI WGS metagenome assembly JAABUQ01 (sample SAMN10711888, study PRJNA513371) | rock metagenome | isolation source: Antarctica rocks | place: Antarctica: Victoria Land, Finger Mt nord | collected 2015-12-18 | reverse complement strand
GATGATCTGTTTGGCCCGGCTGATCCGTCGCGTCATGGTCGCCTCCGGCACCAGGAACGCCCGGGCGACCTCGGCGGTTGTCAAGCCGCCGACCGCTCGCAGGGTCAGCGCGATCTGCGATGCCGGCGATAGCGACCGGTGGCAGCACATGAACAGCAGGATGAGCGTGTCGTCGGACTCCGATCCTGGCCTGTCGGCGGGGGGAGCCAACCATTCCTCGGGCAGCATCCGTCGTGCGACGGCGTCCTCACGCCGCTGGCGAGCCTGCTCGCTGCGCAGCAGGTCGGTCAGCCTGCGCGAGGCGACCGCGATCAGCCAGGCGCGGGGATTGTCCGGGATGCCGTCCTTCTGCCACCGCATGGCGGCCGCGATCAGGGCCTCCTGAACCGCGTCCTCGGCGGTGTCGAAGTGCCCGTAGCGGCGCACGACGGCGGCGAGGGCCTGCGGCGCCAGTTGGCGCAACAGTTCCTCGACCTCGGTGTCAGGTACGGGACCGATCAGAGCTCCAGCTCGGCCCGGGAGTCGACGATCGGCCGCACGTCCGCCACGGGGGCGGAGGCGCGCGCCGGACCGGGGCAGCTCGACAGGCGGCCGACGATCGCGGTCGCCCGGTCGAAGCTCTCACAGTCCACGATCCAGTAGCCGGCGAGGACCTCCTGCGTCTCGGCGTACGGCCCGTCCGTCACGACCGACACACCGTTCTGCAGCTGGACCCGCCGGGCGTGGACGGGGGCGGCCAGGCCCCGCGTCTCCACGAGCTCGCCGGACTCGGTCAGATCCCTGTTGAACGATTCCATGAACGCGCCCATCGCCACAAAGTCCTCTGCGGACCAGGCCGGCTTGCCGGTAGGCTTGCCCGCCATCCCGTCGTAATCCTGCTGCGAGGCGTAGGTCAGGATCATGTATTTCATAGGGTTCTCTCCTCTCTGCTGGCACCTCTGCAGTGCCTCTCGGTAGAGACGTCGGGGCCAGCCGCCCATTCCGGACATCCACTCGGCACAGGGTCACCCACGCCGACTGGAGCAGGTGCTCGAACCATTGTGTCGCCATGTTCTCGCCTGACCAGTCGACTGATTGGCTGCCCTTCTGACATCGATTGCCGCGAGCTTTAGTCCCGACGTGACAGTGCCGAACCGCCGGGATCCCGGAATGCGTGACCCGGCACGCGTCCCGATCATGACCACTGACGCGATCGCGACTGCACAGTAGACCGACAGTTCAGCGATATATACTCCTGACGTGACCAAGCGGACGATGCAGGAGGCGACTTTCCTGATCCTCACGGCGCTGGCTGCAAGCAGCCAGCACGGGTACGGCATCATTTCCGACGTCGCTCACATCTCGGACGGACGTGTGCGGCTGCGCGCTGGGACTCTGTATTCGGCCCTGGACCGTCTGCGCATCGACGGGTTGATCAGTGTCGACCGCGAGGAGATTGCTGAGAACCGCCTGCGCCGTTACTACCGGCTCACGCCGGAGGGCTCCAAGCAGTTGGCCACCGAAGCGGCTCGGATCCAATCCAATGCGGCGACCGCGATCGCCCGGCTCCGCGTGATGAGGGGGATGGCCAGATGACCGACTCGGCCGAATTGGAGCGAGGTTATCGCCGCTGGCTGTCGTGGTATCCAAAGACGTTCCGGCGCGAGCACGAGGCGGAGATCCTAACGGTTCTGATGGCCGGCGCCCGAGAAGGCCAGCGCCGACCAGAGGCTATGGAGTGCCTGGCCCTGCTGAGCAGTGCGTTGAACATGCGTCTTGGCCCAAGGGTGCCTCGATCGAACCAATCGGTGTTCACGGCGATCAAACTCATGTACCTCGGCGCCCTGGTTGAGCTTGCTGCCGCGATCATCATTCTGGCGACGATCGGCGAAATCAAGTCGAAAGTCGTCATCAGTAGCCCGGGTCTCAGCGAGGGCCAGTGGCACGCAATCGTCGTAGGTCAACTTGCACCGACCGAGGTTGGCGCCATTCTCGCGGTCGGCTTTTGGCTGTGGATTGCCTGGTCCATTGGCCGCGGACATCGTTGGCCGAGGATCGTGTTTGCGCTTTTCTTTGCTCTCAACGTATTCGGCCTGCTCAATGGGCTAGTCCATGGATCGGCCGTGTACGCCCAGCCGGACCTGGCCATCGGGATTGTCCTCTGCCTCGTCGAGCTTGCGGCAGTCGCTTTCATCTTTCGCGCGAAGATCGCACCCTCTCAGTCGGGCACCAGTCGAACGATCGCTGAGTCCTGAGGCGCAGAACGCGAAACGGTGCTCGCTTCGCCCAGCCAGCAACATTCCCGCCTTCAAACTGGGCTTCTCTTTGGAGCTGCGACGGTGGGCATCATTGCCCTCCACCTTGCCACCAATGGCACCCTGGATTTTCATACTGATGAGCTCTACTATCTCGCCTGCGGCCGCCACCCAGCGCTCGGCTATGTCGACTTCCCACCAGTCGTCCCACTCCTCGCTCGACTAGAGACCGGACTTCTCGGGGTCAGTCCCTGGACCCTTCGCCTGCTCCCATCGCTATTGGGCGGTTTCCTTGTTGCACTCTCCGGCGCCTATGTCCGTCGGCTTGGCGGCTCACTGCGGCTCCAAGGAATTGCACTGGTCACTGCTATTGCAGCGCCCTATCTGCTCGGTTCCAACTGGGTCTTCCAGACCGTGACCTTCGATCAGGTGACCTGGATGGTGTCCCTCTACTGGTTTCTCTGCCTCACCATCGACCGGCGCCCCCGGTACTGGATCTATCTCGGCATCACGCTTGGGATCGGGCTCGAGGTGAAGTACACCATCGTCGGCCTCGTGGCGGGAATCGGCATCGCGGTTCTTCTCAACCCTTGGTTGCGAATGCAGCTGCGGACGAAATATCCGTGGCTGGCCGCGGCGATCGCACTTCTCATTTGGGCACCGAACCTCGTCTGGCAGGTCGCCGAGGGCTTTCCCTCCCTAGCCTATATCGCCAACCACCGGGGGAGCGGCGGTGGCGCCGTTGTCTACCTCATCCAGGTTGTCGCTTACCTTTTCTTTATTCTTCCGCTGTGGCTGGCGGGCATGATCTCGCTGTCCCGCAGTCGACTGCTGCGTTCGGTCGGAATCGCCTGTGCCGTTCCGCTGCTCGTCTTCCTCTTCGTTGGTAAGTCCTACTACGCAGTGGGGACGGTTCCGATCGCCCTGGCTCAGGGCCTCATGGCGATCTCCCGAATCGAGCGACCGAAGCTTCGCTCCGGTCTTCAGATCGCTGTCGTAGTTGCGAGCGTGCTCGAATTCGTCGTGTTCTTTCAGCTCCTCGTCCCCATGACTCCTCCAAATCGGCTCCACGCTGCAGGTCTCGATGTCAAGAACGAAGTATTTGCTGACAGCGTAGGGTGGGCCGACATCTCGAACCAGGTGACAACGATCTATGGTGATCTCCCCGCATCGGAGCGCAGAAACACTGTCATCATTTCGGCCTACGTCGGTGTACCAGGCGCAATCCATATCTATGGCAACCCAAGCCTTCTTCCCGACGTCGTCAGCCCACAGCTGTCTTACTTCTACTGGCTGCCGAACGACCTCCCGGCAACGGATGCTCTCATGGTGGATTACCAGCCGTCTCAAGTGGCGTGGATGTGCACGTCACCAAAGCTCATCGCACATCTCACCGTGCCATACGACGTCGTAGGTCTGGAGCAAGGCGCTCCGGTCACTTTCTGTCAGCTCAAGGCTCCGATCCCAAAGATCTGGGCGCAGCTTCGCAACTTCTCTTGATCGGTCAGGGTCCAGGGAGTACAGCTCGCGCCCGTTGCTTGGCTAGACATACGATTTGGGCGCTCTGCCTCCAACCCCAATGACGCCCGGATGGTATTCGGATTTCGGTCGGGGGCCAGTGGCGGAGGGAGAGGGATTCGAACCCCCGGTGGCGTTGCCGCCACGACTGTTTTCAAGACAGTTGCCATCAACCGGACTCGGCCATCCCTCCGGTGTCAGGCGAGCATACAAAGGGGGCCGGCGCCCGCCCGGCGCCAGCCCTCCTCGACTGCTTTTGCAACCGGCGTCAGTGCGCGTGCGGTGGGGCCACCTCGCCGCGCCAGCCCCCGGTGCCACTGCCGTCTTCTTCCATCAGCTTCTTGAAGCGCTCGAGGTCACCCTTCACCTGCCGGTCCAGGAAGCCGAGCTTCTCGCCCACCTGCTCCTTCAGTCCCTCAGGCTCGACGTCCATCGCCAGGGAAACCTCGCAGCGCGCCTCGTCGAGACGGTGGAAGTCAACCACGCCGGCGTTCCTGCGGCCAGTGGTATTGCGCCAGGCGATGCGGGTGTCGGGCACCTGCTCAGTGATCTCCGCGTCCCACTCCAGCTTCTGACCGGCGACCTCGGCCTTCCAGTGCAGGCGCTTGTCGTCCAGCTGGGTGACCGACTCCACGCCTTCCATGAACGCGGGAAAGCCCTCGAACTGCGCCCATTGGTTGTAGACCTGCCGGACCGGCGCGGGGATCGCGAGGGTTTGCTGAACTCGTGACATGAAGTGGTCCTTTCGCTTGAAACCTAAGTATCTCGACAAATGAGCATTATACACCACGGCCCAGGCAGTCGAGGCCAGGGAGATACGGGCGCAGCGCCTCCGGCACGGTGACCGAACCGTCGGGCTGCTGGTAGGTCTCCAGCACGCAGTCAAGGGTTCGGGTCAAGGCGAGCGCGCTGCCGTTCAGCGTGTGCAGGTAGCGGGGCGGCTGGCCCGGACCTGCGCGGTAGCGCAGGTTGGCGCGCCGGGCCTGGAAGTCGCTGAATACCGAGCAGGAAGAGACCTCCAGGTAACGACCGAGCCCCGGTGCCCAGGCTTCCAGGTCGTACTTCTTGTACTGCCCGAAGCCCATGTCGCCAGTGCACATGCTGAGCACCCGGTAACGCAGCCCAAGCCGCCGCAGCACCTCCTCGGCCTGCCCAGTCAGCTCTTCCAGCGCGGCAAGCGAGGCGTCCGGCTCGACTAGCTTGACCAGTTCCACCTTCGAGAACTGGTGGAGGCGGATGTAGCCGCGGGTGTCCTTGCCGGCCGAGCCGGCCTCAGAGCGGAAGCAGGGCGAGTAGGCGACATAGTTGAGCGGCAGCTGCGCTGCGTCCAGCAGCTCCTCCCGATGGAGGTTGGTGACAGGCACCTCGGCGGTCGGTATGAGCCAGAGGTCCCTGCCCTCTACCTTGAACGCGTCATCGCCAAACTTCGGCAGCTGCCCAGTGCCGACCATGGCGGCGGTGTTCACCAGGAACGGCGCCAACACCTCGGTGTAGCCGTGCTCGCGCGTGTGCAGATCAAGCATGAACTGGACCATCGCCCGCTCCAGCCGCGCGCCCTCCCCCTTCAGGAAGGCGAAGCGCGAGCCCGCTACTCGGGCCGCCCGCTCGAAATCCATGATGCCCAGCGCTTCACCGATGTCGTAGTGCGTGCGCGCCGTGAATTCGAAGCTGGGCTGAGTCCCCCACTCCCTCACCACGACGTTGTCGTCTGCAGTCTCCCCGATCGGCACGGTCTCGTGGAACACGTTGGGGATCTGAAGCAGCAGCTCATCTCGCTCGCGCGACAGCTCGTCCGCCTGAGCCATGAGCGCCTTCGCCTGCGCGGACAGCTCCCGCATCCTGGGCAGGAGCGTTTGCTCGCGGCTGCTGCCGAACTGCTTGGAGAGCGCGTTCTGCTCCGCCCGGCTCGTTTCGGCGGCAGCCGTCATCTCCCGCCAGCGCCGATCCACCTCCAGCAGCTGGTCCACCGGCGCGTCCTCACCCTTGAGCGCCGCCACCCGCCGGACCTGATCTGGATGGGCGCGGATGAACTCCATCGCCAGCATGCCGGCTACTGCTCCTTCTTCAGCTGCGGGAAGAGGATGACGTCGCGAATGGCCGCCTGTCCGGTCAGCAACATCACCAGGCGGTCGATCCCCACCCCGAGGCCCCCGCTGGGGGGCATGCCGTACTCAAGCGCGCGGATGAAATCCTCATCGAAGGGGTGCGCCTCTTCGAAACCTGCCGACTTCTGAGCCAGCTGGTCCTCGAAGCGCCGGCGCTGATCGATCGGGTCGGTCAGCTCGGTGAAGGCGTTGGCGTACTCGCGGCCGCCGATGATGAGCTCCGACCGCTCCACGAACCGTGGATCGTCCTCCCGGCGGCGGGCCAGCGGCGAGGTCTCCACCGGGTAGTCGGTGACAAAGGTGGGCTGCACGATTCCCGGCTCCACCAGCTCCTCATACGCCCCCGCCAGTTCCAGTCCGGTGAGCCGGCGCCCTGTCTGCTCGGCGACGAGGTCGACCATGCTCCGGCGCTGAAAGGGAGGTCGGAGATCGATCCGCTGATCCTCGTACTCTGCCTCCAGTTCGGCACCGGCTGCCGCGCTGGCGGCTGTGAAGATGCGCTCGGTCAGCTCCAACATGCCGCTCAGATCAGTGAATGCGTGGTAGCACTCCAGTGTCGTGAACTCCGGGTTGTGCGTCCTGTCGATGCCCTCGTTGCGAAAGTTCCGGCCAATCTCATAGACCCGCTCCAGGCCGCCGACTATCAGCCGCTTCAGCGGCAGCTCGAGTGCTATGCGGAGGTAGAAGTCCTGCTGGAGAGCGTTGTGATGGGTGCTGAACGGCCTGGCGTGACCGCCGCCAGGGATTTCCTGCAGGGTGGGCGTCTCCACCTCGATGTAACCGTCAGCGTCCAGCAGCCGGCGAACTGCGCTGATGATCCGGGAACGCTTCAGGAAGACCTCTCGTGACTCGGTGTTCACTATCAGGTCCACGTAGCGCTGCCGGTAGCGCGTCTCCACGTCCTTCAAGCCGTGCCATTTCTCGGGCAGCGGCCGCAGGGACTTGGCGAGGAGCCGGAATGAGTCCAGCCAAACGCTCGGCTCGCCGCGCCGGGTCTTTCGCGCCGGCCCGCTGGCGCCGACGATGTCGCCCCGATCCAGATCCGCAAAGCCAGCGTAGCCAGCCTCGCCGACGACGTCGCGCTGGGCCACCAGCTGGATTTGCCCGCTCTGGTCCTGCAGCGGAGCGAAGGTCATACCGCCCGACCCCCGCTTGGCGAGCAGACGGCCCGCCACCGTCACCCGCTCCACGTGGCCCTCCGCCTCGACGCGGCTGCGCACCTGAGCCGCGGTGTGATCGCGGGAGAAGCGCGGGGGATACGGCTCCACCCCCGCCGCTCGAAGAGCCGACAGCTTCTCCAGCCGGTCCCGCATCTCGCCCGACAAGGAGACGTCGAAGTGGTCGGGGGGCGAATCCATGGACGGATTCAGGGTAGGGAAGCTGCCTTATCTCCTAGCTGACTCTGAGGATCTTGCCCGAGCTGATGCCGCCGGGCGAAGACCAGGTGACCTCGTCGCCAGCCCGCCTGCCCAGCAGGGCTCTGCCCAGTGGGCTCTCGTTGGAGATCCGGCCCGCCAGGGGATCGGCTTCGGCCGCGCCCACTATGGAGTAGGTCTCGCTGCCTTCGGCCGAGACGACCTCAACCTGGGTCCCGACGGTGACCACACCCGCCTCCCGCGGCGCCTCCTCGATCAGCACAGCGCTCTGGAGCAGGCCCTCCAGCGTCTGGATGCGTCCCTCGACCAGCCCCTGCTCATTCTTCGCCTCGATGTATTCAGCGTTCTCGGCTATTTCGCCGAAGTCGCGCGCCTGCCGGATACGGTCAGCGACCTGCTCCCGGCGCACAGTCACCAGGTGCTTCAGCTCTGCCTCGAGCTGGCGCAAACCGTCAAGGGTGAGCAGTACTGGCTTGCCCTCCATCAGCGAGCCGCCGATTCTACTGCTGGCGCTACGAAACGTGCGGGTTCACAAAGGTGGATGGCTTGCCGCCCACTCTTGAAGTTCGCCTACCTCTGACTCGATGGCTCTGACACGACTTGTCGCGTCTAGACCGCGCAGCTCCAGCGAGCGCTGGGCGCCCCAGAGCGGTTGGTGCCGCCCCTCTCGCACCGCGGTGGCCACCTGGTGATGCGCTTCCCGGAAGGCGACGCCTCGGCCGACGAGCTGCTCAGCTGTATCGGTGGCGTAGAGGCCGGGATCGCCGAGCCCCTGCGCCAAGCGTTCAGAATCGAAGGCCAGGTTCACCACCAGCAGCCGCGCCGCTTCCAGGCAGTCGAGGGCGTTCTCCACGGCTGGAAAGAGGGCGACCTTGTCCTCCTGCAGGTCACGGTCGTACGCCAGCGGCAAGCCCTTCAGGACAGTCAGCAGGCTTACGAGCGAGCCTATCGCCCTGCCGCTGCGGCCGCGGATCAGCTCAGCGATGTCGGGGTTCTTCTTCTGCGGCATGAGGCTGGAACCTGTCGCCACCCGATCGGCGAGCTGGATAAAACCGAACTCGGCGCTGGCCCAGAGCACGAAGTCCTCGCCCAGGCGGCTCAGGTGGATAGCGATGGAGGCGCACGCGTAGATCAGGTCCAGGGCAAAGTCGCGGTCCGCCACCGCATCCACAGTGTTGGGGGTCAAACCAGAGAAGCCAAGCTCGTCAGCGACCCGCTGGCGCAGGAGCGGCAGCGTGCTGCCGGCCAGCGCGCCCGAGCCCAGCGGCAGCAGGTCCGCGAACGCGTAGGCGTGGCGCACCCGGCCCGCGTCGCGCAGCAGCGGCTCGGCGTGAGCCAGTAGATGCCAGCCAACCGTGATCGGCTGGGCCCGTTGGAGATGCGTGTAGCCAGGCATCGCCGTGGCGGCGTGACGGCCCGCCTGCTCCCCCAAGGCGGCGATCAAGGCCGCCAGCGCCAAGACCAGCGCCCCGGAGGCGGCCCGACAGTAGAGCCGCAGATCCAGCGCCACCTGGTCGTTCCGGGAGCGGCCGGCGTGGAGGCGGGCGCCGGCGTCGGGTGCCGGCGCTCAACTGCTGTGTGGATGTCCTCGTCCGACTCCTGAAAGACGAACTTGCCGCCGGCGATCTCCTCGCCCACCTGTTTCAGGCCCTTCTCGACGCTCCGCAGCTGAGCCTTCGTCAGGTGCCCCGCGGCCCGGAGACCGCGGGCGTGGGCGATCGAGCCGGCTATGTCGTAGGGCGCCAGTTCGACGTCCATCTCGAGGGAGCGAGAGAAGCCCTCCAGCTCTGGCAGCAGCCCTTCGTGGAAGCGGCCGCTGTAGAGCTTGCCCTTGGCGGAGGTTGGCATCAGTGGTCCACTACGGAGTGAGCCGCTTCAGGTCGGCCGGCAGCAGCTTCTCAAGATCGAGGCTGGAGAGCTTGCCCTGCACCTCAGAGGCAGTGCGCACACCCATGCCGAACAGCTTGATGAAGCCGGCGGCGGCGGCCTGGTCGAACTGGTCGCCGCGCCCGTAGGTGGCCAATTCCATGCGGTAGAGCTGCTCGGGCGCCTTCCGGCCGGCGATGCTTGCATGGCCCTTGTAGAGCTTGAGCCGCACCTCACCTGAGACGTGCCGCTGCGTATGGGCGACGAATGCGTAGAGCGCCTCGCGCAGCGGGCTGAACCAGAGGCCGTCGTAGACCATCTGGGCCCACTGCTGGGCAACCACGTCCTTGAACCGCGCGACGTCCTTGGGCAGCGTGATGTCCTCCAGCGCCTGGTGCGCCTGGAGCAAGAGCATCGCCGCCGGCGCCTCGTAGATCTCGCGCGACTTGATGCCAACCAGCCGATTCTCCAGGTGGTCGATCCTGCCCACACCATGCTCACCGCCTATGCGGTTCAGGGTCTCGACCAGCTCCACCGCGTTGGTCCGCCTACCGTCCAACGCGATCGGCAGGCCATCTTGGAAGGACAGCTCGACGTAGGCGGGTTCGTCAGGAGCCTGGGCCGGGTCCACCGTCCACTCGTAGACCTCGGCCGGGGGCTCGGCCCAGGGATCCTCCAGAATGCCGGCCTCGATCGAGCGTCCCCAGAGGTTCGCGTCCACCGAGTAGGGCGACTCGACCGAGGCGGGCACCGGGATGCCATGCTGGCGGGCGTACTCGATCTCATCGTCGCGGTTCATCCCCCACTCCCTGACCGGCGCCACCACCTTGAGCTCGGGTGCCAGCGCGGCCGTCGCGATGTCGAAGCGCACCTGATCGTTACCCTTACCGGTGCAGCCGTGAGCGATGCCCTGGGCTCCCTCGCGGCGAGCGATCTGGACGAGCATGGCGGCGATGAGCGGCCTGCCCAGCGCGGTGGCCAGCGGATATTCCTTCTCATAGAGGGCCCCTGTCTGCAGGGACGGCCAGACGAAGTCGCGCAAGAAGGGCACCTTGCCGTCGACGACGTAGGCTGCCACCGCGCCGACCTGCAGCGCCCGCTGCTGGACGGCATCGAGATCCCTGTTCTCACCCAGGTCGATGGTCAGCGCCACCACTTCGTAGCCGTGGTCCTTGAGCCATCGGATGGCGACCGAAGTATCGAGTCCGCCCGAGTAGGCAAGGACCAGCTTTTCACCCGATACAGGCAACTTAGACCCCCAGAAATGAGCAGAGCTGCAGATAGGCCTCGGCGCGGGTCAGCACGACGATGATCGTGTCGTCCCCGGCCAGCGTGCCGGCTATCTCCTCCAGCGCCGATTCGTCGATGGTCCTTGCGACCAGATTGGCAGTGCCTGGCGGCGTGCGGATGACAGCGAGAAACTCGACCTGGGTGGCCGAGAGCACCAGCTCGCCCGCAGCGGAAACGGGCACAGCTGCACGATAGCCGTCAGAAGTGCGCACCAGTCCCAGGTCCTGGATATCGCGAGAGACAGTCGCCTGCGTGGCGTGGATACCAAGCTGGGCCAGCTCGTGGGAGAGCTCCTGCTGGGTGTGCAGGGAACGGCGGCGGACCAGCCGCAGGATCGCACGCCGCCGCTCTTCCTTGCTCTTGTTCGGCGCCGCCACGCTGTTCACCCGCTCAGGTCCGATTGGGCAGCTCGGACTCGGCCGAAAGCCTGCTCGATCTGGTCGGCGGTGATGACGAGCGGCGGCACCAACCGCAGAGTGTGGTCGCCGGTCGCGTTGACTATCACGCCGTGCTTCAGGCTCTTGAGCTGCAGGTCGCGAGCGACGGGCTCCTGGAAGACCACCGCCTGCATGAGCCCGCGGCCCCGTACCTCGCTGACCCCGGCGAGACCTGCCAGCTCCGACTGAAGCAGCTCGCCCAGTTCCAGCGACTGCTCGACGAGGCCCTCCTCCTCGATCGTCTTGAGAACCGCCAGGCCTGCCGCGCAGGCGAGGGGGTTGCCGCCGAAAGTCGAGCCGTGATCACCTGCCTCGAGCACGTCGGCCCGCGGCGCCGCCAGGCAGGCGCCGATCGGGACGCCGCCACCCAACCCCTTGGCCAGCGTCATCACGTCAGGTGTTATGCCCTCGTGTTGATGTGCGAACCAAGCGCCCGTCCTGCCGAGGCCGGTCTGCACCTCGTCCAAGATCAAGAGGAGGTTCTGTTCGTCGCACCACTCCCGCATCTGCTTCAGGAAGCCCGTGGGCGGCACCACCACTCCCGACTCGCCCATGATCGGCTCCAGCAGTACAGCGGCCGTGCGCTCACTGGTCATCCGCTTCAGCGCCTGCAAATCGCCGTAGGGGACGTGGCGGAAGCCTTCGGGCAGAGGCGCGAACGGCTCCTTGTACTTGGCGGTGCCGCCGGCCGTGACGGTGGCCAGAGTGCGGCCGTGGAAGGCGCCCTCGGCGGCGATGATCTCGTGAGCTCCGCCGCGGTTCAGGCTTCCCCACTTGCGCGCCAGCTTGATGGCGCACTCATTGGCCTCGGCGCCGCTGTTGCAGAAGAAGACCCGGCTCGGAAAGGCCAGCTCGACCAGCCGCTGCGCCAGCCGCACCTGGGCCTCGGTGTAGTAGAGGTTGGAGGCGTGGATCAGGCGCTGAGCCTGTTCAGCGACAGCCTGGGCGACGGCGGGATGGGCGTGGCCCAGCAGGTTTACAGCCAGCCCTCCGACCAGATCCAGGTACTCGCGACCGTCGCTGTCCACTGCCACCGCCCCGTTACCCGAGGCCAGCGTGATGGGCAACCGCTTGAAGGTGCCCATCAGATAGCGGTGTTCGAGTTCGGCCAGGTTCTCTGCGCTCACGGGGACACCATGGTGCCGATGCCGCCCTCGGTGAAGAGCTCCAGCAGCAGCGAGTGCGGTAGGCGACCATCGATGATGTGGGCCAGCGGCACCGCCTCGAGTGAGCGGAGACAGGCATGCAGCTTGGGGATCATGCCGCCCGTGACCTCGCCGCGAGTCAACATTCTTTCCGCGCTGGAACGCTTGATCTCGCTCATCACCCCACCCTCGCCATCCAGGATTCCGGTGACGTCGGTCATCAGGATCAGCTTTGCCGCGCGCAGGGCAACAGCTATCTCGGCCGCCACGGTGTCAGCGTTGATGTTGTAGGAGTTGCCGTCGTAGCCCAGCCCGATGGAGGCGATGATCGGCACGTAGCCGCGGTCGATCAGAGCGGTGATCGGCTCCGGGTTGACCTGGGTCACCTTGCCCACAAAACCCAAGGCAGGATCGAGTTCGTTCGCGATGATGCTGGGCCCATCCTCGCCGGACATGCCCACCGCCTGCCCGCCCAGCCGGTTGAGGCGAGCCACCAGGTCAGGATTGACCTTGCCGGTCAGCACCATCTTGACCACTTCCATGGTCTGGGCGTCAGTGACGCGCAGCCCGTTGCGAAACTCGGAAGACAGGCCCAGCCGGTCCGACATGGCGGAGATCTCGGGGCCGCCGCCATGGACCAGGACCGGCAGCATGCCCACGTAGCGCAGCAGGACGATGTCCAGCAGCGTCTCCTCCTTGCGCTGTTCGATGGCGTTGCCGCCCACTTTGACCACGACTATCCGGTTGTGGAAACGCTTGATGTAGGGCAGGGCCTCGACCAGAACCTGGGCCCGAGCCTGCACGTCAAGGGTCACGGCGTCCTCCTCTGGCTCACTATTCATGTCGTGTAGTCCGCGTTGATGTGCACGTACTCGGCGGAGAGGTCGCAGCCCCAGGCCTCGGCTTCGCCGCTGCCCAATCCGAGCTCCGCGCGGATCTCGATCTCCCCCTGGTCGAACGACTTCCGGACTGCCGCCAGGTCCACGTCCAGTCCCGCCCCCAAGCTGAAGATGGGCAGCTCCGCGATCTCAAGCCGGAGTCTGTCGAGGGCCAACTCAGCACCGCTGTAACCCAGCGCACAGAGGATCCGGCCCCAGTTGGGGTCGCCGCCGTGAACAGCTGTCTTGACCAGGCTGGAGGACGCGACTGTGCGCGCTGCCAGCCGCGCCTGCTCCGAGTCGGCAGCGCCTGTCACTCGCACTGTTATGAGCTTGGTGGCGCCCTCGCCGTCCTGGGCGATGGAGCGGGCGAGCTCTCGGGCGACCGCCACTATCGCCCCCTCCAACAGTTCTGCTTCGCTCGTCCCAGGCTGTACCGGCTCGTTGCCCGCGGCGGCGTTGGCCAGGATCAGGAAGGTGTCGTTGGTCGAAGAGTCCCCGTCCACAGTCACCTGGTTGAAGCTGCGGTCGGCGACCGGCTTGCTGATTGCCTTGAGCCAACCGGGGGCCACCGCGGCGTCGGTGGTTATGAACGCAAGCATCGTCGCCAGGTTGGGATGGATCATGCCCGAGCCCTTGGCCATGCCTCCCACGCGCACAGTCACACCAGCCAGTTCCAGCTCGACAGCATGGCTCTTGGGCCTGGTGTCGGTGGTCATGATGGCGCGGGCGGCGAGCTCGCCCTGGTCGCTCCGGAGGCGGCTGCAGGCTTGGGCGATGCCTCGCTTCACGGCGTCCATGGGCAGGTTCCGGCCGATCAGACCGGTGGTACCCACGAGGACCTGGTTGGGATCGAGGTCAAGCCGGTCGGCTGTCTGTTTGGCCATCTGCAGGGCGTCCTTGAAGCCCTGCGCTCCCGTGCAGGCATTGGCATTGCCGGAGCACACGACCAAGGCCTGGACCCGGTTGTTGGCGAGGTGAAGCTGGTCGATGATGACTGAGGCGCTTTTCACCCGGTTGGTGGTGAAGACGCCGCCGGCGTCGCAGGCTGATTCGCTGTAGACGACAGTCAGGTCCTCCCGCTGTTCGCCCTGCAGGGCGCTGGCTCCGGCGGTAAAGGCCTTGATCCCGCAGGCTGCCACACCTGCCTGCCAGCCCTGCGGCGCTGTGAGGCCGCCCTGGATGTGTCGAATCGGGGCTGTCACGGCCACTGCGGGGCCAGCCGCAGGCCTTCCGCCCGCGCGAAACCGAAGGCCAGGTTGAAGCACTCGACCGCCTGGCCCGCGGCGCCCTTCAACAGGTTGTCGATCGCAGCAGTCACGACTACCTTCGGTCCCTGTTGGGAAACGTTGATGAGGCAGCGGTTGCTGTGCGCGGCGAGTTTGGTGGCAACCGGCTGCGGCAGCACCTGGGTGAACGGCTGGCCGGCGTAGAAGTCCCGATACGCCCTCTCGAGCTCTTCGCACGGGGTGACGAGGTCGAAGTAGCAGGTGGCAAGGATGCCCCGCACCATGGGGATCACGTGGGGCACGAAGGTCAGCCGCGGCGGCTGGGCCGGCGCCAGTGAGCATAGCTCCTGAGTCAGCTCGGCGAGGTGGCGGTGGCCGTTCACCGCATAGGCGTGAACTGAATCGCTCACCTCCGAAAAGTGAGTGCCGAGGGAGAGGCTGCGGCCGGCGCCCGAGACTCCAGACTTGGCATCGACCACGATGTCAGAGCCCACCAGGCCGGCCTTCACAGCAGGGGCCAGGGCGAGGATGGAGGCGGTCGAGTAGCAGCCGGGGACGGCTATCAATCTCGCCTCGGGCAATTCGGCAGCGCGGAGTTCGGGCAGCCCGAACACCGCCTGGGCGAGCAGGTCCGGGCTGGGGTGGTCCTGCCCATACCAGCGCGGATACTGATTGGCGTCCCGGAGCCGAAAGTCAGCGCTGAGGTCGATGACTCGCACCCCCTGGGCCAGCCACTCGGCGGCCAGACTGGCGCCTACGCTGTGGGGCAGGCAGCTGAAGATGACATCGACAAGCTCGGGCTTCGGTGCGGCCAGAAATTCGCCTTCCCGCTCCAAAAGCGGAAAAACCGCCTGATACGGCCGGTCGGCGAACGAGCGCGAGGTGAGCTGGGTCAGCTCGACGCCTGGATGCACTTCGAGAAGACTGACCAGCGTCATTCCGGCATAGCCGTTGGCCCCGGCGACAGCTGCTCGAACCATGCTCATGTCTGCATAAAGATACAACTTGGCGCATCTTTATGCAGGTTGTTGAATCACCGTTGGCCGTTCTTGCTGGAATGGAGGCATTGGCGGGCGGGTTTCTCATAGCCATGGCAAGAGCAACTTGGAACGGTGCAGTCCTGGCGGAGAGCGATTCGACAGTCGTCGTGGAGGGGAACCACTACTTTCCCCCGGATTCGGTCACAGAGGGGGTGCTTCAGCCTTCCGAGGCGCACAGTACCTGTCCCTGGAAGGGGGAAGCGAGCTATTACAGCGTCCTCGCCAACGGCGAGACCAACACCGACGCCGCCTGGTACTACCCCGCACCAAAGGACGCCGCGCAGGAGATCAAGGACCACGTGGCCTTCTGGAAGGGAGTTGAGGTAGAGGGCTAGTCCACGCGGCGCGGCCTCACTGTGTATGTGGGGCCGCGGGCGCTTCAGCCTTTGAGCGACTGCGCGGCGTAGGAGTCCTTATACACTCGCTGTCACTCAACATGAAGACCAGGAAGGCGCTGGCTAGTGAGGGGCAACCGGCGTCGGCTGCGACCACAAAGACGCTTCCGGCCACTTACGTCCTGCCCCTCCGCCGCGATCGGTCGGACCCTTCCGACGGTGAGCTGGCAGCCTATCTTGCCAGGCTCTCGCCGCATGTGGAGGTGATAGTGGTCGACGCCTCCCCCGACCCTGTGTACTCCGGCCACACCCAGCTCTGGGGAGACACGGTGACCCAGCTCCGACCGGCACCTGAGCTCCGCTGCCAGAACGGCAAGGTCTGGGGCGTGCTCACGGGACTGGCCGCCGCGGGTCAGGAAGCCCTGGTCATCGCTGACGACGACGTTCGCTACGACCTGCCTCAGCTTCGCAGGCTCATCGGCGCGCTCGCGGAGACCGACGTGGTGAGGCCGCAGAACTACTTTTCTCCCCTGCCCTGGCACGCCCGCTGGGATACTGCCCGCAGCCTGATCAACCGCGCCACCGGTGGCGACTGGCCAGGCACCCTGGCCGTGCGCCGCTCCCGGCTGGCTGCCAGCGGCGGCTATGACGGCCACGTGCTCTTCGAGAACCTGGAGCTGGTGCGGACTGTGCAGAGCGTCGGCGGCCGCGAGCGGGTGCTCGCGGATCTCTTCGTCCGCCGACAACCGCCAAGCCAGGGACAGTTCTGGGATCAGCGGGTTCGCCAGGCCTACGACGAGTTCGCCAGGCCCTGGCGGCTCGCCGTCTGGCTGGCCGTGCTGCCGCTGACTGTCGCCCTGGCCGCTCGCCGCAGCTGGGCCGGGCTGGCGGTCTTCACCGCGTCCTGGGTGGGCCTGGCTGAATTGGGTCGACGCCGCGACTCCGGACGCACAGTATTTCCGGCCTCCAGTTCCTGGCTCGCGCCGGCCTGGGTATTGGAGCGCGCCTTCTGCAGCTGGCTGGCAGTCGGCTCGAGGCTCTGGCTGGGCGGGGTGCGCTACCGAGGCGGCCTGCTGACCCGGGCGGCCAGCTCGCCAGCGGCTCTTCGCCGCCGTCATCTGCTGGGTGAGGCGCGCTCATGATCGTCGAGCAGTCGGCTGGCGGTCACCTTGACGCCGCACCTGACGCTGATTCCCTGGCGGCTCTGGCTAAGTTCTTGGAGGCGCCCAGCTTTTCCTGTCTGGGGGCCAAATCCGCCCTGCACCAGGGCGGGCTGCACGCTCGCCGCTACGGTGAGCTGGGCTCGAGGGCGACCACTCGCCGGCTGGCCGGCGACCTGAACCGCTTCGCTGCGGAGCATCGCCGGCGGGCGCCTGCCTTCGCCAGTTACATCGCCTGTTTCAGCGGCCCCCGCGACCTGGACGAGCTCCGCTTCGAAGCGCGGCTCTGGCAGCAGCTGGCGGACATGCACAGCTGGGATAGCGAGCAGTCCGATTGGGACGCGGGCGTGGATCGAGACCCGCATAGCCCCCACTTCGGTTTCAGCTTCGGCGGCCAGGCTTTCTTCGTGGTCGGCCTGCATCCGGAGGCGAGCCGTCAGGCTCGTCGCTTCGCCTGGCCAGCGCTCGCGTTCAACCCCCACGATCAGTTCGCTCGCCTTCGCGCCGAGGGTCGCTTCAGCCGCTTGCGAGACGCGATTCGCAGGCGAGAGGTGGAGCTGCAGGGCAGCCTGAACCCCAACCTGGCCGACTTCGGCCTCGCGCCTGAGTCTCGCCAATACTCGGGTCGGCAGGTGCCGCCGGGCTGGCGCTGTCCAGTCAGCTTCACCGAGGACCGGGGTGACTGACGTACACCAGGCGAGGCTCCAGCCCCAGACAGGCACAGCGTTCCGGCTGGCGGCCGGGGAGCGACTGCGGGTGGTCGATCCCTGCGGCGAGCAGGTGGCGGACCTGATGGCCTTCGCCGCCCACGACCTGGACGAGGTGCTCTCCTCGGGCCGCAGCCTTGACTACAACGAGACCCTCTTTCTCACCACCGGCCACATCCTCTATTCCAACCGCAGCCGGCCGCTGCTCACCATCGAGCGAGATGACGTCGGCCGCCATGACTTCCTTCTCACTCCCTGCAGCCCCGAGACCTTTCGCATCATCTACAAGCAGGACGGCCACCATCCGAGCTGCCTCGAAAACCTGAGCCGGAACCTGGCGCCCTTCGGCATCGCGGAGAGCCGCATTCCCACCACCTTCAACGTGTTCATGAACGTCCAGGTGGCCGCCGACGGCAAGCTCACCGTCGCCTCCCCGCTCTCCCGCGCCGGTGATCAGATAGTGTTCAGGGCCCAGTTCGACCTGATCGTCGGCCTCACCGCCTGCTCGGCCGAGATGTCCAACAACTACGCCTTCAAGCCGATCGACTACGAGGTCTTCAGCTGAGCTCGCACGAGGCCGACGCCGGTCAGGTGCTGACCGATGAGTTCTGGCTCGACGCCCATTTTGCCGCCTGCCGGCCGGAGTACGAGTCCATGCTGCGAGGAGCCGGCATCCGGAACGGTGATCAAGTGCTTGACGCCGGCTGCGGCTCCGGCTGCTTCCTGCCCCTCCTGAGCGAACTGGTCGGCGAGACCGGCAGGTTGGAGGCGGTCGACCAAGCTCAGGCGAACGTGGCGGCGGCCCTCAGGGCCGGCTTTCAGGCGCGCACAGGTTCAGTGCTGGACCTGCCCTATCCGGATTCCAGCTTTGATGCTGTGTGGTGCGCCAATGTCGGGCAGTACCTGAGCGACGAGGACCTGGCGTGCGCGCTGCTTCAGTTCAAGCGGGTGGTGAAGCCTGGGGGCCTCGTTGCTGTCAAGGACGTCGACATGCTCCTGATGCGCGTCCACCCAGGCGATCCGTTTCTCCTCGCCCGACTGGCGCAGGTCTGCGCCGAAGCGGCGACCGCCAGCGTGCAGTCCCGCGGCTCAGTGCGCGGTCGTGAGCTGCGTCGCTGCCTGCAGCACGCAGGCCTGCAGTCGGTGTGGCAGAAGAGCGAACTGATCGAACGCTGGGCTCCTCTCACTCCCCAGCAGCGCGGCTTCTACGCCGAGTGGCTCGCGTTCCTGGCCGAGGTCGCCTCCGGCCAGGCGCTGCCTGAAGCTGACCTCGTGGCGTGGTCTCGGCTGCGAGATCCCGCCCACCAGGATCACCCCGTGAACCACCCTGACTTCTACCTCTGTGAGGGTCAGGTCCTGGCGGTTGGCCGCAAATAGGGCTGCTGTCTAGAGAGCCGGTTCACCACTGGCGCGGGCCGCCCGGACTTTGAATTTTGATCGGCCCAACCGGCTCGCAGCAACCAGTTGAGGGAGTACGATGCTGTCACCGCGTGAAGGAAGGTCATCCCTCGGAGCAGTGGGAAGACCTAAATCGGGATGACCTAAATCAGAGGAGGGGACGACATGGCTCAGCTGGCAGAGGAAACCAGACCGGTGCTCGCGGTGGCGGACCCGGCTCCGTTGGGCCTGGCCGCATTCGCCCTCACCACCTTCGTCCTCAGCGCTCACAACGCCGGTTGGGCGCCGGAGCTCATCTTTGTCGGGCTGGCCTTCTTCTATGGCGGCCTCGCCCAGTTTGCGGCAGGTATGTGGGAGTTCAAGAACCGCAACACCTTCGGCGCGACCGCCTTCTCGACCTACGGCGCGTTCTGGATGTCGCTGGCCTTCTTCGTCGTCCTGATCCTGACCGGGAAGGTGGCCGCTGCCGACGTGACGCCCAGCCTGGGCTGGTTCGTGCTGGCCTTCGCCATTTTCAACACCTACATGATGGTCTGGGCGGCCCGAGTCAATTGGGCTGTCTTCGCAGTCTTCCTGACCCTGGAGATCACCGAGATCCTGCTCTTCCTCGGCTACTTGAGTGGCACCAAAGCGCTGGTCACTTTTGGCGGGTACATGGGAATCATCACGGCGCTGGTCGCCTGGTACACGTCGGCGGCCGGCGTCGTCAACAGCATGGTGGCGACGGCCTTCCTCCCGGTGGGCAGGCCGCTCTGGGGCGCACTGCCGACCCCCGCCCGCGCCGAGCTCCCGCAGGCCCGCACCGAGCCGTAAAGCACAGGAGAAAGTCGACCAGCCCTGGCTTACTCCGGGGAATTGAAGAAGCAGCTCCGGGCACCCGTGTGGCAGGCGGGTCCGTGCGCTGTGACGCGGAGCAGGATGGCGTCGCCGTCGCAGTCGAGCCGGATCTCCACCACTTCCAGGTGGTTGCCGGAGGTGGCGCCCTTCTCCCAGAGCCCGCGGCGGCGCGAGTGGAACCAGGCCCTACCCGTTTCGCGCGTCTGGCGCCAGGCCTCCTCGTCCATGTAGGCGAGCATCAACACCTCGCCCGTCTCCGCGTCCTGGGCAACTGCCGGGATCAGACCTTGCGAGAAGTCAGGTCTCAGCGCCGGACCTCCACGCCGGCCTCGGCGAGGGCTGCCTTCACCTGGCCGATCGAGATCTCGCCGAAGTGGAAGATGGAGGCGGCCAGCGCCGCCTCTGCTTGCCCTGTGGTCACCGCCGCGACCAGATGCTGGGCGCTGCCGGCGCCACCTGAGGCGATGACCGGCAGCCGCACTGCCTCGCTCACGGCTCGGGTGAGTTCGAGGTCAAAGCCCTCCTTGGTCCCGTCGCAATCCATCGACGTGAGCAGAATCTCACCTGCACCGCGGCTCTCGCCCTCCCGCGCCCACTCGATCGCGTCGCGGCCGGTGGGTCGCCGGCCGCCGTGGGAGAAGACCTCCCAGCCCGGGGCGTCCAGGCGGCGACGAGCGTCGATGGCGAGCACCATGCACTGGGCGCCGAAGAGTCCGGCGCCCTCGGTCAGAAGCTCCGGATCGGCCAGCGCTGCCGAGTTGACTGCCACCTTGTCGGCACCGTTCGAGAGCAGCTCCTGGACGTCCTCCACTGAGCGAACACCGCCGCCCACAGTGAGCGGGATGAACAGCTGGTCAGCGGTCTGGGCGACCACGTCGAGCAGGATGCGGCGCTGGTCCGAAGAGGCAGTGATGTCGAGGAAGACGAGCTCATCAGCGCCCTCCCGGTCATACCACGCCGCCAGTTCCACCGGGTCGCCGGCATCCTGCAGGTCGGCGAAGCGGACCCCCTTCACCACCCGACCAGCGGTGACGTCGAGGCAGGGGATGACGCGCTTGGCCGGCAACTAGCCGCCCCCGCACATGGCAAGAAAGTTGGCATAGATCTGGAGCCCCTTGGCACCGCTCTTCTCCGGGTGAAACTGCGTTCCCTGCACATTCAGCCGGCCGGCCGCCGCTGCGCGCGTGTGGTGGGCCGCGGCGACTGCGTCGGGCGAAGCTTCCGGCGTGTAGGAGTGAACGAAGTAGAAGTAGGAGTCGTCGGCCACCCCGGCCAACAGCGGCGACCACTCCAGCTGCCTAAGGCGGCACCAACCGGTGACGGGCAGACGCTCGGCTCGCGAGACCTCGACGACCTCACCGCGGAGCAGGCCCAGGCCCTGGTGGCGGCCGTGCTCAGCCGACTGCTCGAAGAGCAGCTGGTAGCCCAGGCAGACACCCAGCAGCGGCTTGCCCTTGCGCGCCAGCTCAACCAGACCGCGGCCCAGATTGCCGCTCTCCAGGTTCCGTAGAGCGGCGGCGAATGCGCCGACGCCGGGCAGCACTATGCCTTCACTGCGGGCAAGCTCGTCGTAATTGGCGGTGAGCTGAGGTCGAGCCCCCTGGCTGGCGAGCGCCCGCGCCACCGAGCGCACGTTGCCCAGGCCGTAGTCGACTATCCCGATCATCAGAACGTCTTGCGTCCGCTCAACCCAGCAACCCCTTGGAGGAGGGGGTCCCCGCCCCGCCTTCTTGCGCGACAGCCTGACGGAGCGCCAAACCCAGGGCTTTGAAGGCGGCCTCGGCGACATGGTGCCGGTTGTGGCCGCGGATGCAGTCGACGTGGATGGTGGCCCCGGCGTGGATGGAGAAGGCTCGCCACCACTCCTCGATCGTCTCGGACTCCAGGCTGCCAATCCGGCCTCGCAGACCGAGGCCGTAGGCAAGGTAGGGACGCTTGCCCAGATCCAGCACCACCCGTGCCAGCGCGTCGTCGAGCGGCGCGTAGGCGGAGCTGAAGCGCACTATGCCTGCCCGATCGCCAAGGGCCCGGGAGAGGGCCTCGCCGAGGACGATGCCGGCGTCCTCCAGGAGATGGTGGGGATCCACCTGGATGTCACCAGTGCCCAGCAGCCGGAGATGGAAGGAGCCATAGCGCCCTGTCTGCTCCAGCATGTGGTCAAGGAACGGCACTCCAGTGCTGATCTCGAGCTCAAGCGCGGCGTCGGCAGCCTGGGCCGGCAGGCGGATCGCGCAGCGCAGCTGCGTCTCGTGCGAACTCCGCTCGCAGCTGCCGAGCCTGTCCACTACTCCTCCCCCTTGGTTCTCGCGGCGATGGCGTGCGCGTGTGCTGTCAGCCCCTCCACGCGCGCCAGCGTCCGCCCCGCCCCCTCCAGCTCTATGAACTGCGCCCGGTTCAAGCGGGCGACGCTCGTCCGCTTGAGGAAGGTGTACACGCCCAGCGGCGACGAGTGGCGAGCGGAGCCGGCGGTGGGCAGCGTGTGGTTGGTGCCGATGACGTAGTCGCCGAGGGAGACAGGGCTCAGCGACCCGACGAACACTGCGCCGGCGTTCTCAACCCGCGCCAGGAGAGGCTCAGGATCGGCGGCAAGTATCTCCAAATGCTCCGGAGCGAATTCATTGGCCAGCTCGACCGCCTCCTCCAGTGAGGTGGTCAGCACGATCGCGCAGTTGGCGGCTGCCACCACGTCGGCGCGTTCCAGGCTCACCTGCAGTTCGCTGAACGCCTCCTCCACGGCGTCGGCAAGAGCCGCCGAATCGGTCAACAGCACCGCCCAGGCCGCAGCGTCGTGTTCCAGCTGTGACGCGAGATCCGCCGCCACCAGCGTGGCGTCGGCCTGGCCGTCGGCTATCACCAGGATCTCCGTCGGACCAGCCACACCGTCCACGCCGACCACCCCGAACACCTCACGCTTGGCCAGCGCTACGTAGATGTTCCCGGGACCAGCTATGACGTCCACCGCCTGCACAGTCTGAGTGCCGTAGGCGAAGGCCGCGATGGCCTGGGCGCCGCCCAAACGATAGACGCAGTCCACCCCGGCCAGCTGGGCGGCGGCGAGGATTGCGTCGGGCACCCTGCCGCCCGCGTTCGGCGGGGTGGCGAGCGCGACGTGTTGAACCCCTGCCACCCTGGCCGGGATGCCCGCCATCAGCACAGTCGAGGGATAGGCGGCACGGCCGCCGGGCGCGTAGAGGCCCGCTCGCCGCACTGGCCGGGTAAGCAGCTGCAACCCGTCAGGGCGTTCCACATCGGCGTAGGTCTGGGCGGCATGAAAGGCGCGAATGCGCTGCGCCGCGAACTCCAGGGCGGCCAGGTGGTCGGCCGGAAGACGCTCGGCGGCCAGCTGCATCTCTGCCTGGGACACCGCCCAGGAGTCACCAGGCGGAGGGGCCCAGCCGTCGAAGCGACGGCTGTATTCCGCCAGAGCGGCATCGCCGCGCAGAGCCACCGCCCTGACGATGGCAGCCACGCTCTCCCGCTGCTCGTCGGTGCCGCCCAGGTTCAGCCGCCGAACCAGGTCAAGCTCTCGCCGCCAACCAGGCGCGTCGAACCGGCGCAGCGGCATCAGGCGTCCACGCTCTGGCGAAGACGGGTGACAAGACCCTGAACCGACTCGCTGCGGGTTTTGAGCGACGCCTGATTGGCTATCAGCCGGGCGCTGGACCGGCCCACCATCGCCACGACCCGCAGGTTGTTCTCGCGCAGCGTGCGGCCGGTCTGAGTCAGATCCACTATGCCGTGAACCAGCCCCAGGAGTGGCGCCAGCTCGATCGAGCCGTGCAGGTGGACCAGGTCCACAACCTGGCCCAGTCGCTGCATGAACCGCTGGGTGGCCAGGGGATACTTGGTGGCCAGGCGTAGCGTGGGCGGCCAGGTCTCCGGCGCGGCCAGCGGCGAGGCTTCCGGCACTGCCACTATCATGCTGCAGGCGCCGAAGCCGAGGTCCACCAGCTCGTAGTGGCCGCCCGGCGCCTCCCAGAGCTGGTCCTTGCCCGCTATGCCGAGGTCAGCCGCGCCGTGGTTCACGTAGGCAGCCACGTCCGCGGGACGAACCAAAACGCAGCGAAGTCCTGCCTTCTCCACCAGCAGCTTGCGGCCCAGCTCGGTCCGGTTCAGGTCGACCACACCTGCTCTCCGCAGCAGCCCCAGCGAGTCGTCCAGAAGGGTGCCTGTCGGGATTGCGAGCGTGATCACCGGGCGCTCGTCTCCGCCAGGTGCGCCACTGCCTCGGCCAGCGACAGGCGGTGCCAGCCCCTGTCCAGGCCAACCGCTATCTGCCCTCGCTCGTTGACATGGCAATAGCCACGAGCGCCCAGACCGGTCGCCCAGCTGCGCGCCGTCGCCACCGCCCGAGGCTCAGTGCTGACGACTGTTCGCAGACCGAAGCCCCGCAGTGCCTGACTGAGGCGAAGGGCGACCTCCAGCCCGCCCTGGCTCCAGGCGATCGCCGCCTCCAGGTGCACAGGATCAGGGTGGACGCCTGTGCGCTGCAGGGCCTCACCCACCCGGTCCAGGTGGATCACGAAGCCGGTGGCGGAAGCCGGCCGTCCGAACCGCGCCAGCAGAGTGTCGTAGCGACCCCCCTGGGCGAGCGGCCTGCCGAGATCGGGTCCATAGCCCTCGAAGGTGACGCCTGTGTAGTAGTCAAAGTCGCGGATCGCGCCCAGGTCCAGCGAGACCGGCGCTTCCAGACCGTGCAGAGCCAGCAGCTCGTGCACCCGGCGAAGCTCCGAGAGCGCTGCGTCGGAACGCTGGTTGCGGACCAGGCCGGCGGCAGCGTCCAAGATCTCGGGACCACCTCGCAGTGCCGGGAAGCGCAGCAGCAGCTGGTGCTCCTCGCGCCGGAGCGGAGTTTCGTTCAGGATCGCTTCCAGACCCACAAAGTCCCGGGCGACGAGCTGCGCCTTGACGGCCGCTTTGGCTGTCTCGGGCAGCTTCAGCCCCTCCAGCAGCCCCATAAAGAAGCCTGAGTGACCTACGTCGACCTGGTAGCGCCGGAGGCCCGCGGCCGCCAGCGCTTGAACAGCCAGGGCGATCACCTCGGAGTCGGCGAGTGGGCCCGAGGCGCCTATCAACTCGGCTCCCACCTGCTGAGTCTCACGCTGTCGGCTGAAACCTTCCGGGTGGTTGCTCAGCACGGGCCCGGCGTAGCAGAGACGCAGGGGCAGCGGCGCGCCGCGGAGCTTGCCGGCCACCAGCCGCGCCACCGGCACAGTTCGCTCGGAGACCAGGCCCAGCACCGACCCGTCCTGGTCGACCAGCTTGAAGAGGCGCCGGCGCTCCTCCTCATCCAGGCCCAGCGCAAGCAGATCGACGCGCTCCAAAGAGGGCGTGACGACGTAGCGGTAGCCCCAGCGTCGCATCTCCGCCAGCACGGCCTCCTGGCTGCGACGGGTCGCCTCCGCCGTCTCGGGCAGCAGGTCGCTCAGGCCTGGAATGTCGCGGCGGCTGAGCGGACTAGACGGCCTGGTGAAGGGACCTCCGGCTATTGGGCACCAGGCAACCTACTCTTCGTCCTCGTCGTCAACCTCGCCTTCGGCGTCATCCTCGTCGTCGACCACCTCATGCATGCCTTCCTCTTCCTCCAATTCCGCCTCGCTGCCGGCGACCAGGTCATCGCTCTCCTCGTCGTCGAGGACGAAGGCGTCAGCATCGCGGTTGATGAGACTCTCCCGGGTGTAGGGACGAAATTCGGTCTCGCGCTTGCGAACAATCGGAAAGCTCGGCTTGCCCATGAACTTGGGATCCTGGTAGGTCTCGCGCAGGATCACCTTGACAGTGCTGCCGTCGCAGGACATGATCCCCACCTGATAGCGGTTGCCGCCCTGGATGAACTTCAGCAACCGGCGGGCCAGCTTGGCCTCCAGGCTGCCGACGCGGACGCCGCGCACTGTGTCGACCTCCACCCCGTCCCCCTCGACGCGAAGCTCGGCCACGTCGCCCGGGACCACCTTGGAACAGACGTCACCCGCCGCGGCCTTGAGCGTGGTGACCACAGTCTTACCCATCTCCTCTACGAAGAGGCTCAAGTCGACCTTCACTGTTCCGCCCTTCAGAGCCTGCTTGGCGCTCATCAGGCCCTTCAGCTTCTCGGCGTTCTTGCGGGCGACCGGGTTCATGGGGTTGAGCTTCAGAGCCGACTCATAGGCCTCCCGCGCATCCTTCAGCTTGCCGAGCTCAGTCAGGGCCTTGCCCAGCCGGTTGTAGGCGCTCTCGTCGGGGCCGTAGGCGTCGACCAGCTCGCGGTTCAAGTCCGCTGCCTCCTCCCAGCGCGCGTCCACGGCGCACTGGACTGCCTGGTCCACATAGACTGACTTCGACTTGGCTGGCTCTTTGGTCTGAGTGCTCAACGGGCGCGCTCCAACTGCTGCTTCAGGATCATGGCGAAGCGGGTGCGCTGCGCCAGCCTGCCCAGTATAGGTGGACCGGGGCGCGCCTATCGGTGGCTCCGGGGCTGAGCAGGCGTACGCCTCCGCATACGGACGACTTGACAGAGGGACTCCGGCTGAGCAGTATTGGCGTCGGAGTACTATGCACGTCCTACGGGGCGGGCGATCCCCCGTCGGCGCACTCTCGCCCCGGACATCCGCCCGGGAAGAGGACGAGGGAAGGTAACCAGATTGCTTCAGAGGTTTCTGAAGGGAGAAGTGAATGACGAGACTGAAAGGTCTGAGAACGGCCGCCGTCGTGTTTGCGGCCAGCCTGGCCGCGGCAGCCTGCGGCGGCGGCGGTGGCAGCAGCACTACAGCTGACAAGGGTGAGATCCACATAGGCGTGGAGATGCCACTGTCAGGCACTGAGAGCACCCAGGGTCAACCGATCCTGAAGGGCGTCCAGTACGCAGCTCAGCGAGCCGGCAAGGTCAAGGGCTTCACCATCAAGGTAATCCCCTTCGATGATGCTGTGAACGGCGTCCACGACCCTCAGAAGGGCGCCCAGAACGTGCAGGCGATGGTCGGCGATACCAAGCTGGTTGGCTTCGTGGGCCCGCTGAATTCAAACGTGGCCAAGACTGAGATCCCCATCGCGGCCGACGCGAACCTGACGATGATCAGCCCCGCCAACACAGGCGTCTGCCTGACGAAGGACAGCGCTGACTCGCGCTTCCCCTACGACGCGGGCTGTGGCGGCCTGAACAAGCAGCTTCGCAAGAGCAACCCCAACAACTACTTCCGCGTTGTGACCACTGACGACTACCAGGGCCCGGCGATGGCTGACTACTTCCTCCAGGTTCTGAAGATCCAGAAGGTAGGGGTCGCCTCTGACAACCAGACCTACGGCAAGGGCATAGCTGATGCCTTCACAGCCGAGTTCAAGGCCAAGGGCGGCCAGGTCGTCGGCCCCCGCAACGACTACGACCAGAACACGACTGACTTCAAGCCCTTCCTCACTGCCGCCAAGAACGCCGGCGCGCAGGGTATCTACGTCGGCGGCACGACAGGCACGAAGGTCTGCCAGGTCCGCGCCCAGATGAACGGCATCTTCGACGCCAGCGCTCCTTTCGGTGGCGGTGACGGCATAGTCCAGGACGGCGAGTGCGTCGGCCAGGCAGGCGCCTTCGCGCCGAACGTCTTCGCCTCGATCGCGGCAGTGGACCCTGTCCACGTTCCTTCCGCCAAGGCGGTTATCGACGGCTACAAGAAGGCCTATCCCGATCCCAACGACTACACCGCTTACTCGATAGTGGCGACGGATGCCGGTGGCGTCCTGATCAACGGCATCAGCAAGGCGATCGACGACAACGGCGGCAACATGCCCAAGCGTGACGGTGTGCGCAAGGCAGTCGCCTCCACGAAGAATTACCAGGGTGCCCTGGGCTCGACCAGCTTTGATGCGAACGGCGACACCAGCGTCAAGATCATCTCGATCTACAAGTACGACAGCCCCGACCCCAAGAAGGCTAACGACGAGCCCTGGGTCGCGCAGGAGAACTTCGGCGAAGACAAGCCGACTGTGAAGACGTCCTAGGTAGATAGGTCTTTTCTCGGAGGGAGCCCCAACCAGGGCTCCCTCTTCTTCATAATGAGCAGCAGCTTTGGCGACCGCAGCAGGCGCCCGTAAATGCACCTGGCTTCGCCTCTGGGGCGGGCTCGGCGGCTGGATCTGTTATCCGCGGCGGCATAGGCCGCCTTCATAAGGAGCAGCACCTGATTTGGCGACAGTCGCAGGCGCCCTGAAACAGACCCGGCTGGGCATCTCGGGCCGGGTTGGCGGCTGGATCTTCTACGGCGTGCCGCTGGTGGCGTTCCTTGTCCTGATCCTGCCCCGGCTCTTCTTGAACCCCGGGTTCTTCCTGCAGATCCTGGTGTTCGGGGTGACCGACGGTGCCGTCCTGGCCCTGATCGCCCTCGGCTACACCATGGTCTACGGGATCATCGAGCTGATCAACTTCGCCCACGGCGACATCTTCACCCTGGGTGGCTTCATCGGCGTCCTGATCTTCTCGCTCATCGGCATAGTGCCGGGCAAGGACCTCAACCTGGGCTTCCTGACACTGTTCGTGGTGATCGGCGTCATGGCCGTGACGATGGCGATCAACGGCGGGATCAACGTTCTCATCGAGCGGGTCGCCTACCGTCCGCTTCGGCACCAGCCGCGCCTGGCACCGCTCATCACGGCGGTCGGCATGTCGTTCATCCTGGAAGGCCTCATGTTCATCTGGAAAGGGCCCAACTTCATCCAGTCCCCCGACCTGCTGCCGGGCGGCCACTTCACAGTCCTGGCGGCAAACGTGGACTACAGGTCGATAGTCCTCATCGCAGCCGCCCTCGTCCTGGTGGTACTGCTAACAGTCTTCATCGAACGCACCAAGCTGGGCAAGGCGATGCGGGCCACGGCTCAGGACCGCGATGCGGCCCAGCTGATGGGCATCGACATCAACCGCACCATCTCCGCCACCTTCTTCATAGGCGCCGCCCTGGCGGCGGCGGGCGGCATCCTCTATGGCTTCTACCTCCACAACTTCCGCTTCGACACAGGCTTCATCACCGGCCTCTTCGCTTTCACGGCAGCTGTGCTGGGCGGCATCGGCAATATCCGGGGCGCCGCCCTCGGCGCGCTGCTGATCGGGCTGATCCGCGCCTTCAACGACGGCTACGGACGCTCGGAATGGAGTGACGTGCTGATCTTCGCCATCCTGGTCTACGTGTTGGTCTTTCGGCCAACCGGACTGCTCGGCATGCAGGTGCCCGAGAAATGAGCGTCGCAGTCGCCGCTCGGCGGCGCTTCTCCAGCGTCGACTGGCGAGACCCGAACACCCTCACCTATGTGGGTCTGGGCTTCCTGGCCCTGATCTATCCGACCCTCGTCTATCTGATCAACCCCGACCAGGGGCCTGCCCTGGTCAGCCAGGCGGCCGACGCCGGGGTGTTCGTCGTGATGGCGCTCGGGCTCAACGTGGTGGTCGGTTTCGCCGGCCTGCTCGATTTGGGCTACGCCGCCTTCTTCGCCATCGGCGCCTACACCTACGGCATGCTGGCCTCGGGCCAGCTGGCGCTGAGCCCCATCGGGCACGAGGTCCATCTGCCCTTCTGGGTACTCCTGTTCGTGGCCGTGCTGGTGGCGGCGACCTGTGGCGCCATCTTGGGCGCGCCGACGCTACGACTCCGCGGCGACTACCTGGCCATAGTGACGCTCGGGTTCGGCGAGATAGTGCCGCGCGTATTCCGCAATTTGAGCCAGTTCACCGGCGGCGTGAACGCCATCTCCGCCATCGACGCTCCAGTCCTGCCCTACTGGATCGACGGGCCCTGGGACGGCGGCGCCAGCTTCGCAGTGGTGCAGAACTTGAAGTTCACAGCCGGCGAGCCGACCGCCTACTACGTGCTGATGGTGCTGATCATCATCGCTGTCGTTTTGGTGATCCGCAACGCCCAGCGCTCCCGGATCGGCAGGGCCTGGATGGCGGTCCGCGAGGATGAGGTGGCCGCCGAGGCGATGGGCGTCAACACAGTGAACATCAAGCTCCTGGCGTTTGCCATCGGCGCCTCCGTGTCGGGCTTTGCCGGCTGCTACTTCGGCGCCAAGCTGTCGACAGTGAGTCCTGAGAACTTCACCTTCCTGGTCTCGGTGACCATCCTGCTCATGGTCACCCTGGGCGGCATGGGCAACATTCCGGGCGCCATCGTGGGTGCGCTGGTGATCTACTTCGTGCAGTACAAGCTGCTCAGCGACCTGCCCCACTGGGTGGCCTCGGCGGCCTCGGCACTGAGCCTCAGCCAGCACGCCACCAACGTGGCCACCGACTACGCCACGCGCCTCAATTTCGTGATCTTCGGCCTCATTCTGGCTGTCACCATGCTGCTCAGACCGCAGGGCTTGCTGCCCAGCAGGGTCAGAGCGCAGGAGCTGCAGAAAGGCACCACCGACGAATCCGTGTTCGACGCCTCGGCGACATGAGTGAAGTTCGTCCCGCGGGCGCCGGAGCCGTTGCCACCGCCGGCGTCCCGGCGCCGGCGTCACAGTTGGTCTTGGATCTGCGCACGGTGACCAAGCGCTTTGGCGGCCTCACCGCCGTCAATGACGCGAACTTCGCAGTGAAGCGGGGCGACGTGTTCGCTCTCATCGGCCCCAACGGCGCCGGCAAGACCACGCTCTTCAACTGCGTCACCGGCATCTTCGCGCCCACGAGCGGCGAGGTGGTTTTCCAGGGCCAGAACATCGCCGGCCTGAAACCGCACAAGGTGGCGCATCTCGGCATCGCCAGGACGTTCCAGAACATCCGCCTTTTCGACTACATGACAGCTCTTGACAACGTCAGGGTCGGCCAGCACGTCCGCATGCGGGCCAAGCTCTGGGACGCCATGCTCACCCTGCCCACCGCCCGCAACGAGGAGCGCCGGGTGACGGAGCGGGCCCTGGAGCTGCTCCAGTTCGTAGGCATCCAGCGGCGCGCTCAGGACTACGCCCGCAACTTGGCCTACGGCCAGCAGCGCCGGCTGGAGATTGCGCGCGCCTTGGCCACAAACCCCACCCTTTTGCTTCTGGACGAGCCTGCGGCCGGCTTCACCCCGCAGGAGAAGGTCGAGCTGATGGCGCTGGTCCGCAAGATAGTGGACAGCGGCGTCACAGTGTTCCTGATCGAGCACGACATGAAGCTCGTGATGGGCATCTCGGACCGCATAGTGGTGCTGGACCACGGCGAGAAGATCGCCGAAGGCCTACCGCAGGAGGTTCGCAGCAACTCCCGGGTGATCGAGGCCTATCTGGGCAAGGGAGCCTAGTGTTCTCTGGCGTCGGAAACTAATGGCGGTCCTCGAGGTCGAAGGCCTCCAGACCTACTACGGTCGGGTTCGAGCGCTCCATGGCATCACGCTGCACGTGGATGCGGGCGAGATCGTCGCCCTGATCGGCTCCAACGGAGCCGGCAAGACGACCACCCTGCGCACTATCTCGGGGTTGATCCGGCCCACCGAAGGCACCGTCGTCTTCAATGGCCGCTCGCTGGCCGACGTCACTGCGGCGGCTCGGGTGGGACAGGGCATCTGCCAGTCGCCGGAAGGCAGGCGGCTCTTCGCCCGCATGACAGTGACTGACAACCTCTTCATGGGGGCGTACGCCCGCAGCGACAAGGCGGGCATCCAGAAGGACCTGGAGCGAGTCTACGAACTCTTTCCCCGCCTGAAGGAACGGGCCACCCAGATCGCGGGCACTCTCTCCGGTGGAGAGCAGCAGATGCTGGCGATCGGCCGCGCCCTCATGTCCAAGCCCAAGCTCTTGATGCTGGATGAGCCGTCGCTCGGCCTCGCGCCCATCTTCATTCAGACCATCTTCGATATAGTGCTCGAGATCAATGCGTCAGGGGTGCCTGTGCTCCTGGTCGAGCAGAACGCCAACAAGGCGCTGGAGATCGCACACCGCGCCTACGTCCTGGAGACCGGCAACATAGTCAAGACGGGCACGGGCCGCGAGCTGCTCGAGTCTGAGGACATCGCCAAGGCTTATCTCGGCATGTAGGGCGGGGAGCTCAGCGCCAGCACGACCCGTCCGCGCCCTCTGATCAGCCAGGCCGACTGAGCCGCGTCACCGAATAGCCGAGGTCGACTGTCCAAAGCGAGCCGCCACCAGGGCTGACAGCGTTGCAGGTGTGGGGCTGCCGGCTAACCACCCGGTTGCTGACTGGGTCGACAGCCTCCAGATTCAATCCCGGCACGTAGAGCCGGTTGCCGAGCGCCGCCAGCCCGTCCAGTCCATCCCGGCCGGCCTCCGGGCCGACAGGCACGCTGGCAACAACCCGGTTGCTGCTGGGGTCGATCCGGCTCAGGCTGCCGTTGCCCTCGCGCTCTTCGTTCCTCACCCAGACGCTGCCGAATGCCACCAGCACCGGCAGCGGCGTTAGGCCGACGGGGATGGTGGCGGCCACACTGTTGCTGGTGGCATCGATCCTGGTCACCAGCTGGGCCCGACTGCTCGCCACCCAGACTGAGCCGAAACCAAGAGCAAGGCCGCTCGGTCCGTGGCCGAGATGTGTCACTCGCACCACCACTCGGTTGGTGCTGGGGTCGATCCTGACCACTGTGTCGGCGTCGTAGTCACTTGTGTCGGCGTCGTAGTCACTCGCCCAGACGGCGCTCTCGTTGGCGGCGATGTACCAGGCCTGGACGTCAGCGGGAATGGTTGCGACGACCTGACCTGTCCTCGAGTCCAGCCTGACGATCGATCTGGTGTCGCCTCGTGCCACCCAGACTGCGCCCGGGGAGACGGCGACAGCCCGCGGCACGTCGCAGGCGCGGATGACGAAAGAGCCGTGCGGCACCTGGTGGATGGAGCGAGCCCCACACCCGGCGTCCAGCAGCTGGCGCGGATCCCCTATCCCGACAATGCGGACCACCCGATTGCTGGCGACGTCGATCTGAGTCAGGGTCCCGTCGGCGGCGTTGGCCACCCAGGCTGATCTGTCGTCGACAGCAATGCCTGCCGGGTTGGCCCCCACCTTGAAGGTGTGACTTG